>Ga0224506_10001451_pt1 | contig 16948 bp, 20 predicted proteins | sample SF_Jan12_sed_USG_2_FD_169108 | JGI IMG/M metagenome (GOLD analysis project Ga0224506, IMG submission 169108) | Sediment microbial communities from San Francisco Bay, California, United States - SF_Jan12_sed_USGS_8_1 | ecosystem: Environmental > Aquatic > Marine > Sediment | place: USA... | reverse complement strand
CTTCCGATCTAAACAGATTTTTTCAAACCTGAATGAGCATACCGCCCTGCTACTGGGTGCGGGTGAAACCATTGAGCTGGTGGCCCGCCACCTCAATGAGCAGGGAATTAAAAAGATCATTGTGGCAAATCGTACCGTAGAACGGGCCCAGTTACTGGCCAACCAGTTCGAAGGTGAGGCCATTCCCCTGGCCGATATGCCAGAACGACTGCTTGAAGCCGATATCGTGATTGCCTCAACCGCCAGTCAGCTTCCCATCCTGGGTAAGGGTACGGTTGAATCGGCCCTCAAACAGCGCAAGCACAAACCCATCTTTATGGTCGACATAGCTGTCCCCAGAGATATTGAGCCGGAGGTAGGTAAGCTGCGGGATGTTTATCTTTATACCGTCGATGATTTACATGAGGTCATCGAGGAAAACCGTAAATCAAGACAGGCCGCTGCCGAAGAGGCAGAAGAAATCATCCAAAGCCAGGTTGAAAATTTCATGGGTTGGCTACGCTCTCTCGATTCTGTCGACACCATTAGGAATTATCGCTCCCAGGCTGAACTTACCCGGGATGCCTGTATCAAACAGGCCGAAAGACAACTCGCTGCGGGTAAAACCCCGGAAGAAGTTATCAAAGAACTGGGTAGAATTCTGACGAACAAGCTCATCCATGATCCAACTGTGAAGATGAACCAGGCAGCCATCGAAGGTCGCAAGCAGATCCTTGATGCCGCCCAGGAACTTTTTAATCTCAAAGACGACAATTAAAACCTAACTTTATGAAAGCCTCACTCCAATCAAAACTGGAATCGCTTAGCGATCGCCTTGAAGAAATCAATCACCTGCTGGCCGACCCTGGCGTGATTGGTGATCAAAACAAGTTCCGTGGTCTGTCTCAGGAATATGCCCAGCTTAATCCTGTCGTCAACTGTTTCAAAAAATATAAAGCCACGCTTGGCAATATCGAAGAAGCCAAACTCATGCAGCAGGACAGCGATGCCGAGATGCGCGAAATGGCCCATGAAGAACTAAAAACGGCTGAAGAGAATAAAGAAAAACTGGAACAGGAATTACAGATTCTCATGTTACCAGTGGATCCCAACGATGATAAAAACATCTTCCTTGAAATCCGTGCTGGCACCGGTGGTGACGAGGCGGCCATTTTTGCCGGAGACCTGTTCCGTATGTATTCCCGCTATGCCGAGCTTCGTAAATGGAAAATTGAAGTTGTCAGTGCCAATGAAGGGGAACATGGAGGCTATAAAGAAATTATTAGCCGGGTAGTCGGTGATGGCGCCTATTCAAGATTAAAGTTTGAATCCGGTGCCCATCGTGTCCAGCGCGTTCCAGAAACAGAATCCCAGGGACGTATTCATACCTCGGCCTGCACCGTGGCCATTCTACCTGAAGCAGATGAAATCAGCGCAGTGGATATCAATCCAGCCGATTTAAAGGTCGACACCTTCCGGGCTTCGGGCGCAGGTGGTCAGCATGTGAATAAAACCGACTCGGCCATTCGTATTACCCATATGCCCAGTGGCATCGTGGTGGAATGTCAGGATGAACGTTCACAACATAAAAATCGCGCCAAGGCCATGAGCCTGTTGTCATCCAGACTGTTAAATATCCAACAGGAAAAACAGCAACAGGAACAGGCCCAGAATCGTCGTCAACTGGTGGGAAGTGGGGATCGTTCTGAGCGAATTCGCACTTATAACTACCCACAAGGGCGGGTCACTGATCACCGTATCAATCTGACTTTGTACAAGCTTGATGAGATTATGCAGGGACAGGTAGATGAAGTCATCGAACCGCTAGTCAATGAGCATCAGGCTGATCTGCTGGCGGCGATGAGTGATGAGTAAGGCTTCTATCGCTTTATTAATTCTTTGACTTAACAATCGCACTTAAAGCTTCAAGCAGGCAGTTGTTCTGTTCCGGTGTGCCTATGGTAATCCGCAGGTACTGTTCGATTCGCGCTTGCTTGAAGTGTCTGACAATTACCTTTTGCTCTCGTAAAGATTGTGCAAGTTCAGCCGCATCCAGTTTTTCATGACGAGCAAAGACAAAATTTGCAGCCGATGGCTGTACCTCAAATCCAAGTTCCGTTAAGGCACCACTTAGTCGGTCACGTTCCTGAATAACCTTGTTACAGGTTTCATTGAAATAGTCTTTGTCCTGAAAAGCTGCAATCGCACCAACCGAGGCCAGCCGGTCCATAGGATAGGAATTAAAGCTATCTTTGACTCTTACCAGAGCCTCGATCAAATCGATATGACCCATGCCTATGCCCACCCGAAGTCCTGCCAATGATCGCGATTTGGAAAGTGTCTGGGTCACCAACAGGTTTGGATACTTATCAATAAGTTTAACCGCACTCTCTCCACCAAAGTCGATATAGGCTTCATCGATTACAACAACTGAGTCAGTATTTTGTTGTAACAGGGATTCTATTTCTTTTAAGGCAAGCAGCTGCCCGGTTGGGGCATTGGGATTTGGGAAAATAATACCGCCATTGTCCTGAATATAGTCATTCACGTTCAGACTAAAGTCATCGGCCAATGGGACGGCCTTAAACTCAATACCATAAAGCTTGCAGTAGACCGGGTAGAAACTATAGCTAATGTCTGGAAACAGAATAGGTTTATCGTGTTTCAGTAGCGCGTTGAACAAATGCGCCAGTACCTCATCAGAGCCATTACCGACAAACACCTGCTCAAGCTGAATGTCATAGTAATTGGCGATTGTTTGTCTTAAAGATAAAGAGACAGGGTCTGGATAAAGACGTAGTTGATCACCCAACTCATTCTGGATAGCTTCAATGACCTTTGGTGAAGGACCATAGGGATTCTCATTGGTATTGAGCTTGACCAGATTATCTATTTTGGGCTGTTCACCCGGAACATAAGGCGAAAGACCTTCGACCAGTTTGCTCCAGTAACGGCTCATGGTCGATGCCTATTTAATCCGGTATTCCGCCGAACGGGCGTGAGCAGTCAGACTTTCACCCCTGGCCAATACTGAAGCAGTCTTACCCAGTTCAGAAGCGCCATCAGCAGAACACATGATCAGGCTGGAACGTTTCTGAAAATCATACACACCCAGAGGTGAACTGAAACGTGCCGTGCGAGATGTAGGAAGTACGTGGTTAGGTCCTGCACAGTAATCACCAAGGGCCTCGGCGGTGTATCGACCCATGAAAATCGCACCCGCATGCTTGACCTGTTTGGCCATGCTCTCGGGATCTTCAACAGACAACTCAAGGTGTTCTGGGGCAATGTAGTTGCTAACTTCAATGGCCCTGTCCATGCTATCGACCTTCACCAGGGCACCGCGACCATCAAGTGAAGTTTTAATAATCTCTTCACGCTCCATAGTGGGCAGCAACTTATTGATACTGGCCTGTACCTTATCCAGAAACTCAGCATCAGGGGAAACCAGGATGGATTGGGCATCTTCATCGTGTTCGGCCTGAGAAAAGAGATCCATGGCGATCCAGTCCGGATCGGTCTTGCCATCGCAGATCACCAGAATTTCAGAAGGGCCGGCGATCATATCGATGCCGACTCGACCAAACACCATGGACTTTGCCGTGGCAACATAAATATTGCCGGGGCCGACGATCTTGTCGACCTGAGGAATGGTTTCGGTACCATAAGCAAGCGCAGCGACTGCCTGAGCTCCACCAATAGTAAACACAGAAGTGACACCGGCAATATGGGCAGCTGCCAACACCATCTCATTCACCACTCCATCAGGAGTAGGAACCACCATGATGATCTCATCGACACCGGCCACATGGGCAGGAATGACATTCATCAATACTGATGAAGGATAAGTGGCCTTGCCGCCAGGGACGTAGACACCAACCCGATCCAGCGGGGTGACCTGCTGGCCCAGCATGGTGCCATCGGCCTCGGTATAACTCCAGGTCTCCATCTTCTGGTGCTGGTGGTAGGCGCGTAGCCTTTCGGCCGCCAGCTGCAGGGCTTCACGTTGATCGGATGGAATATTTTTCGCTGCTGCCTCTAGCTCGGCCGCATCAATCGTCAGATCAGCCATGGTTTTGACAGATAGGCGATCAAACTTATTGGTGTATTCCACCACGGCTGCATCACCCTTGCTCTTTACTTCATGCAATACCTCACGCACCACCGAATTGACCTTGTCATCGGACACACTTTCCCAGGCCAGAAGCCCATCAAGCTGTGACCAGAAATCGGCGCTACTACTGTCGAGTCGTGTGATATCTACCATGGGGATGTCTCTTGCTTTAAGTCTTACTTTGCCATACCGGCAACGGCCTGTTCCATTTGCTTAATAAATGGTTTTACCAGAGCATGTTTCATTTTCATAGAGGCCTTGTTGACCACAAGGCGCGAACTAATATCTGCGATGTGCTCGCGGGGTTCGAGATTATTTGCCTTCAGGGTATTGCCGGTGTCCACCACATCGACAATGCAATCGGCCAGTCCTACCAGGGGCGCCAGCTCCATGGAGCCATACAACTTGATCATTTCCACCTGCTGTCCCTGACGGGCAAAGTATTCGCGGGCAGAATTCGTGTACTTGGTGGCAACCCGCATGCGGCCATTCACGGGTTCGGCATTCACGGGCCCTGCCACCATCAGTTTGCAGCAAGCAATATTTAGATCAAGCGGTTCATACAAGCCTTCCCCACCGTGCTCCAGCAATACATCTTTGCCAGCCACACCCACATCGGCTGCACCGTATTGGACATAGGTCGGGACATCCGTGGCACGTATGATCACCAGTTTCACATGGGGCAGATTAGTGTCCAGAATCAGCTTTCGGCTGGTCTCGGGATCGTCCACAGGTTCAATACCGGCCTGCTTTAATAGCGGTACCGTTTCCTTAAATATACGGCCCTTTGACAGGGCAATGGTCAATGTCTCATTCATAACGGGATATACGATACCGGCTCAGGGCCGGTATGCCAAACAAAAGAAGGGGAATTCTACGGTACTCGGCGGATATTGGCACCCAGTTGTTGCAGTTTTTCTTCGATAAGCTGGTAACCACGGTCGATATGGTAAATACGCTCCACCACGGTTTCACCCTCGGCCACCAGACCAGCCAGTACCAGGCTGGCCGAGGCACGTAAATCTGTGGCCATAACAGGTGCTGCTGTCAGACGTTCAATACCATTGATAATGGCCGTGTTGCCCTGCAGTTTGATCTCAGCCCCCATGCGGTCCAGTTCCTGGATATGCATGAAGCGATTTTCAAATACGGTTTCGGTAATGGTCGAAGTCCCTTCGGCAACGGCATTGAGTGCGGAAAACTGGGCCTGCATGTCGGTGGGGAAAGCCGGATAGGGAGCGGTGGTCAGATCAACCCCTTTTGGGCGCTTACCCTTCATGTCCAGGGTAATCCAGTCATCACCGCATTCAATCTCGGCACCGGCCTCACGCAGCTTGGCAAGGACAGCATCCAGGTGTTTGGGTTCGGCATCCTTGACCTTGATCTTGCCGCCAGTAATGGCAGCTGCCACAAGATAGGTCCCTGTTTCGATGCGATCAGGTAGAACCGTATAGGTCGTACCACTCAGCTTTTCCACACCTTCTATAGTGATGGTATCGGTACCTGCCCCACTGACTTTGGCACCCATACTGTTTAAGCAATTGGCCAGGTCGACCACTTCAGGTTCGCGAGCAGCATTTTCAATAACGGTTATGCCATCGGCCAGTGTCGCGGCCATCATCAGATTTTCCGTCCCGGTAACTGTGACTAGATCCAGCACCAGATTGGCGCCCTTAAGGCGATCCGCTTCGGCCTTTATATAACCATTTTCAACCGTCACTTTGGCACCCATTGCCTCAAGACCGTGGATATGCAGGTTTACCGGACGTGAGCCAATGGCACAGCCGCCAGGCAGGGAAACCTCGGCCTTTCCATACTTGGCGACCAACGGACCCAGTACCAAGATGGAGGCACGCATGGTTTTCACCAGCTCATAGGGAGCAAAAAACTCTTTAATGGTCGTGGGATCAACTTCGATCTCCATTTTCTCACCAATCGTGAGATTGACTCCCATCCGCCCCAGTAACTCCATGGTGGTGGTGATGTCATGTAGATGAGGGACATTACGAATAGTGACAATATCATCGGCCAGCAGGCTGGCGGCAAGGATAGGTAGAGCGGCATTCTTGGCGCCGGAGATACGAATTTCACCACTCAAGGTCGTACCGCCGGAAATAATCAGTTTATCCATGGTCTTGCTTTATTCTCTTTTATTACAGGATACCAGTAGGTGCGTCGAAAGTTTGTGGCATCAAGCTTAGCCGACTTGTAGCTTTTTTGCCTTTTCCCATTCAGCCGGTGTATAGGTCTTAATAGACAGGGCATGCAACTGACCACTGGTAATGTAGTCATTCACTGTGGCATAGACCAGCTTTTGTTTTGCCACCATACTCTTGGCTTCAAAAATATCGCCAACCACGATGGCATCAAAATGACTACCATCGCCTTTGACCATGACTTCACAATCAGGCAGTCCCGCGAGAATGAGTTTCTTAACCTCTTCCGGATCCATTACTAAAACCTCAAATAACTAAATGTTATTGTTAATCAAAGGAGCCGTATTCTACCCATAAGCCACTCACTGGCCTACTGCTGAACACGATTTATCCATAAAAGATTGCGACACGGCTAACAAACCGGATAAAACCCTCAATCTGCCAGCGGCAGAATGACATCCAGATCGCTCACTTTGGCAATTTTTAAAAGCTGGCTGGGCAAATTCTTAAAGTGAATTTGCAAATCTTTCTTACTGGCAAGGGTCATCCACTCCAGTAACAGGGCCAGGCCGGCACTGTCCGTTCGGGTAACACCTTTTAAATCGATGGCAAGATTCTGGTTGGCATTATTAATAAGATTATGGCCTTGCTTCATGATCGATGGCACGGTGAATTTACTCAATTCACCTTCTACGGCAAGCTGGCCATCACTGATCTGTGTTATGTTAGTTTCGCTCAAGTCATACTTCGCTTATTTTTTGTCTGAACTGTCTTCATTGAGAAATTTCGAAACAAACTGGCCGATGAGTTTTTCAAGCACCATAGAACTCTGAGTCAGTTTAATCCTGTCCCCATTCTGTAAACTTGCTTCATCCCCACCAGGTTCCAGGCCGACATATTTCTCACCTAACAAGCCTGCCGTATAGATACTGGCAGAGGTATCCTTGGGCAGAGTATTGTATTGACTCTCAATTCGCATGGTGACAACGGCTTCCAGTGACTGATTATCAAATTTGATGTCAGTAACACGTCCGAGACGAACCCCTGCCATAGCCACCGGTGAGCGCACCTTGAGACCGCTGGCATCTTCAAACTTGGCCGTTACCACATAACCCTCATCATCCGTATATGTGGCCAGGTTACTCACCTTCATGGCCAGCATGAACAGGGCCGCCGAACCGGCAGCGATAAAAATACCTACCCAGATTTCCACAATTCTCGTATTCATTGTTCAGATCTCCCCGAACATTAAAGCTGTTAAAACAAAATCAAGCCCCAGTACAGCCAGGGCAGAATGTACAACGGTACGGGTGGTTGCCCGACTGACCCCTTCCGATGTTGGTATGGCATCGCTCCCTTCAAAGATGGCAATCCAGGTGACAACGACACCAAACACGACGCTTTTGATAACTCCATTATAGATATCATCATAGAGATCGACCGCATCCTGCATCTGAGACCAAAAGGCACCCTCATCCACCCCAACCAAACCGACAGCGACAAAATAACCACCAATCACGCCCACAGCACTGAAGATAGCTGCCAGCAATGGCATGGCGATAAAACCAGCCAGGAAACGGGGTGCCATTACACGCCGAATCGGATCAATGGCCATCATCTCCATGGCTGATAACTGCTCGGTCGCCTTCATCAAACCAATTTCTGCAGTCAGGGCGGAGCCAGCGCGGCCAGCAAATAACAGTGCCGTCACAACTGGTCCAAGTTCACGTACCAGAGCCAGCGCCACCACAATACCCAATGATTCTTCGGCTCCAAAGTCAACAAGGGTGTTATAACCCTGTAGACCAAGCACCATGCCAACAAACAGGCCCGAAACGACAATAATGATGAGCGACAGGACACCCACCGAATAGACCTGGTAAACCACCAGTCCAAAGCGCGGAATTAAGGTATGCAGCCCCATGATGATGTTGTAAAAGAGGATACAACCACGGCCCAGTCGCTCAAATACACCAAGCCCTCTTTTACCCATTTCCTGTAACAAATTGAGCATCTTTACACCCTTGACTGGGCACGGCCGGGGTGACCGTTGAGAAGATCATCGGCGTAATCCACCGCAGAGTAATGGAATGGAACCGGGCCATCGGGTTGCCCCTTAAGGAACTGCTGGGCCCATTCTGATTTTGATGCATTCAACTCATCGGTCGACCCCCTGGCCACTACCTTGCCACCTGACAATAAATAGATCTCATCGGCGATGGACAGTGTTTCCTGGATATCATGGGAGACGATGATACTGGTCAGACCCAGAGCATCGTTAAGTAATCGAATCAGACGCACCAGCACCCCCATGGAGATGGGATCCTGTCCGGTAAAGGGCTCATCATACATAATCATCATCGGGTCAAGGGCAATGGCCCTTGCCAGGGCAACACGTCGTGCCATCCCTCCGGATAACTCAGTGGGCATCAGGTCACGGGCACCACGCAAGCCAACGGCTTCTAATTTCATCAATACCAGTTTATGGATGAGTGATTCCGATAAATTGGTATGTTCCCGAAGGGGAAAAGCGACATTGTCGTAGACATTGAGGTCGGTTAATAAAGCACCATTTTGAAACAACATGCCCATGCGTTGGCGTAACTGGTATAACTGGCCATGGTTCAATTCGTGGACATTTTCACCATCAACATGGACTGTACCTTGATCGGGAAAAAGTTGCCCTCCAATAAGCCTGAGCAAGGTTGTCTTACCGGTACCACTTGGTCCCATAATACCCGTGACACTACCGCGGCGAATATCAATATCAACACCATCAAAGATCACCCGCTCACCGCGTTTGAAACAGAGGTCCCTTGTTTTTACCAGAATGTCGTCAGTCATAAATGAAAGGCGTTATCTTTTTATTTATATAATTGTTAAATCATTATGGACTAAAAAAGATCCAATATCACGTTGGCATTACGTATTGTGGCAAGATCGGGGGGTTCACCCTCGACAATCATGACACAGGTTTGTTCTAGACTTGTCTTATTCAATATCGTCTCAACTACATCTCGCAATTGTCGCATGTCTAACTTACTGCCATCGATTCGTGTCATGGCCATTTTGCCGAGCTCAAACCCTATTGGTTCATCATTGCCATGCCAAACCAGCGAAACATGTGTCTGAGCACATATTTTTTGTGCTGTTTTATCGTGACTGGATGAAAGACTATCCGCCACATCCAGGCACAATGGTACGGGGCAATGTATTTGCTCAATAATCGTAGACAGTTCTTCATTGATCTCGGTAACGGGTAATACCACAGCAAGTAAATACCCATCTAATACTGACAGACTCGAAATATAGTTATTGATTACATCTATAGAGTCTTCAATTGACTGACTAATGAGTTGTTTGGGTATTTCACAGATGAGTTTTAATTCATCAGTACAATCTTCAAGCCACTCTGCAATGTCATTTTCAATTTTAGGCCAGAGATCACCGGGAATTAGGGCTACGGGAAATTCATTACTATAGAAACCCAGTTGCCAGTCTTCCGGCAAGTCTTCGGGATAAAAATCTTCCTGCCAGGCTGGGTGCAACCAGTTACTGGCTCCGATCAGGATTCGATACACATGTGCTGTCATGTGGTTTATCCTATAATTTATCACTGTTGATAGCCAGTGGATAAAAAATGGCCGACATCATCAAGTTTAAAAAGCCTAAAGCAAAAGACAAACACAAAGGCAAAACACTCTGTCGCCATGGTTTTCATAAATGGGTAATTTGCAAGAAAAGGCCCTTTGATGTTAAAACCGGTAAACTGGTGACTTTATATGAATGCAGCCGCTGTGGTAAAACCAAAACCGAAGCAAAATAGAAGCTGTATATAAAATTAAAGGGTAAGAGGAAGGGTCTACGACCCACGGGAATAATAAGAAAAATGCGAACCGGGCCAATCATTCAAAAAATAATCACATTTCTTTTTGTCCTGAGTATGGTGGGTGGTTGTGCAACCGTACATGGCCCAGGCAGTGAAAATGATCCTCTTGAATCCTATAATCGTGCCATGTTTGATTTTAACGAGGGGTTTTATGATTATGTCCTCGACCCTATCGTAGATGCCTATCAATTCATTATGCCAGAGTTTATGCAAACCGGTGTTTCCAACTTCTTTAACCACCTGGACGATATCCTGGTGATGTTCAACAGCCTGCTGCAGTTTAAGTTCAGAGATTTTATCCATACCTTCATGCGTTTTTTGTATAACACTTTTTTTGGTTTTCTTGGGCTAGTTGATGTGGCCAAACATATGGGGCTGCCCAAGCTCAATGAAGACTTTGGCCAGACCCTGGGTGTCTGGGGTGTCCCCGCCGGCCCCTATTTTGTCCAACCCCTGCTCGGCCCCAGCACTATTCGAGACACCATTGGTGACTATGCTGACTGGGAGTATGTGAATCCCATCAATCTGCATGTTGATGATAAATACACTCGCTATGGTCTGATTGGCCTGAGCGCCATCGATACCCGCATCAGCCTGCTCAAAGTAGATAGCGTCGTCACCAAGGCCACCATCGATAAATATGCCTTCGTAAGAGATGCCTATCTGCAACGCCGGCAACATCTGGTTTATGACGGTAACGCTCCAAGAGATAAACCCAGCTTTGAACCTTCCTCCAGGGAAGATCTGGAACTAGAAGATGCTCTTGAGAAAGAACTGTTACAATAGGCCTGTTGTATCCATCAGGTAGCCATGATTCATGAATGAAATAGTCCTTTCCGGTGTTGCGGTAATTACCGGATTTATTCTTCTGGTCTGGGGGGCCGATCGTTTTGTCCACGGTGCCTCGGCTACTGCCCGTAATCTTGGTGTATCACCTCTAATCATTGGTCTGACCATCGTCGGCTTTGGGACCTCGGCCCCAGAAATCCTGGTCTCAATCGTCTCAGCACTGGATGGTAACCCTGGGCTGGCAGTGGGGAATGCCCTGGGTTCTAACATTACCAATATTGGGCTAGTTCTAGGCATTACTGCCATTATCAGTCCCCTACTAGTCAAGTCTGAAACTCTGCGTCGAGAATACCCTGCCATGTTTGCCGTGATGTTACTTGCCCTTGGCCTGATGGTTGACGGCGATCTGAGCAGAGTTGATGGTTATATCCTCCTGGGTGGGCTTGGCCTGATGATTTACTGGATGGTCAATATTGGTCTTAGGAAAAACAAGGTCGACCCAATGGAATCTGAATATGAACAGGAAATCCCCCAGATATCCACCCAAAAGGCCCTGCTGCTGCTGCTGGCTGGTTTTCTAGTTTTGTTATTCAGCTCGAGAATTCTAGTGTGGGGTTCTATCAATATTGCAGAAGAATTGGGGGTATCTGATCTGGTTATCGGACTGACCATTGTTGCGATTGGTACCAGCCTGCCGGAACTGGCGGCCTCGATTATGAGCGCCTTAAAAAAGGAACCCGATATCGCCATTGGCAATGTCATCGGCTCAAATATGTTCAACCTGCTGGCGGTACTGGGTCTGCCTGCCGTCATTTCTCCGATGACTCTGGAAGCCGGGGTACTGAGTCGTGATTATCCTTTCATGATTGGGCTTAGTATTGCCCTGTTTACTATGGCCTATGGTTTCCGCACCGATGGCAAGGTCAATCGGATTGAAGGCGGACTCTTGCTCCTGACCTATGTCGCCTATATGGCCGTCCTGTACTATTCAATCAGAGGATAACATCATGCAAATCGAACATTTTAAGGTTCAGAATGTAAAATGTGGTGGTTGCGCCAGCAACATCCAGAACGGACTTGCCGAACTAAATGGCGTAGATAAAGTCGAGGTCAATATCGAATCAGGAGAAGTGGATATCAGTGGTGAAAAACTGGATCGGCAACAACTTACTGAAATGCTTTCCAGGCTGGGCTATCCGGAGGTCTGAAGTCTGACTAAATAAGCTATGCTTAACAAATAACAATACCTATTAACAATTTGATGGATAAGAAAAAAATTCAGGCCCTGGCTCAGGCGGTTATCGACACCGAACAAAATGCCATACAGGCCCTTAAATCCCGAATTGATGACACCTTCGTCAAGGCCTGTGAATATATGCTGGCCTGTGAAGGCCGAATCGTAGTGACCGGGATGGGAAAATCAGGCCATATTGGCAGTAAAATCGCCGCCACCCTGGCCAGTACCGGCAGCCCAGCCTTCTTTGTCCATCCCGGTGAAGCCAGTCATGGTGACCTGGGCATGATTACAGCAAAAGATGTGGTACTGGCCATTTCCAATTCCGGGGAAACTGATGAGATTCTCACCATTGTTCCCCTCATCAAACGGCTGGCCGTCCCCCTAATTGCCATGACCGGTAACCCGAAATCGACCCTGGGTCGTGATGCCTCTGTCCACCTCGATATCAGTGTCGAAAAAGAGGCCTGCCCCCTTGGTCTGGCCCCGACTTCAAGCACCACCGCCACCCTGGTCATGGGTGATGCCCTCGCTGTGGCCCTGTTGGAGACCCGAGGATTTACTGCAGATGATTTTGCCCTGTCTCACCCTGGAGGAAGACTGGGTAAACGATTGTTACTGCATGTCAGAGATATTATGCATACAGGTGATGAATGCCCTAAAGTTCGGGAAACTGCCAGCTTAAGTGAAGCGCTGGTTGAAATGACACACAAGAAGCTGGGCATGACCTCAGTGGTAAATGACAAAAACAAGATCCTGGGTGTGTTTACTGATGGTGATTTACGCCGCGTATTAGATCATGGTCAAGTCAACATTAAACAGCTCACGATCAGTCAATGCATGACGGCCAACTGCAAGACCATTGCTTCACATCAACTGGCAGCAGAAGCCTTACAGATGATGGATAGTATGAGTATTAATGCCTTACCGGTTGTCGATGAAAACAACAATTTAATAGGTGCACTGAATATGCATGATCTTCTTAGCGCCGGTGTTGTATAACATAATTAAAAAGTGAAAATTTTCTATGCAGGATATTCTTGAAAAAGCCCGCCAGATTAAACTGGTTATTTTTGATGTTGATGGTGTCTTAACGGATGGCAGCCTGTTTCTGGGTGATGATGGACAGGAATACAAAGCCTTTTATTCAAAAGATGGGCTGGGAATGAAACTCCTGATGGCCAGTGGCGTCGAAGTAGGTATTATCACTGCACGTTCATCAGAGGTGGTCAAACACCGAATGCATAGCCTGAACATAAAACACGTTTATCAGGGTAGTCTGGACAAGGCCAAGGCTTTTGAAGACCTAATCGGTAAACTGGGCCTAAACCATGAGCAGGTCGCCTATGTGGGTGACGATGTTATTGACCTCCCAGTCATGACACAAGTAGGGCTCGCTATTGCAGTACAGGATGCTCACCCGGTTGCAAAACAACATGCCCATTGGCTAACACCGCACGATGGCGGCAGGGGTGCAGCACGTGATGTCTGCGAACTCATTATGGAGGCCCAGGGAACCTTACAAGGTCAACTGGATAAATTCTTATAATATGGGCAAATTGCGATTTCTCATTATCGCACTTTTAATTTTGGGGATAACCCTGTTTACCAGCTGGTTGCTGAGTAATTTGGGCGAAACCCCGCTGGTAAAATCCGACAAAACCAGTCGGGAGCCCGATTATTTTTTTGAAGGGTTTGACGCGACGGCCAGAGACAAACTTGGAAACATCAATTATCGACTGGAAGCCCAGCAATTGGAGCATTTTCCGTATAACTACAGTATGCGCCTGGAAAAACCTTATATCGAGGTATTTAATAAACTGGAACGCCCCTGGCAAACATGGGCAGAAAAAGGCACCTTCTACGAAAATAGGCGCTTGATGACCTTAACAGGCAAAGTCCGCATACACCGAGCGGCTAATAATGGTGATAAAGCCATCACTTTACTCACCGACTCCATTACGATGGATATGAAAAGAAAAATTGCTAAGACATCTGCTGACGTAGAAATCACCAGTGGTGAAGATGTGCTTAATGCAACGGGTATGAAGATTGACCTGAAAACAGGACATATTGAACTTCAATCTAAAGTCAAAGGGAAATATGATTTACCGAATACAAAATAAATGGCTTTTTTTACTACTACCCTGCATACCGGTCAATACACTGGCATTAAGCAGTGACCGTCAGCAATCCATTTTTATTGAAGCTGAGGCCGTTGAAATAGATAAGCAGCAGGGTGTTAGCCGTTATGAAGGCAATGTCAGGTTTAAACAGGGTAGCCTGATTATCCGTGGTGGTACTGTGCATCTATATCATAAAAATGGAGAACTCCATCGGGCGATCATTCGTGGCTACCCTGCCAGTTTTCAACAGACACCGGATAAGGGTGGCATCAGTATCATCTCACAGGCGAAAGAAATGGAATATGTCGCCAATTCATCGCGTCTGTTCCTGTACCAGAATGCCAGAGTCTCTCAGGGGAAAAATATCTTTTCTGGTGAGAAGATTGAGTATGACATCATCAAGGGAACCGTTGTTGCGAATAAAGGGCTCAATGGCAATAACCGAATTAATGCCATCCTGGAAACAGAACCACCTGAAACAAAACCATAATGAGTAAATTACTGGCCAACAATATTATTAAACGTTACCGAGGACGAGACGTTGTCAAAGGGGTCTCACTAGAAGTCAATAGCGGAGAAGTTGTTGGGTTGCTGGGTCCCAATGGGGCAGGTAAAACCACCTCTTTTTACATGATAGTGGGGCTAGTCGCCGCCGATGATGGCAATATCCAACTTGACGATGATGATATTACTGACTTTCCCATGCACGCCCGGGCACAACAGGGTATTGGCTATCTACCTCAGGAAGCCTCAGTTTTTCGCAAACTCTCAGTCACAGACAATATCATGGCCATTCTGCAAACGCGCAAGGATCTGAATCCAACTCAACAGGGCCATGTACTCGAAGAACTACTGGAAGAACTCCATATCGGACATATTCGTGCCAGCATCGGCATGAGCCTGTCAGGTGGAGAGCGTCGCCGGGTTGAAATAGCCCGGGCACTAGCTACCAACCCTCGGTTTATATTACTGGATGAGCCCTTCGCAGGGGTAGATCCTATCTCGGTTCTAGATATTCAAAGCATTATCAAACATCTACAGCAACGGGACATTGGGGTTTTAATTACCGACCATAATGTACGTGAAACTTTGGGGATCTGTAACCGAGGTTATATTATGAACAGTGGCGAGGTAATTGCCCAGGGAAGCCCGGAAGCGCTACTCCAGGATCAGCAGGTACGCAAGGTCTATTTGGGAGAACATTTCCGTCTTTAAGGCTTTCCCATAAAGGTAAATACGCTAAAATGAAGCATACCGGATATATGTTGTTTGAACCCCGGCCATATAAATAATATGAAGCAAGCATTACATCTTCGCCTTGGCCAGCATCTGACCATGACTCCACAACTGCAACAGGCTATTAAGCTGTTGCAATTGTCCACGCTCGAGTTGCAAACAGAGATACAGGAAGCCCTTGACTCAAACATGATGCTTGAAGTTGCTGAGGAAGGAGAAGAAAACCAGAATTCCAAGTCAGAATCGATATCTGATGCCCCCGATGATGCCCCTGCCGAATCCCGTTCAGATGATGACAGCCTGATTATGCAGCGGGAAGAGATCCCCAACGATCTTCCTGTCGATAGTGCCTGGGACGATATCTATGATGCTGTTCCACAAACAAGTAGTACTGGCAGCCAGGACTACGATTCCCGAGATTATGAAATACCAGAGTCAGGTGGAGAATCCCTGCATGACCATCTGGTCTGGCAAATGGAGTTGACACCCTTTAGTGATACGGATCGGACCATTGCAGAAACTATCATTGACTCGATCAATGGGGATGGCTATCTCGACACAACGACTGAAGAAATTCTGCAAAGTATGCCTGAGGAGCTGGAAGTTGAACTGGATGAAGTCGAAGCCGTCTTGCATCGAATTCAGCATTTTGATCCAGTTGGGGTAGCTGCCCGTGACCTGCGTGAGACCCTGGCAATCCAATTAAAGCACCTGCCAATCGACTCGCCCTGGATGGGCAAGGCAACAGAGCTGGTTGATGACTATTTTGACTTACTGGCCAATCGTGATTACAACCAGCTAATGAGAAAGTTGGCTGTCAATGAAGACCAACTGAAAGAAATTATTCAACTAATCCAATCTCTGCAACCCCGTCCTGGCAGCCAGATTACTGATGATAAACCTGAATACATTGTTCCTGATGTCACGGTCAAAAAAGTCAAAAATCGATGGGTTGTTGAGTTAAACCCAGATGCTGCCCCCAAACTACGAGTCAATAATCATTACGCCAGCCTGATAAAACAGGTCAATAATAGTACTGACTCCAATTACATGAAAAACCAGCTCCAGGAAGCTCGCTGGTTCATTAAAAGCCTGATCAGTCGTAACGAAACCCTGCTCAAGGTTGCAACCTGCATTGTTGAACGTCAGCAAGGCTTTCTGGAATATGGTGAAGAAGCTATGAAGGCTCTGGTTTTACATGATGTCGCCGAAGAGGTTGAAATGCATGAATCAACAATTTCTCGCGTTACCACTAAAAAATATATGTATACTCCCAGGGGTATTTTCGAACTAAAATATTTCTTCTCCAGCCACGTCAGTACGGCAACCGGTGGAGAATGTTCTGCAACCGCTATCAGGGCACTCATTAAAAAGTTGGTTGCAGCAGAAAAACCGAATAAACCATTAAGCGACAGTAAGATCGCA
>Ga0224506_10001450_pt1 | contig 16959 bp, 18 predicted proteins | sample SF_Jan12_sed_USG_2_FD_169108 | JGI IMG/M metagenome (GOLD analysis project Ga0224506, IMG submission 169108) | Sediment microbial communities from San Francisco Bay, California, United States - SF_Jan12_sed_USGS_8_1 | ecosystem: Environmental > Aquatic > Marine > Sediment | place: USA... | reverse complement strand
GACTGGATCAAAAACAGGTAATGCCGGCATGCGTCGGTCTATACGTTTATTCAAACCCGCAAGTACCTTACCTGGCCCACACTCAATAATTTTATCAACGCCTTGTGAAGCCATGGCTTGAATAGTCTCGACCCAACGTACGGGATTAAATAATTGACGAACTAAAGCATCTCGAATTTTATCCGCATCTTCATAAGCTGTCACGTCAGCGTTATGTATAACGGGAATGATTGATTGGCTAATATTAATTGATGCCAAACGATCGGCTAAACGATCTGCAGCTGATGTCATTAAGGAACAATGCGACGGTACACTCACTGGCAGCATGACTGCTTTCTTCGCGCCTGCGTCAGCTGCATTATCCACAGCCCGTTGTACTGCTGCAGCATTACCGGCAATCACGACTTGACCGGGACTATTGTAATTCACTGGTGATAACACTTGCCCCTGGGATTGTGCTTCGCACAAAGCGGCGACTTGATCGTCTTCCATGCCGAGAATGGCTGCCATGGCGCCTTCGCCGGATGGAACAGCCTCTTGCATGAAACGACCACGATCCGCTACTAAACTGATCGCATCGTCAAAATTCAATGCGCCTGCGCAAACCAAGGCTGTATACTCACCTAGACTATGACCTGCCATAATGCTCGGCGTCACACCACCGGCTTGTTGCCACACGCGATAAACTGCAACACCTGCTGCTAACATCGCAGGCTGAGTTTTATCGGTTTGATTTAATGCTTCTGTTGGGCCTTGTTGAGACAATTGCCACAGGTCATAGGCCAAGACTTCAGACGCTTGAGCAAACGTTTCAGTAACAATCGAATGACTGTCAGCCAAGTCAGCCAACATGCCAATGGCTTGCGAACCTTGGCCTGGAAATACAAATGCTAAACTCATGTAAAAAAATCCTGTATTAAAACGTCATCAAAACAGAGCCCCAGGTGAAACCGCCACCAAAAGCTTCCATTAAAACCGTTTCCCCGCGCTTGATGCGACCATCACGTACGGCAACATCAAAAGCCAAAGGTATGGACGCAGCTGAGGTATTGCCATGTTGGTCTACGGTGATCACCACGCGTTCCAAGGGCATTTTCAATTTCTTTGCAGTCGCGGCGATAATACGAATATTTGCTTGATGCGGTACTAACCAATCCACATCGGATTTTTCCATATTGTTGGCTTGCAAGGTCTCATCAACAATATCGCCTAGCGTGTTTACCGCCATTTTGAATACTTCATTGCCTTTCATTTGAATCGTTGCTTCGCCGGTTTTAAACAAATCCGGATTTTCCGAAACGCCGCCATTAACCGTTAGCAAATCTTTATATTGCCCGTCGGCATGTAAGTGCGTGGATAAAATACCGGGGGTTTCGCTGGCTTCAATCACAACAGCGCCCGCGCCATCACCGAACAAAACGCAAGTGCTGCGATCATTCCAATCAAGAATGCGTGACAAGGTTTCTGCACCAACAACTAAGGCGTATTTTGCATTATTGTTTCGCACGAATTGGTCAGCCACTGATAAGGCATAGACAAATCCTGTACACACAGCTTGAATATCAAATGCAGCACAGCCATGTACACCTAAACGCTCTTGCATTAAACATGCAGTGCTGGGAAACACTCGATCAGGTGTGGTGGTCGCAACAATAATTAAATCGATTTGACTGGCATTAATACCTGCGGCTTCAATTGCGCGTTGTGCCGCTTTGGTCGCCAAGTCGCAAGTGGTGGTATTCTTATCAGCAATATAGCGTTGTTTGATGCCGGTGCGTTCTACAATCCATTGGTCGTTAGTGTCGACCATTTTTTCTAAATCTTTATTGGTCAGTACCGTGTCCGGCAACGCACTTCCTGTTCCAATGATTTTTGAATACATCAGCTAACACGCCTTTCGACTAACATGGATTGTAGTTGTTTATTGATTTTCTGCGGGACATTGAAATCAACTTCCTTGATCGCAACTTTAATCGCGTTAGCAAAACCGCGATCACCTGAGCCGCCGTGACTTTTAACCACGATGCCTTGCAAACCCACAAAACTCGCACCATTATAACGATCGGGATCAATGCGACGTTTAAACGCTCTGAGAATCGGCAATGCTGCGACTGCAAGAATTTTGGTAAAAATATTTCGTGTAAATTCTTCTTTCATGAATTGTGTAATCATGCGCGCCAAACCTTCACTGGTTTTCAATGCAACATTACCAACAAAACCATCACATACCACAACATCACATTTGCCTTTGTAAATGTCGTCACCTTCAACAAAACCAACGTAGTTCAAATCGCTTTGTTGAATCAGTTGTCCAGCTTCTTTGATACTTTCACTGCCCTTGATTTCTTCTTCACCAATATTGAGCAAGCCCACCGTTGGTGATTCAATATTATCAATAGCAGACACCAAAACTGAACCCATGACAGCAAATTGCATTAAGTGCTCAGACTCGGAATTAATATTCGCTCCCAAATCCAATACATGAGTATGCCCAGTCATGGTAGGCAAAGCCGTCACAATAGCGGGACGATCGATACCCGGTAAAGTTTTTAAAACAAAACGTCCAGTGGCCATCAGTGCGCCGGTATTGCCAGCACTGACACAAGCGTGAGCGGTTCCATCTTTAACCAGATTGATGGCCACTCGCATGGAGGAATCTTTTTTATTTCGTAATGCCATGGATGGCAAATCATCCATTTCGACTTTTTGCGAGGCATGTTTTATCACAAGATGCTCGCCAACGTCAGCTTTATGCTTACGAAGTTCATCGCTAATGACTTCATGATCACCGACAAGAATCAGGCGTAAATTTGAATGACTTTTGAGTATATGGAGTGCAGCGGAGACGACCACGGGTACCCCGTGGTCGCCACCCATTGCATCTAGAGCAATGGTTACGTTCAAATGCGGTTTCCTTGCGTTAGCGTGGCCAATGCGGATATGAAAGTTTAATCTTCGACGTTGACTGCGTCTTTAACTTCAATCACGCGGCGTCCACGATAAAAACCATCGGGGGTGATGTGATGACGAATATGGGTCTCACCGCTGGTTGGGTCGATCGAGAATGCAGGGGTTGTCAACGCATCATGAGCACGACGCATTCCACGTTTTGATCGGGATTTCCGATTCTTTTGTACAGCCATTTTAAAGACTCCTAATTTTTGCGCTTACTGTGCTTTAACTGACTTAATACCGCAAACGCCTGTTGGCTTTTTGACGGTTGTTTGGCCTCAGCTAAAGACTTTAAACTGGTTTCATTATAGGCTATTTCACACTCACCTTGCGGGTGGGTTTGGCCTAGCGGAATTGCCAATAGCAATTCATCTTCGATAATATCGTTTAAAGGCATGTCACTGCTCGTCAGCAATAAGGGTTCCAGATAATCGGGTAACCGTCTCGCTTCTTCCTCGCCAGCCACTATGCCTAATGCAATCTCTCGCTCTACCGGAAAATCGAAACTTTCCAGGCAACGTTGGCACTGCAAATTCAAGTGAGTTTTTAAATGACCACGAACTACCTTATATTGGTGTTCCTGATCAAATTTCAAACTGACCTGCACCATGCCACTATTATCTGTTAATTGGGCGGATAAGCGCTCAAGCATAGCCAGCTCAACCTGTCCCTCAAGCGAGATTCCCGCTTGCACAAGCTGAATTGGATCAATAAAAACAGGTAGCCTAGTCGACATTGGGGCGCAATAATAATCTGCTTACCGCTCTGTGTCAAAAAAACTGTTAAATTTCACGCCGATACCGACCGATAGCTTGCTGAATTTGTGTAAGTTTTTATTTATAAAGGGTATTTCCGCAGAAAAAATAAAAATATATAACTTGTTGAATTTAAAGGCTGTTGCCCAGCAACCATGAATTCTGGCAGGATTCTGGCAAAGCCTGGAGTATGCTCAAAAGGAAAAATGTACTATTCTCTTGGAGTTAGCTCAGTCGACCCAATGACTGACACATATTTAATGGAATCAATATGGATTGCGCAGGATATGCTGATTAAAAAAGTTCTTATTGCCAATCGTGGCGAAATCGCCGTCCGAATTGTACGTGCCTGCGCTGAAATGGGAATAAAGTCCGTTGCCATTTATGCGGAACCCGATCGCCATGCCTTACACGTTAAGAAAGCCGATGAAGCTTATAATATTGGTCCGGACTCCATTGCTGGGTATCTTAACGTGCATCGAATAGTCAATTTGGCCGTTGCCACCGGTTGTGATGCCCTGCATCCCGGTTATGGTTTTCTTTCAGAGAATCCGGACCTTGCTGCAGCCTGCGAGCGCCGAGGCATTAAATTCATCGGTCCCAACGCTGATGTCATTCAACGCATGGGTGATAAAACTGAAGCCCGCCGCGCCATGATCCAAGCGGGTGTTCCTGTGACCCCCGGTACCGAAGACAATTTAGCTAGCTTGGACGAAGCGATCCAATTAGCGGATGAAATTGGTTATCCGGTTATGTTAAAAGCCACATCCGGTGGCGGTGGTCGTGGCATTCGTCGCTGTGACAGCAAAGCAGAATTAGAAAAGAATTTTGAACGGGTTATTTCCGAAGCTACCAAAGCTTTTGGTAGCGCCGATGTGTTTATGGAAAAATGCGTAGTTAATCCCAAGCACATAGAAGTGCAAATACTAGCTGATAGTCATGGTAACGCTGTTTCGTTGTTTGAACGTGATTGCTCCGTGCAGCGTCGCCATCAAAAACTTATTGAAATTGCACCCTCACCACAACTTTCTGAAGCACAACGAAAAGAAATTTGTGATTATGCCGTCAAAGCCGCAAAAATTGTTAACTATGAAAATGCAGGTACGGTCGAATTTTTACTCGATCAAAACGGTGATTTTTATTTCATGGAAATGAATACCCGTTTGCAAGTTGAGCATTGCGTGACTGAAGAAATAACCGGGATCGATATTGTGCAAGCACAAATTCGTATCGCTGCAGGTGAGAAACTTAATTTTGAACAAAAAGATATCGAGCGTCGTGGCTATGCTATGGAGTTTCGTATTAATGCCGAAGATCCAAAAAATGACTTCCTACCCTCGTTTGGCCGCATCACTCGTTATTTCGCGCCCGGCGGACCCGGCATCCGCACCGATAGCGCCATTTACAGTGGTTATCGAATCCCACCCTATTATGATTCTATGTGCGTTAAGTTAACGGTTTGGGCCTTAACCTGGGAAGAGGTACTACGTCGTTCTGAGCGGGCATTACAGGATATTAGTGTGTTTGGGGTAAAAACCACGATTCCTTATCAATTAGAAATCATAAAAACTGAGGAATTCAAGAAAGGCATCATCGACACCGGATTTGTCGAAGCACATCCCGAATTAATCAACTATTCAACTCGACGTCCACCACGTGAACTAGCGGCAGTAATAGCAGCAGCCGTGGCTGCCCATTTGCGAACTTAGGAGCGAACGATGGCAAAGGTAGAAATCACAGATACTGTTTTACGCGATGGTCACCAAAGTCTAATCGCAACCCGAATGCGTTTAGAGGATATGTTACCCATTTGCAAAAAACTTGATGACGTTGGTTTCTGGTCATTAGAAGTTTGGGGTGGCGCAACATTTGATGCTTGTGTACGATTTCTAAAAGAAGACCCATGGGAACGTCTGCGCAAATTACGCCAAGCGCTGCCCAATACCCGATTGCAAATGTTACTACGTGGCCAAAATCTTTTGGGCTATCGTCACTACTCTGATGATGTCGTGCAAACCTTTGTTAAAGCCGCTGCTGACAATGGTATTGATGTGTTCCGTATTTTTGATGCTTTAAATGATTTGCGAAATTTGGAAGTTGCAATTAAGTCCGTCAAAGATGCTGGTAAACATGCACAAGGTGCTATTTCCTACACCACAAGTCCAATACACAACGTGGATGATTTTGTTAAAATGGCCAAAGCCATGGAGAAAATGGGCTGCGATAGCATTGCCATAAAAGATATGGCAGGTTTACTCACCCCAAGCATTACCGCTGAGCTGGTACAAAAATTAACGAAAGCGGTTTCCATACCCTTGCAATTACACTCTCATGCCACAGCCGGCTTATCGGCTTTATGCCAATACGAAGCGGTGAAAAATGGTTGTTTACATATTGATACTGCAATTTCTGCATTTGCCGAAGGCGCCAGTCATCCGCCAACCGAAAGCATGGTTGCTGCATTTCGTGGCACTGAGTTTGATACAGAACTGGATTTGCCTTTATTGCAGGAAATCGGTTTTTATTTTCACGAAGTACGGAAAAAATATCATCAATTCGAAAGCGAATTCACCGGCCTCGATACCCGAGTTCAAGTCAATCAAGTCCCAGGCGGTATGATTTCAAATTTAACCAATCAATTACGCGAACAAGGTGAGTTAAAACGCATTAATGAAGTTTTACAAGAAATTCCAAGAGTGCGCGAAGATCTCGGGTTCCCCCCCTTAGTCACACCTACCTCGCAAATTGTTGGTACACAAGCCGTGCTCAATGTAATGACCGGCGAGCGCTATAAAACCATAACCAATGAAGTCAAACTCTATTTGCAGGGACGTTATGGTAAAGCCCCTGGTAAAGTGAATCAGACAGTGCGTAAAGATGCGATTGGTGATGAGAAAGCAATCACCTGCCGACCCGCCGATTTAATTGACCCTGAAATGGATAAATTGCGCAAAGAGATCGCAGATCTCGCCGAATCGGAAGAAGATATTTTGACATACGCCATGTTTCCTGAACTCGGCCGGGATTTTTTACAGCAACGCAAAGCTGGCAACCTACAGCCGGAACCATTAGAACCACCCACCGATGATAATGTTGATGTTTGTGGATTAGCACCAACCGAATTTAATGTCACGATGCATGGCGAAACTTATAACATCAAAGTCACCGGCTCTGGTCATCGCTTCCAAGCTCAGCGGCCATTTTATTTATCTGTCGATGGTGTACCCGAAGAAATTTTAGTAGAAACATTGTCTGAAGTTGCAACTTTACCTTTATCCGGCATGGCGGCTGCGGGCGCACCGATGTTAAGCAGTGGCGCAACCGATAGCTCCCGCCCCAGAGCCACAAGCCCAGGCCATGTCACCACGTCCATGCCCGGCACAATTGTCGAAATCCTAGTGAGCGAGGGTGCTGAGGTTAACGCGGGTGATGCCTTATTTATTACAGAAGCCATGAAAATGGAAACAGAAGTGCAAGCGCCTATTGCTGGAAAAATCAAAGCGATTCATATAAAGAAAGGTGACTCTGTCAATCCAGATGAAACATTGATTGAAATTGAATAAGGTCTGTTTAATTTTTTCAGATTAGCTCAAGTATAATCTGCTGGGGCTGATCAACTTTTCAAATTCACGATATGATTCAAACCATTAATACAAAATTTCCGTTCCTTCAAGCCTGTGATATAATCCATTCGTCATTGTATTTGAAGTTTACTCATTAATCCCATGCGAAAAATTATACTTGGCTCGACCTCACCCTATCGCCGTGAATTACTCGAACGGTTAAAAATAGCGTTCACAACCGCTTCACCCGATATCGACGAATCCGCATTACCCAATGAAAAACCTAAAACCTTAGTATTACGCTTGGCAGAAGCCAAAGCGCGGGAAATTGCAAAAACAGAAAGCAATGCTTTAATCATTTCTGGTGATCAAATCGCCGTGTGTGATGAAGCTATTTTAGGTAAATCAGGCGACCGTGATACCGCGATCAAACAATTACAAATGGTCTCAGGCAAGTCCATTGTTTTTGAATCAGCCTTATGTTTATTTGATAGTGCCACTCATGAATTTCAAATTGATATTATTCCTTTTACCGTTCATTTCAAACCACTAACACAAGCACAAATTGAAAACTATCTCGACAAAGAGCCTGCCTTCAACTGCGCCGGTTCGTTCAAGTCTGAAGGTTTAGGAATTTGCCTGGCAGAAAAATTCGAAGGCGATGACCCAACAGCGCTAATCGGTTTACCCTTGATTCGTTTAACACAAATGCTGGCGAACGTCGGAGTAGATATCGTCTAATATTGTGGTTTATCCGAATTAACAAATCGTTGCATAAAATTTCTGATATACGACGACAACCAATACTAATAAAAACTTCATCCGTAGGTTATTTGAAGTGAAAAAAACAATACAAACATTTATCAGTTTCGTTTTACTCTTATACTATAGCTCTATTTTTGCATCCGACTACAATGCATATTTTGCTATTGGAAAAAACTATATCACTCAAGCAAACGCCGTTGGAGAGTTTAGTTATACAAACTATCAATCCAAACCTATCAACCACATCAGTGCAGGAAAGACCATTTCAAAATATTTATGGCTATCGATGGATTATAATTATCTAGGTCAATACACTTACTCCACCCATCCCATTTACCTGGACCCGAATTCTATGCTTCCACTGTTCGGCCCGCTCCAACACCATAAGCAAACAGCGTCCAGCTATGGACTAGCCCTACGCGCAGGCGATTCAATTTCCCACTTGAACTGGTTACATTTGTACATCAGTGCTGCCTATATTTTTCACCAGTGAACAACACATAGTAGTTCTGAAATAATAAGCACTCAAACCAAGCAACCAATTGGTTTTGAGCAGTTTGGTTTTGAGCAGTTTGGTTTTGAGCAGTTTGGTTTTGAGCAGTTTGGTTTAGGCGCAAGCTTGAAGCTGCCATTTAACTTTCGTTTAAATCTAGACGCGCAACATTCCGTTGCATTAAAAAAGTCTGTTAGCTATTACGATTACACCATAAACCTGAATTATTATTTGAATTTAAGTAAGACTTTTAATCGTATCAGGCAATAACGCATGCCAACAAAAGATTGACTGATATCTACTCTGAAGCTTGCTCTTTGCTTGCTAATATAATTTCTATTCTCACAAATGGAAACTCAAGCTCATTGCAAAACCTTTGCACAAAAAACATCGAACACCATATTTTTTAAACGCTTCCTATTGCTATCCCCCAAATCATTATGGCAACACGAAAAACCAGTAACTATTTTTCTTCAATATCGAGCACGCTTGTGGAAAAACATTAAAAAACGAATCGAAACAAAATCGGATACCCACACACAATTAGACGCTCAGGGCTGCCGTCTAGCTTCAGACCTGAACTATGCAAAAACTAAAACAATGCGAGTTTTGAAAAACAAAAAATATTAATTATGACTTTAAAGAGTAGAGACATACCGAACATATTCGAATTATATTTTTTCAACGAAAAAAGACATTTATTCTTTCTTCTCTAATTTTTCGATTACCCATCTAATCGCCGCTTCACGGTCATCGAAAAAACCTTGTTTGAGAAATTTCGGCCACAACGCTTTAGAAAAATATTGCTGCCTGCGGCCATGGTCAACCATTGCCACCACTGAAAATGGATTCCCATTTAACGCTTCCAATAAACAAGAAAATGCAACCGAATAATCATTTTCCCGATTAATCAGTAAAGCACTGGGAACCGGATCTAATTTGGATGTGTAATCAAATATTTCCCTGATATGGTGTGGCAAAGCTTCCGTACCTTCGTCGACGACTACTTCGATTATTTGATTATTCAAACACCATAAATTCAAATCTGTGAAGCGCATGGGATGGCCACGTTGATAGCTATTGAGTGCTTTAGCGTCATCATCTGAACTGCTCAAGGCATTCCCTCATAACCCAACAATATAGTCCTATTAACTACCGCATAATCGTAGGCGTCGTAAATAACAAACTCAAGGTATTCGCAACGGACACACCAATACGTTCAGCAAAACGATCCAAATAACCTGGGTGCAAAGTATAATCAACCAAGCGTTCAGCATTAACGACATCACGTGCAACGGAACTGGTACTGCCATAACCATCACTTAGGCCTAAAGCAATACTACGTTCACCCGTCCAAATTAGTCCGCTAAACAAATCATCATGATCTAGCAAACGATCACCACGACCACGCTTAACCGCTTCAATAAACTGCACATGGACATTATCCAGAATGGACTTCATATGTCGCTTGTCCGATTGAGTCAAAGGTGAAAACGGATCAAGAAACCCTTTGTTCTCACCCGCAGTTAATAAGCGACGCTCCACGCCAAGTTTTTTTATACCCTCTACAAAACCAAAACCATCAGTTAATACGCCAATCGAACCAACCAAACTCGCCTTATCGACGTATATAGCATCTGATGCACTGGCAATATAATACGCCGCGGACGCGCACATATCCGTAACAACAGAATAAAGTTTTTTATCGGGATATTTTTTTCTTAGGCGCACAATTTCATCGTAAATATAACCGGCTTGCACTGCACTACCACCCGGACTATTGACGCGCAATACTATTGCTCGGGCATTGCTTTCCTTAAATGCTTTGCGCATTGATGTAATCACTGAATCAGCGCTCGCCAACGCGCCGTCCATGATAGGTCCACTGACTTCAATTACCGCCGTATGTTTTCCCACAGCTAAATCACTACCGTCATCCGGCATGTAAACCAAAAATAGACTAAACAAATAAACAAAAAATAGTGACTTGAAAAAAATGCTCCAACGACGGCTACGTCGTTGTTCATTCAGCGAAGCAAAGGCTAAACGATTTATTAAATCTCGTTGCCAGTCTTGCGATTCCTCATCTTCATTGGCATGCTGATTTTTTTCTTTTATTTTTTGTTGAGCATCAGCCAGCGCTTGCGCGGTTCCGGATTTCTCCACACTATCTGCTTGCGAAGGACTTTCAGTCCAAGGATCTTTTACGGAATCATCACCATTGGATTCGTTAGACCCGGGCTTATTGGTTTCATCTGACATAAAATTTCGATTCCCTTTATTTATTCGCTAACCAATGAACAATATCTGTGGTGTGTTCTAAACAAGCCACTGGCTCACAAGCCAGTAAACGTTGTCGCTCATGTGCACCACAACAAACACCTAGTCCATCGCTAGCGGCATTTCTTGCCATGAGCAAGTCATATTCCGTGTCACCAATCATTAAAGTCTCCCTCGCATCGACACCGGTATAATCAATAATATCAAGCAGCATTTGAGGGTGAGGTTTGGACTGCGCCTCATCAATACAACGTGTCACATGAAATACCGTATTCAAACCCGTGCGTTGCAAGGCAAGATCTAAACCGCGTCGACCTTTACTTGTTGCGACCGCGAGAAAAACGTCTTGTTCAGCTAGTTGTTCGAACATAGTCATGATGCCATTGAACAATTCTGATGAAATTTTGTCCTCTGAAAAATAGTGATGCCGATAAGCGGCAATCACTTCTTGCACATCTGTTTCCTCAGAAATGCCAGGAAACAGCTGCATTATTGCCTCTTTCATGCCGAGGCCGATGATATCACGGATTGCCGCAGTACTTGGGACTTCTCTCGCTAGATCTTTTGCTGCTGATTGAAAACAGGAAATGATTTCAGCTTGGGAATCCATTAAGGTTCCATCCCAATCAAAGACTAACAGTTTATAAGGTTTACTCATTTTCACCTTTCAACGACTTTAAACAAATCTGTAAATCATCAGGAAGTGGTGCATTAATAGTCATCCATTCCTGATCTTTTGGATGCTTGAAGCGCAAACTTTTAGCATGCAAGAACAAACGTTTCAAACCGTAAGCTTGCATGGTTTTATTAAACGATTTGTCGCCATATTTGTCATCTCCCGCTATAGGATGACCGATATATTGCCCATGCACCCTGATCTGGTGAGTTCGCCCAGTGATTAATTGCACTTCTAACAAAGAGGCAAAATTAGCAAACACCTGTTGACGTAAAAAAATGGATTCCGAAGGTTTCCCATCTTCGCTTACTTTTACAATACGCTCGCCACTACTGAGCTGATTTTTACGTAAAGGTACATCAATCACTTGCTTTTTTAACTCAACTTCACCATTGACCAAACACACGTAGGTTTTATGCATTTGAGATGAACGAATTTGCTCATGCAAATTACGAAGCACTGACGTTTTTTTGGCAATTAACAACACACCGGAAGTTTCTCTGTCCAGACGATGCACTAACTCCATACGTTTCGCCTGGGGATATAGAGCCCGTAAATTTTCAATTACACCTAATTGCACCCCACTACCACCATGAACTGCCATACCAGAAGGTTTATTAAGCGCAATCAAATCTGCGTCTTCGAATAAAATGTTCGCCTGCAACAATGTAAGCTGTGATTCACGTGGTTTTGGGACGGTTTTTGCAGAATCGACATGGACTGGCGGAATTCTGACCTGGTCACCCGTTGTTATACGATAGACCGGCTTTACCCGACCACCGTTCACCCGGACTTCGCCTTTTCGCAGAATCCGGTAGATTAGGGTTCGTGGTACCCCTCTTAATTGGGCCAGAAGGAAATTATCGATTCGTTGACCAGCCTGCTCTGCGTCAACAGTGACTAACCGAACTTTAGGAGTATTTTGTCTTAGTTTTTCTGTGGTCATGCCATAACTTAGCGTGAAAGTTGAACTTTTTTATACCTTTATCGGAGGAGATTTGGTATATTACCCGGCTATAAAATTTGATTGGTTGGTAGTAGTAGACGATTTCATCGGCTTAAACCGCCATTATACACTGAACTAAGTGCTTGGATCACAATCAATTCATATAGAAACCAAGCCGAATATTATAACCCACTTATTGGGTTGAATTTGCTGACATTAATATCAGCACGAATGATAACCGCATGTTAGCGGAAAAACGGGGTTTACAGCTGTATTTTAGATTTTGTGGTGTGTACACCTATCTCAAAATACAGAATTTGGATTAACTAGCTCAACGATGACACGTGGGCTTGAGGTTGCCAGGCATAGATAGAATCTAGCCGGCTTCGGTCATAAAACAATGAGTTAGCTGGTTTTTAAACCGGCATACACAAGAGTGTCTGCTGACTCTGACCGCCTCAACGTGTTAATGAGCACATTGAGAGATTTTAGAATGAAAAGAATGCTTTTTAACGCGACTCAGCCAGAAGAGTTGCGTGTGGCTTTGGTTGATGGCCAGAAACTATACGACCTAGATATTGAAACAACAACCCGCGAACAGAAAAAATCCAACATCTACAAAGGCAAGATTACTCGGATTGAACCCAGCCTTGACGCGGCTTTTGTCGACTATGGCGCCGAACGCCATGGCTTCCTTCCACTTAAGGAGATCTCCAGGGCTTATTTCGTAAAAGATGCTGATGGTGGTGGACGACCTAATATTCGCGAAGTACTTCAAGAAGGCCAAGAACTAGTTATCCAGATTGATAAAGAAGAACGCGGCAACAAAGGTGCTGCTCTCACAACATTTATCAGTTTAGCTGGGCGTTATTTAGTCCTCATGCCAAATAATCCTAGAGCTGGTGGTGTTTCGCGTCGTATTGAAGGCGATGAGCGTAGTGAAATCCGCGAAGCTATGAGCAGCCTTAATATCCCCAACAACATGGGCTTAATAGTTCGCACCGCAGGCGTAGGCAAAAGCGCCGAAGAGTTACAATGGGACTTGGACTATTTGATCCAATTATGGAGCGCGATAGAAACAGCTGCGCAAAAGGAAGCTCCTTTCCTAATTTATCAAGAAAGCAATATTATTATTCGTGCGATTCGTGATTATCTACGTAAAGATATTAGCGAAATTCTTATTGATAATGAGGATATATATAATCAGGCACGGGAATTTATGTCCCAAGTGATGCCACATAACTTGGCAAAGATAAAATATTATAGTGATCCAATTCCTCTATTTACCCGTTATCAGATTGAGAGCCAGATTGAATCGGCATTTCAACGGGAAGTAAGCTTACCCTCGGGTGGCGCATTGGTCATTGACCACACAGAAGCCTTATTATCCATCGATATTAACTCCGCCAGGGCTACTCGCGGTGGTGATATAGAAGAAACTGCCTTAAACACCAATCTCGAAGCGGCCGACGAAATTGCCCGTCAATTGCGTTTACGCGATTTAGGCGGTCTAGTGGTGATTGACTTTATTGATATGACTCCAATAAAAAACCAGCGCGCAGTAGAAAATCGTTTACGTGAGGCCTTGAGCATGGATCGTGCGCGAGTCCAGATTGGCCGTATCTCACGTTTTGGTTTATTGGAAATGTCACGCCAGCGTCTACGTCCTTCTTTGGGTGAACATAGTAATATTGTCTGTCCCCGTTGTACTGGCCATGGCACTATTCGTGGTGTTGAATCCATTGCTTTATCTATTCTTCGAATTATCGAAGAAGAAGCGATGAAAGAAAACACAGGAAAAATTCTTGCGCATTTACCGATAGACGTAGCCACATTCTTACTGAATGAGAAACGCCCCAATATCGCAGAAGTGGAAGCCCGACATGGTATTCAAGTCTTGTTGGTTCCAAACTCAAATATGGATTCTCCGCATTATGAAATTCAACGCATCCGTAGCTCTGATGTAAAAAATCCAGAAATTAATCAGCCAAGCTACCAAATCACACTTGAGGAAGAAGCAAGTAGTCCGCTCCCTACGCGAGATCAAGCGCCTAAAGCCGAACTACCCGCGGTTAAAAGCTTAGCGCCAGGGGCTCCGATGCCCGTACAAACACCTCCCCCAGTGAAAAAAGAACCTGGCTTGCTCAGTCGAATAATTACTGCTTTGTTTGGTTCAGGTAAGGAAAAAGAGAAGCCCAAACCCAAACCTCGGCGCAATCAACCACAGAACCGCAATCGTGGACGTGGACGTGGAGGCTCAGGACCAAGCAGCGGTGGACAACAACAAAATCGTGGAAGTAATAATACGAGCAATAGTCGTGGTCGCCGCTCACGTGGGGGCAATCGAGGCAATCGCAATACCCGTAATGAAAATAAAGCGGATAGCAATTTAGATACTCGTAACGATAACCGTGAATCATCCAATAGTGAGTTGGATAAATCTGAAAGTCGCTCAAACACAGCAGTGCAGCCCAATCCACAGGCGGCGGTAGTAGAAAATAATCCGTCGACCAAACCAGAAACTACAAGCAACAACCCGCCAACTGACGCAGTAAGCAATACTTCGCCTGAAATGGTTGCAACGACTAGTGATACAGCAAATAGCCGTAATGAGAACAATCAACGTAATGATTCACGTTCTGGCCAGCGCACAGATGGTCGTCGAGCAGATTTTAGGCGACGTAATCGCGCCCGAGGCGGGAACCGCAACCAAGAACGTCGTGGCCCCAATGATCAAGAATCAGAATTGTCATCTAACAGTGATACAGGAAATTCTGATTTCAAAGCAATACCGAGCACCACGTCTGACGCAGGTTCTGGTAATTCTGCGGCGCCATCAACCAATTCAACGAATATTGAGGCACCTAAGCCAAGCAACAACCAAGATTCGGGCAATAGTCAAAGTAAACCAGTGGAATCTAGTCATAATGTTGCTAGTTTTCAGGCGGAACCGAAAACCGTGGCGCCTGTCGCCAGCCCGAGCCGTGAAAATGGAAATAATGACTCAGCCGATGTAAAACCTAACGCGGTCAATTCAGCGGAAGACCGCTAATTAGTCAATCGATAAAGCAAAACAAAAAACCCGATACAACAATCGGGTTTTTTTTGATCGCTAGTTTAGAACTAAGCTACATCATTGCCACCAGAGACTCTCAGGGTATAGCGTAAATGTTCGGCATAACAACGGCAGGCATCACTGGTGGTAAACAAGCCCGCCAACCTGCCCTGTTTTATGACTAATGCTGAACCGATGTGGCGTTCAACCATATTCATCAAAACCTCATCAATCGGTGTTTCCATTTCAACGACGTAAAGATGTTGAATGCAAATGTCTTTAACTTTTAGATTTTGCGAGACCGCCTTCTCTACAATGTTTTGCGCTTGTTTAATATCCCGTTCGGTGATAACCCCGAATAATTCGCCATTATGCTTCACAGGCAAGTGTCGTATGGCGTGTTCCTTCATCATTACAAGTGCATCGTCAATACTTGCTTCTGAGGATACCCAATTAGGAAATGGTGTCATGAGTTTTTTAATCGATGGTATTTTCATTCGAACGAGTCCCTATAAAAAAACAAACACACCCAAAGGCGTTTTAGTCATGGCAACGGAAATAATATAAACAAAAGTCGATAGTGCGAGCAAGTAAAAGACCCACCGCAATTGATGCGTTGGCGCCCATTTAATCACCGCCATTCCTAGAAAAATATAAATCAATAAGGCGATTACCTTGGCGCTCAACCAATGATGAACAAATGGATATTGCTGCATTTGTACTGCAAGGATAACCGCGGTAGTTAATAGTATTGTGTCATTAAGATGAGGCACAATTTTAACCCAACGCTGTTGCATCCTGTCCGAACCTTGTATTCGCCAATAACCGCGTAATGCAAACAAGCTAATACTAATAATTACCGTGGCTACATGCAGGGTTTTGACCATTTGAACTCCTTGGGTAACAAGTTAAGTCTGCAGGAATCAAACCGATAAGCTTATTATGATTAACTATTTGAGTGATCACAATGAGTGAATTCGAAACCATTCAAAATTATTATAAAAAACTTGTTATTAATTATGTTAAAACAAACATTCAGCCCGACAATAGTGATGTAAATTATTTAGCCGATGTGGTCTGCGTAGCGTTAAATCATTTGCCGCCGCGTTATATTCGTTATGAAGTGGATATGGCGTTTTATTTGTCACCAGTGGAACGCCAAGAAATGGATGCGAAAATAAAATCTGCGGTTGAAGACGCTGTACTATTTATTAAAAAAAGCACTCAAAAAATTCAAAAGAAAAAAGCCTAAGGTGTGGCGCTTAAACGTGCTTTGTGTGATGCAAAAATAATCTCATCATTTAATTCTTTCAAGTCCCGATTGCCTCGAGCCAATGCATTAGACTTGCGGGCACATTGTTCGGCCTGCTTATACTGTAATTGTGCTAAGCGTACTTGCGCCAGGCCTTGCCACAAATAAGCATTTTTAGGTGATAGGCGTAAACCACGTTCAAGCACAGCAGCGGCTTTATCA
>Ga0224506_10001449_pt1 | contig 16962 bp, 15 predicted proteins | sample SF_Jan12_sed_USG_2_FD_169108 | JGI IMG/M metagenome (GOLD analysis project Ga0224506, IMG submission 169108) | Sediment microbial communities from San Francisco Bay, California, United States - SF_Jan12_sed_USGS_8_1 | ecosystem: Environmental > Aquatic > Marine > Sediment | place: USA... | reverse complement strand
AGTAAGGCTGTCGCCACATCTAATCCACCAACCACTTCTTCAAAGGTTGATCGTCTTCGGGCAACATTCAAATACGGCTGGTGGCTCGTGTCGGCATCCGTGTAGTACCAGGTATTCAATCGATCAAATGTGGCGACAAAATGAGATGGTGGCTTTGCATAATGAAATCCCTGCAGATAGGCATCGATATGTCTCGCGGCTTTTTTCCCATGGCCAGTGGCCACGGTCACCGAGCGTTCTGCGGGAACCATATCGCCTCCAGCAAAAACGCCCAGGCGTCCGGTCATCATTCTGTCGTCCACTTGAATGACGCCATCCGGTGAAATTTCTAATCCGGGCACATCCTGCAAAAATCCGGTGTCCACTTCCTGCCCCAGAGCCAGAATCACCGTGTCCGCTTCCAAGGTTTCCATTCGGCCTGTGGGTTGGGGGAACCCGCTCTCATCCAATTTCATTTCCTCAACGGTGATCGCGTTTCCATCCATCTGCCGAATCATGCTCAGCCATCGTGTCAGCACTCCCTCTTCTAATGCCTCTTCCACCTCAAAATCATGGGCGGGCATATGTTCACGATCACGCCGATAGATGAGCAGGGTTTCCTCTGCACCCAACCGTTTGGCTGTTCGCGCCGCATCAATAGCCGTATCCCCTCCTCCATAGACCACCACCCGTCGACCAATTTTGGGAACCTCTTCTCCCTCCATCCCTTTTAACAAGCCTAAAGCATCAATCATTCGGCCCGTGTCTGGGCCAGGAATGTCGACGCGTTTACTCAAATGAGCCCCAATCGCCAGAAACACGGCATCGAATGGTCCCTCTTTCATGGCCATCTCCAAATTATCGACTTTTTTATTCAACTGGATGGACACGCCCATGTCTTCAATTCTGGCAATTTCGGCATCCACGATGTTTCGAGGCAGGCGGTACTGCGGAATTCCAAATCGCATCATGCCTCCCAGCTTTGGCCCCGCCTCATAGATCGTGACGGCATGGCCCATCCGAGACAAATGGTAGGCTGCCGACAGTCCGCTGGGGCCAGCTCCAATGATGAGTACCTGTTTTCCTGTGGCCACCCCTGCTTCAATCTGCCAACCCTGTTCAATCGCATAATCCCCTAAAAAGCGTTCGACGGCATGGATGCTTACAGCTTCATCCAGCTGACCGCGATTGCACACCGTTTCACAGGGGTGATAACACACGCGACCATGAATGGCCGGGAACGGATTATCTTCCATCATCTTGCGCCAAGCCTCTTCGTATTTTCCTTCTTCTGCTTCATACAACCATCCCTGAATATTCTCTCCGGCTGGACACCCTTGATTACAAGGTGGCAGATGGTCGACGTAGATCGGGCGCATCGTGCGCCAGTTGCCCGTATGATTCGCCAAGCTCGATGCAGGATCTAACGTGATAGCAAAGGGTTTGCGCTCCATCTTACAACTCCATCGCCGGCTTAGTTGGCAAGAGATCATACAGGTGAATATTTCTATCAGCCATGGCTTGAATGTCAGCAAGCGCTTGCTCATCTCGCGGATGAAAGAGGTGCTTGAACCGCCCTTGAAGGGCTAAAAATTGCTCAACAGGAACTTGTTTTCTAATAGGTGTTCGGTCAGTCACCACTCCCCATTCCGCTTCAATCAACGGGAACAAACCACTCTCCACAGCCAACCGGGCGACCTTAATCGTTTGGGCCGGATCGGATTTCCACCCTAACGGACAGGGTACGTGAATATGGATATAGCGGGCCCCGTGTATGGACATCGCTTTGGTTACTTTGGCCTCGAGGTCATGCAGATCTGCAACAGACGCCGTGGCGACATACGGAATACCATGAGCCATGGCAATGCGGGGAAGATTTTTTCCGACTCCCATGGGATTGCCCGGTTCAGGCCCCACGGCTTGCGTGGTATTAGTCCAGGCTCGTGCTGGCGTGGCTCCTGACCGCTGAACCCCCGTATTCATATAGGCTTCATTGTCATAACAGATATACAAGACATCATCATTGCGTTCGAACATTCCGGACAAACATCCGAATCCAATATCCACCGTGGCGCCATCCCCACCTTGAGCCACCACTCGAATATCGGTCTTCCCCTTGGCGCGTAAGGCTGCCGCCACACCACTGGCCACTGCCGGCGCATTCCCAAACAACGAATGCAACCAGGGTATCTGCCATGCGCTTTCCGGATAGGGACTGGAAAACACCTCCAAACATCCCGTGGCGTTGACCGCCACCATTTGCTTTTTGGTGACCCGCATCACTGCGTCTAGGGCATACCGCGCACCTAGGGCTTCCCCACAACCCTGGCAGGCACGATGTCCAGAATTCAGAGAATTGGTTCGATCCGTCCGGGCTTGTACCGTGCGGTCCTCTTCTCCCAATAGCCGGTTGCCTACCGTGAAGGTTCCCGTTTGATAAAACTTGACGCGTTGATACGACATCACGTTTCTCCGTGTGCGTTAAACAGTCTTTCCACCCGATAGACCCATTTCGCGAAGAAGATTTTCCGGCGTCGGACCAGATCGTCGTTGCCCTGCTTGTCTGGTTAACTCTCGATTGATCGCTTCCCAATTCAGATCCAGGAAATGCGGCTCTTCCAGCCCTTCCAAACATGCTGCCTTCACGATGTCAATGATGGCGGCTTTGGAAATCGGACGCCCTCCAAGACCAGCGATGACGGTATCCACAAGAGTCGGTAATCCCTGCAAGGCTAGCTTGACCTCACTGGACACAATCCCCCCCTTCCCTACGGCCAAATCTTTTTCAATCACAATCACCCGCTTGGCATTTTGGATGGCATAGCGAAGCGCGTGCGAGGGAAATGGCCGATAGGAACAGAGCTGTATGGCTCCGACAGGCCAGCCCTCCGCTCGTAAATCATCGACGGCATCTTTGATCGTGCCATTCACTGAGCCCAAGGCCAGCAGAAGGGTTTCGGCCTCATCCGTGGAATACAGCTTCAACAAACCACCAGAGGGTCGCTGGAAGATCTCCTGAAATTCTTGACTGATTCGTGGAATCGCCTCCAAAGCTTGCAGATGTTTGTGATGGGCCAGGTAGCGCACTTCTGCAAAGGCCTCAGGCCCAACCATGGCTCCAATGGATATAGGATCCTGAGGGTCCAACACTTGAACGGGTTCAAAAGGCGGCAAGAAGGCATCGACCTGCTCTTGTACTGGTAGATCGACCGCTTCGAATGCATGCGTGAGGATATACCCGTCCATGCAGACCATGACCGGACAGCTCAGTTCCTCGGCCAAGCGAAAGGCCTGAATGTGCAAATCAAGAGCTTCTTGATTGTCTTCAGCAAACAGCTGCAGCCACCCGGCATCACGCATGGCCATGCTGTCGGAATGATCGTTCCAGATATTGATGGGCGAGCCCACCGCACGGTTGGCTATGGTCATCACAATTGGCAAGCCTAATCCTGCCGCGTTATATACGGCTTCAGCCATAAATAAGAGCCCTTGGCTAGTCGTCGCCGTATACGTTCGCGCTCCCATGGCTGAGGCCCCAATGAGCACACTTAATGCCCCAATCTCCGATTCAACATTCAGAAATTGACAATTGCCAATTTCTCCGGCCTTCACTTTTCGGGACAGGGTTTCGACAATATGCGTTTGTGGAGATATTGGGTAACAGGCCATGACTTCCGGGCGACAGAGGGCCACGGCCTGCGCGACAGCTTGGGAGCCTTCAATTTGTTGTTTCACCGGTTCCTCATCGCAAATGAAAACACCTTAGGCTTGGACGGGATGAGACGACACATACTCAAATGCCTCATCGGCAACCAGAGCGTTCACTTCACCCAATTTGCCAGGAAATTTTTCTTTAATGGCGGACTGGACTGACTCTTTGGTCAGCGCTCCTGTGATGGAGGCAAAACCTGAAACCATGCCGACGTTGGATATTGACCGCCCTAGGTGTCTTTCGGCTAAATCAGATGCTGGGAAACTATAGAACTCGACTTCAGGGTGTTGAAACATCCAATCTTTCAGACCGAGTTCTTCAACCTTTCGCGTCGAATTCATCAAAACAATTCCTTGATCAGAAAGCCCACGAAAGACATCCATCTGATGTAGCAGCGTCGAATCCAGAATGAGTAACACATTGGGATGCCCCACCGGTTCTCTGCTGCGAATAGAAATAGTGCTGATTCGGCAAAATGCGGTGACCGGAGCTCCCATGCGTTCAGATCCGAAACTGGGAAACGCTTGAGCCACCTTCCCATCTCGAAATGCAGCCGAAGCGAGCAACTCAGCAGCCGTGACCACCCCCTGCCCTCCTCGCCCATGAATTCGTATTTCAATCATTGATACATAAGATGTTTAAGTTAGGCTCTTCTGCTCCCTCAGAGATCGTCATAAAGAGATTTGGCAAGAGATATGCCTATTTCCCTTTAGACCAAACATGCTCAGGGAAATACAGGGGAATACCCAAAAAAAGGTCTCTACCTGGAAGGAACAGGATTCTCAAGTGTGGAAAAGAGCGACAGCGGTACGTGTCAGGTGTGTAGCCGAATGCGACAACGACTTCTTAGATTGTCATTCTTTCTATGCGGGTGGATGCTCTTAGCCTGAGAAATCGCGGACGTAAGATTTTTTTCGGTGGATGTCGGGGGGACTGGAAATTGAGCTCGGAAATTCCTTAGAATTCGAGGTTATTTCAATTACCATTTTATTGCTTTACCAAAGGATTGATTCATGAGATTCGCGTTGAGATTTATCACAATCGGACTGACTCTGGGGCTTTCTACGACGGCTTTTGCCTATACAGAATCCACCGTGACAAATGGAGGCACCATTACCGGCAAGGTCACACTCTCCGGCAAAGAACCACCCCCCTTAGCCTTTTCCCTCATCACGAATAACGACACGGAATTTTGCGGTCGGATATCTACCGGCACCGGCTGGCGTTTGGTAGATGAATTTCAAGTCTCTCCTGATGGAGGTCTACAATATGCGGTGGTGTTCCTAGAAGGGATTACTCAAGGCAAACCCTTTCCTGAAACCCAACCGGCCCAAGTGATGGTAGAAGACTGTGTGTTTACCCCATGGGTGTTAGCCGTACGTGACTCACAACCCATTCATATCGTCAACATGGACCCCATTATCCATGATGTTCTCATTTATGAAACCGCCCCCTTTGGAACAAAGGTGATGCTTCACCGTCCACTCCGCCTCAACCCCTTTCACCCCAAGAACCTGCTTGGCGATCATCAACATAATCCGGGTGAAGCGATGATCGACACGATTCAACTCACACAAGGCCGACGAACCTTTTTCCTGGAATGTGGATTTCATCCGTATATGCAGGCATGGGGACTGGCGGTTCACAATCCGTATTACGCCGTCACCGATAAAGAAGGTCATTTCACACTTCCGGACATTCCAGAAGGTGTCTATAAATTGGTGGCCTGGCACCCAGGCATGGCGGGTTTTTTGGACATGAAAGTTGTCGTCCTGGCCAACGAAACAATGACCACCCGAATGGAATTTCCAGAACCTCGAGATCGTCGGATGGCACATACCACGATGTCTGAGACTTATCGATTTGGAACTCGAGCCTTAGAGCGGGAAGGTCGAAAAATCGACATTCAGGTCACGCATGAAGACCAGGGGCATCAAGGCAGCCACTAAACGCTCGGCGTGAAGCGCAACGATTATTGAAGGAGGGGTTGTTTGTGCTCGGGAGGAACTAAAGCCTGCAACTCTTCACCGGTCATGACTTCCCGGGCAAGTAATTGCTCGGCTGCAGATAACAACACTGGCTTCAACTTCGCCAACAAGGTCTTCACTCGCTTCCCTTGTTCATCGATGAGCCGTCGCACTTCTGAGTCAATATCTTGTGCTGTTTTTTCGGAATATGTGGCCCCCGAATAACTTTCAGACGTGGGCATAAAGGTCGGCTTCACCGATTGATCCAAGGCCACCGTTCCCAATGTTTCGCTCATTCCATAGTCTTTCACCATTCGTTTGGCGATACTTGTTGCCTTTTGCAAGTCATCGGCCGCACCTGTCGACGCTTCCCCAAAGACCAATTCCTCTGCCGCTCTCCCACCCAGCAGCACCGCAATACGATTTTCTAATTCTGTCCGTGTCAATAAATAGCGATCTTCAGTGGGTAATTGGAGGGTATACCCCAATGCTGCGATGCCCCGCGGAATAATGGAAATTTTATGAACCGGATCGGAACCGGGTAACGAGATCGCAATTAACGCATGTCCGACTTCATGATGTGCCACCCGCCGACGTTCTTCCTTGGTCAGGACGCGGTTCTTCTTCTCCAGCCCTGCAATGACGCGTTCGACCGCTTCTTGAAAGTCTTGTTGCTCCACGGTTTCCCGCCCCCGCCGGATCGCCAACAACGCGGCTTCATTCACCACATTGGCCAGGTCAGCCCCAACCATCCCTGGCGTCATAGCCGCAATGTTTTCTAATTCTACGCCAGGAGCCAACTTAATCGCCTTGGCATGGATGGCCAAAATCGCAGCCCGCCCGACTCGATCCGGGCGGTCAACCAACACTTGCCGATCAAACCGTCCGGCACGAAGTAGCGCTTGATCTAAGATTTCTGGTCGATTCGTGGCCGCTAAAATAATCACACCAACCCGAGGATCGAACCCGTCCATTTCGACCAACAGTTGATTCAGCGTTTGCTCTCGCTCTTCGTGCGCCATCGGACCTGACCCCCTGGCCTTTCCTATCGCATCCAGCTCATCGATGAAAATAATGCAAGGCGCCTTGGCTTGAGCCTGTTCGAACAAATCGCGAACTCTGGCCGCACCAACTCCCACAAACATTTCCACGAACTCAGATCCGCTAATCGAGAAAAACGGTACGCCCGCTTCGCCCGCAATGGCCTTGGCCAGCAAGGTTTTTCCTGTGCCTGGCGGGCCCACCAGTAACACCCCCTTTGGAATCTTTCCTCCTATTCGGGTATATTTTTCCGGTGTGCGTAAAAATTCTACGACCTCCAACAATTCCTCCGTCGCTTCATCAACTCCAGCCACATCTTTCATGCGGGTAGGAATATCTTTTTCCATATAGATTTTGGCTTTGGATTTTCCAATACGCATAAATCCTCCGCCGGCTCCCTGGCCGAGTTTTCGCAACAGCCAAAACCAAATTCCGGCAAACACTAAGATCGGCACCACCCATGAGGCGACATCCTTCCACAGGGTACTGATGACTACACCCGCAAATTCCACATGTTTTTCTTCAAGCAGTCGAACCAGATCAGGATCATCCACCCGCACCGTTTGAAACCATTGTGAGGCTTCCGATTCACGATCCTGTTTCAGCTTTCCATGAATGATTGTCGATGTAATCGAGACTTCTGCCACCTTATCGTCTTGAACCCAAGCCTTAAATTGAGAATAGGGCACTTCATCCATATGTTGAGAGGCGACATATATTTCCTGGAGAATGATTAACGCCCAAAATGCAATCAGGAAATACCATAGTGAAACGCGATGTTTTTTCTCCATAAAAACTTCCCCCTGTTATCTCATGCCTAAGGGACTTCTATTCGTATGACTTCCAGGTACTGTACCCAAGAATGCGGATCTCGTCTATGAAGACAGCTTTCAGAACGGTTGGACCATATACCCCTTCATGACAATCAGGCACGCCCTACTGTATGAATTTTAAAGAAAGAGTTGAAAAGACGTACCCAGATTTGCCAGGCTAGACTATCTTCTAGCTAGTCCCTCACCATTTCAGCCTTATTTCTTATGAATATTCTGCAAAATCTTCAACCCATTTGGTGGCTTCTCTCCAGTGCTCTTATAGGTGGTGCACTCACGTGGGCATTCTGTTCTCTCATAAATCGAAATCGCACGCTGACAGTCCTCCAGCACGCTGAAACCCAACTGGCCACGCGGACAGCTCAACTGGATGACCTTCGAGTCCAATTAGGGGAGGTCCAGCAAGCGCATGAAACTCTTCGCCATGATTTTCGACTCATGGAATCCTCGAAAGTCGCAGCCGAAACACAATTATTGGACTCCCAATACCACCTCAAATCTCAACGCACGATGTTAGATGAGGCTAAACTCACGCTGTCCGACACCTTTCGATCCTTGGCCTCGGAAGCCTTAGCCGGGAACAATCAGGGCTTCTTGGCCTTAGCGGAAGAAAAGTTCAAAGCCCTCAAAGACGAGACGGCTATCGAATTGGATCATCGCCACACTTCTCTGGAAGCCTTAATGCGCCCACTCTCAGAATCCTTACGAACCTATCAACAAGAAACCAAAGATTTAGAAGATAAGCGACTTCGTGAATTTAGTTCTGTGAGCGAACAATTGAAATATTTGGCGACAGCCCAGTCGACACTCCAAACTGAAACCTCCAAGCTTGTGAATGCCTTACGCTCTCCTCACGTGCGGGGCCGATGGGGAGAAATTGCTTTGCGCAAGACAGCAGAATTAGCGGGGATGTCCGCCTATTGTGATTTCCATGAGCAGGAAAGTGTTTCAACAAGTACGGGTCGATCCCGCCCAGATATGGTCGTCAAGCTCCCGGCAGGACGCGACGTAGTCGTTGATTCAAAAGTTCCCCTGAACGCCTTTCTCGATAGCTTAGAAGCCAATACTGATGAATCCCGCGATATGGCATTGAAACGCCATGCAGGCCATGTCAAAACGCACGTTCGCCAACTGGCCTCAAAAGAATATTGGGATCAATTTCCTTCTGCGCCAGAATTTGTTGTCTTGTTCATTCCCAACGATTCTTTTTTGGCGGCTGCGGCCGAACAGGATCCGACGTTGATCGAGTCGGCATTAACGCAAAAAGTGGTCATTGCCACCCCTACCACCTTTATCGCCCTGTTACGAGCCATTGCGTATGGGTGGCGGCAAGAACAAGTTGCGGAAGGAGCGCAGCGTATTAGCCTTTTGGGGCAAGAACTAGCCGAACGCATGGGTACCATGACCGAACATTTTGCTAAGGTTGGTCATGCCCTGGGTCGTGCGGTTGAATCCTACAATGCCACAGTCACGTCATTTGAAAACCGTATTTTGCCTTCTGCTCGAAAATTTCAACACCTGGGTGTGAACCCACGAAAGGACGTACCCGACCTTCAGCCAGTGGAGCAGACCCCCAGAGATCCCTCAAAAATCCCGCAATTAGCTGACGAGCTTCCCCCGCAGCTCTGAAATAAGCCCTGTTCATGGGCAAGCTGCTATATTTTAACCTGGTTTTTTCTGGAGCCACCAGGACCCGGCTGGGCTCTTCTCCTATGCCATGAGGCCTTGACCTTTTTAAGAATTTCGTTATTCTTAAGAAACCGTACACACACTCCATAAGCTATACTTGTGATAGCCGATTTCAAGCCATCAGGAAAGGAGGCCTACCCCATGTACACACAACCGCCACTCAGTTTTTATCGGATTAGAGGGAGAAAGATACCGGGCTGGCTCCTAGCATTCTCTATCCTCCTGAGCTTAATATCCGGCCCAATGCTCAATATATTCTGGGGCAACCACGTTGAGGCGTCCTCCCATCAAGTCAAGGTATTGGAAATTTCGCTCCCGACCGGAAGCATCCCCCAAACGTTGACGTTCCCACTCTATGAGCAAGGATCCATACAATATTTCAGTGCAGGTTTAGGAAAGGAAGAGCGGAGTCTCACCTACCCGCCCTTTTCCCTGAAATTAATCTTTGTTCAAGGGGAACGAGCATTTCTGGCGGGAGTCGGTATCCGCGTGTCCCAAGTGGATGGCACACCACTCCTGGATATTCCTGGGGAAGAAGTTCAGGGTCCGTGGCTCTTTATGAATATCCCAACAGGAACCTATGAGGTGAGTGGAACTAACTCCACAGGCACCACCATTAAAAAAACAATCTCTGTTCAACCTAAGCAATCAACGGTCGTTCATTTTCGCTTTCCCTAAGCCATCAGGCATTCCCCTCTCCCAAAAATCTGCCCAAGCCCCACACCTCTCCTTCAATCCTAAAAAGAAGACAGCTCCACTTGTTCCTTAAATCAAAAATATAAATCTTTTATACTAGGCTAACATACGTATTGTTAAGGTGAATTTTTATCACATTATTGCAACTTCCTACTGATTTCATTGCATAATTTTCAGTTACTATCCATAACTATCTTTAATTATGAGGATTTTTTAATATTTTGCTAATCTTGACTTAAGAAGAAAAAGCTATATCTAAGAACATCAGTCACACTTTTTGGGAATTTGAACTTGTAGGAGAAAAACATGGAACACTACGAAATACAAAAAAAATCAACCAATGTACGTGGAGCCACAAAACGGCCACTCAAATCTGAGGCTGTGCCCACGATACAAAATGCCACACCCGTAAAGCTGGAAAAACCTATGAGCACCGATGCTTGTACACGCTGCGGAGGCTTATTGGTTTCCCATTGGTGCATGAATGTGAATTATGATGCAGGTGGGATGGAAATCCTCACCAAGCGGTGCTTGCAATGTGGTGAGGTCATTGATCCAGTTATTCTGGAAAATCGCCAACATCCGGAACGCGAGGCCATGAAAAAGAAAACACGCCCCTTGTTGTCTCGACCTTTGGCCTCATCCAAAAGCAAGAGTGCCGGGATGAGTTGTAGCCCGGTTGCTTAATCAAACCACGTAACTATGTGGTTGAGAAACCGTCACTTGGACCACCCACAAGGATGAGCCGGAATTTGCTCCCTGAAGATACACAGACTGATGAATAAATAAGTCTATCCTCCCCAGGATAATCTCAGGCCGTAAGTTCCCCTCTTCTTGTGGGTCCCTTTATCGGCTTGGTGCGAAACTGAGTACAAAACAGATTGAGCCCCCACCTCCCCCTACTGCCATTAATCTCGGGCTGAAAAATTCCTCTAATACGAAACCCCGTGAATCAACCCATAACTGGATTTCACCAGGATGACCAGAACGATTGGGTTGCAGATCTGCATTGCGGACATGGTCAACATGTCCGACATAATCCACCCCTCAGCTCCCGCCCATGGGTTCAAACCCCAGAAGGCCGCCAACGTTATATAGGCACCATCCTAAATTGCAAAAAATGCGATGAGGCAGGACTTGATCAATAAACTTGCTTCGCCTAAATAGGCTCCAAGCAGACCCTAAGGATTATGCCATCTGGCGCCATCCGCAGACTGATCTCCACCTTGATGGGTGATCTTCACCGTATCACCATTCTTTACAAAACCATCCAAGGTAGAAATTTTTTGATTGATCGTAAACATCAGTTCTTGTGAGTGCAGAAACGGCATAATGTCTTGAAATTGCTCTTGATACGTTTCCATCATTTGGCGGAGAGAAACAGATTCCTCTAAAGCAATTTCCATTTCTGGGTCTTCTACCGCTTCTCGCAGCGCATGTCCAAACAATAACACTTTTACCATACGTCAACTCTACGAGCTTCACCCAACTTTTGGATGGGTTTTTGCTTCAAGGACATTTCTTGATGGCAAAAGGACCAGCAGGGAGCACCAAGAATGAGAGAGGGCAGGCTATACGTCGTCATCACAGCTTAGGCAGAAAGATCAACAACCCGAGATTCACTCGAATCCTCTTCAGATTCAAATGGCAATTCTAATGGAAAGGACTCCGAAGCTCCCAACTCTTTTAACTCTTTTAATGGTGGGAGGTCTCGAAGATCACGCAACCCAAAGCGTTGGAGAAATTGCTTGCCGGTTCCATACAGAATGGGCCGCCCCGGAACATCTTGCCGCCCTACGATTCGAATCAATTTTTGATCCAACAAGGTTCGCAACACACCGGAGGTTTCCACACCGCGAATTTTTTCAATCTCCCCACGCGTAATCGGTTGTTTATAGCCAATAATGGCTAACGACTCTAAGGCCGAGCGTGAAAGTTTAGTCGCCGTTTTGGCTTTAGAAAGCCGTTTGATCGCCCCACACTGCTCAGGCCGCGTCGCCATCACAAACCCACCGGCAACTTCCGTGATTTGCAACCCTCGCCCGATTTGGTCGTATTCGGCTTGAAGGGTTTGCATCGTTGTCTTGAGGGTGGCCTTGGGAACCCCCTCAAGCACTGAGGCCAATTTTTCCATCGTCAAGGGATCATGAGAGACAAACAACAAGGCTTCAAAGGTTGCCTTGATATCATCCAGATCCCAATGCATTTCTGGGATTGGCTCGTCAGCCATTTCATGAACACCATTCCCATTCACGGAAAGTTCAACCGTATCTTGGCTTTCAAAAGATTCCACTTCGCCCACGTCTGTTGAAATATGTCCATTTGTGACTGTATCGATCATCATCATTCCTCCATCTGTGGACTCAACCACCACGACAGGCTCCCCTTATGACAAATTCTCAGGTAGAAAGGGACCAGGAGCTTGACCTTCAACCGCCGGAACAAATCGCCTGGTCACGTGAATGGGGCCAAACCACTCTCCTTGAAACAACCGAACTAAATTCATTCGCACGAGTTCCAATAAGCCTAAAAATGTCACGATAATCAATGTACGTGACCACTGTGGCTCAAACAGGTCCTCAAAAGGGATCGTGGCTTCCGTTTCTAATCGTTCCATTACTACTTGAATCCGTTCTTCAACCGTCCAGTTTTCTCGTGAGACCTCGACATAGGAATTCGTAGGGGCGCGATCCAACACACCCTGTAACGCACTCAGGAGGTCAAATATCTGTAAATCTTCTGTCCAATGCTCCTCTTCTTGCTCCGGTTTCTTCGGAACGGGCAATGGCTCACGAATAAAAGAATCCTGCCAAAGACGCTCTCGTGCCACCAAGCTTCCCGCCGCGTCCTTGAAGCGCTCGTACTCGATCAGTTGACGCACTAATTCGCTCCGCGGATCGATGACTTCTTCATCTTCAGACTCAACGATCGCCTCTTTAGGGAGTAAGGTTCGGGATTTAATGTACAGCAGGGTAGCCGCCATCACTAAAAACTCCCCAGCCATGGAGAGATTCAACGTCTTCATGATAGAGAGATATTCCAGGTATTGCTTAGCGATCAAGGCAATCGGGATATCGTAAATATTGATTTTTTGTTTTCGAATCAGGTGAAGCAGGAGGTCCATCGGACCAGTAAAAGCTTCTAGCTTAACCTCATAAGCCTGCTCATCATCAAGATCGGAAAGATCGGGGAAATCCAGGGAAGGGGCAGAATCCAATCACAAGCCTTTCTGCAAAAACCACGATAGCGGAATATAAAACTGGTATACCATCTTTTGTGGGAAGCCGCAATACTCTATCAAAATATAGTGGTTTATGCTGAATCGCCTGTTGTCCGACGCTTAGATATCCACAGGTAAAGACCCACCAAAATGACCAGCCCGCCAAAGAACAGCCATTGTTGCTGATTCAGCCTGCGCCGGGAAATGGGAACGTCAATTGAAATATTGCTATCCGTAAAATCAGGTGAGACTGAAAACTCCGCCCCAGAAAAATCATGCTCACCTAAAAACCGTGAATTGGAAAAATCGACAACACTCGGAAAGTGTCCCTGTCGAAAGGACACCCCTTCTTTAAATTCTGAAAATCGAAAATAGATCTCTTGCGCGGTCTTCACTCCAGAAAAATCTGCGGGACCGTCAAAAACAGACCCTGAAAATCCCGTCCCACTCAAAAAATGCGTGTGCGAAAAATTGGCGCCCTGGTGAAATTCAACTTCCAAAAATTCCGCCACCCCCTTGAACTGCACCTCGGCAAACGTCACGGGCGCGCGAAAGACCGCTTTATGAAACCGGGAATGTGTGCCAAAAACGGTATGAGAAAAATCGACAGCCTGCGCAAAATCGGCCCCAATAAAAAACCCCTCATACCCCACCTCCACGTTCGAAAAAACCACGGGCTCAACAAACATGACTTTTGAAAAATCGACAGATTGCAAAAACGTGGTTCCAGAAATAGTGACCGCCCCTAATATGACCAGAACATCATCAACCAAATTGGTGGCAAGAACTTTTTCAAATTGACTATCCCGAATGGTGATGGCCCCGGGAATGACGCGAACCTGCTTCAGGCCTTTTTGAGAAAGGCGCCCCTGAATAGAACGAGGTAAATGTGGGAGGTCTTCGACAGATCGGAGAGGTAACTGATCTAACATGACATCGTCCACTACAAGAGCGCCTTGAAGATCAAGGTTCTTCCCGGCTTTCAAGGCCTCAAGAACATCAGCCCCCGTCACCGCCCATTCCCGCTGATCTGCGGAAAAACAGAAACCATCAAGATGAATCCATAGGGTATCAACGCGATCAGCGTGAGGCTCAAGCAGACGACATGCCCAGGCCCCTTGAGTCCATCCGCTGATCAAAAGCAAGACCGCCACACCGACCCACCAGGTCCTTTTCCATCCATCACGCATAGCGAACCTTTACGGTCAAAGGCCAGAAGCGGCCTAGGCACGACCTGCCAAAAGCAGACTACCCAATTATGCAGGAGAACTGGCTTCAGGAGATGGAGATGCCTTCCCCTCGGCAGATTGAGCGGCTGAAGGCCCTGGGGATGGTGACTTTTCCTTAACAGAAGGCTCTGAGGCTTCGGCTATAGATGATGAGGGGCTTGGCGCTACAGGCGGTTTGGACACATCTTTTAAGGAAAGGTAAAAATCTTGATGCTCATAATTGGATTGCGCCAAAACTTGGTCAACTTCCTGAAGGGTTTTTGGAGGAGGAACGACCACTTTATCTCCCTCTTGCCAATTGGCGGGAGTCGCACACGCAAAGCGTTGCGTTGTCTGGAGCGCTGTGACTAACCGAAGAATTTCCGCGACATTGCGCCCAGCATTCAAGGGATAATAGACCAGCGCACGAATCACCCGCTTGGGATCGATAATAAACACCGCACGCACAGTCGCAGTAGAACTGGCATTGGGATGAATCATCCCATAGAGTTTGGCAATCTTCATATCGGGGTCAGCAATCATCGGGAAAGGAATACTCACCTGCATTTTTTCTTGAATGTTGCGGACCCAAGCCAAATGCGCATGAATACTATCCACACTGAGCCCAATGAGCTTCACATTTCGTTGCCGAAAAAGATCGTACTGACCCGCAAACGCCATGAGTTCCGTAGTACAGACCGGAGTAAAATCCGCCGGATGCGAAAACAAGACGACCCAGTCCTGCTCTTGCCAAGCGCTAAAATTAAAATCCGTGTGTTGAGTGGTCACGGCCGAAAAGTCCGGGGCAGGATCTCCAATGCGCGGCAATCCGTTTTCTTCCGACATGCAATCTCCTTCAATTGAGTAACGAAATAACCCTTTGGCTTCTACGTTCCTTGTAGCAGGAACCCTCGCAACCCGACAAGAATAGCCAGGCACTGATCACTCGATCATTGAACGTGATCAGAAATTCCCAGAACCCCCTCTTGAGGATCGTGCCCCATCACGATCATTACCACGAACGTGGGATTTCATCTTCATCATCTCCAGTATTTCCTTCAGGTTCTCGGATAAACTTTCCCGGACCCAGTTCTTCCGCTAAATCTTCCGTGAGATCTAAATCCTCATCGGCTTCATCCGCTAAATCTTCGGAAAAGTCATCATCGTCAAAATCATCATTAAGATTTTCCACATCGATATCATCGGAGTCATCCGCCAGGTCGGCGGTTAAGGACTCAAGTGTAATATCGCTATCACTCTCAACCTCAATATCCAATTCGGTATCAATATCATTGGGTAATACGGGCTCCACTCCACCAATAACCGATTGAGAAGCCGTCGCTTTCTTGCCCGGAGAGGAATCAAGAGCCGACGAAGTCGATGAAGCAGATGTGGCAGTTTCCTTTTTGGCCGCTTTTTTCCCAACAGCCGTCTTAATCGATGCTGGCCCCTTTTTGACCGCACCCACCGACGTTTGGCCTTTGGTCGCAGTTATCGCCTTGGAGGCTTTGGCTTTTTGCATCTTTGAACTTGTGGCTTTCCCTGTGGCATCGGCGCTCCGACTCTTCGTGGTGGGCTTCTTCGTCTGGCCCACGAGTTTCGTCGTTTTCGCTGACTTCGCCTTCGTGGCACTCACGTTAGATTTGCTCGTCTTCGTCCCTTTTGTCACAGTCTTTGCTTTCCCTTTCGTCGCCTTTTTTGGCGTGATGTTTGATCGCACAGAAGCTTTTTTTGTCGCAGCCTTTTTCTTCGGTTTGGATTTGGCGACAACTTTGGCCTTCTTCGGCTTGGCTTTCGGCTGAGCCTTCCCTTTTTTAGAGACGCCCTTGGTCGCTTTGACGGATTTCTTCGACCCACCCTTGGATTTCGTCGTCACCTTCGTCTTGGACTTCGGTTGGGGCTTGGCCTTGGACTTGGGCTTAGCCTTAACAGCCATGTGTCATCCTCCTGTAGAATGATCGACAACCGACCCGCTCAAAACGGGCCGCCTCCTGGATGGACCCCCATCTACCATGGAGAGGGCCCTGCAATCAACAAAAGATTTACAGAAAGAACAAGATGGGAGGCAAGGTCAGCTTCCGACCATCCCCCATCCCTGCTAAAATACCCTCGCCCATGGAAATTATTACCACCCATCTGGAGGCCGATTTTGATGGAATCGCGTCCATGGTGGCCGCCAACAAACTCTATCCCAACGCCCTTTTGGTGTTACCGGGTGGAGCCCAAACTCGGGAGCGCGCCTATCTAGAGAATCATCCAATTTCATTGACTCCGGTTGCCAACCTTCCCCAAGCAGAGATTTCCCGAATCATTCTGGTGGATGCCGATCACCAAGACCGACTCGGCCCCCTAGAAAAAGTCATACAAAATCAAGCAGTTTCGATCCATATTTGGGATCATCACCCGTTAGAGCCGGGCAACCAGTTAGCCCAACGTGCGGAGCTCCTCAAGCTAGAGCCGGTCGGCGCTACGATCACCTTATTAGTCGAAGCCCTTCAACAACAATCCCAAACCTGGTCACCAGAAGAAGCCACCCTTTTTGCCATCGCGCTGTATGAAGAAACCGGCCACTTTACCTATGCACAGACGACACCTCGAGACCTGCAAGTCGGTGCACGAT
>Ga0224506_10001448_pt1 | contig 16984 bp, 18 predicted proteins | sample SF_Jan12_sed_USG_2_FD_169108 | JGI IMG/M metagenome (GOLD analysis project Ga0224506, IMG submission 169108) | Sediment microbial communities from San Francisco Bay, California, United States - SF_Jan12_sed_USGS_8_1 | ecosystem: Environmental > Aquatic > Marine > Sediment | place: USA... | reverse complement strand
ACAGATATGGCTACTAAACGCACTATTTCCATTATCAAACCCGATGCCGTGGCGAAAAACGTCATTGGCGAAATCTATTCCCGTTTTGAGAAGGCCGGCTTGAAGATTGTCGCCGCCAAGATGATGCACCTGTCCAAAGAACAGGCCGAAGGTTTCTATGCCGTTCACAAGGAACGCCCCTTCTTTGGTGAGCTGGTGGAATATATGACCTCCGGTCCGATTATGGTGCAGGTACTGGAAGGCGAAAGTGCCATTGCCAGGAACCGCGAAGTGATGGGGGCCACCAATCCGGCCGATGCAGCGCCCGGTACCATCCGTGCCGATTTCGCAGAAGACATCACCGAGAATGCCGTGCACGGCTCCGATGCCCCTGAAACGGCGGCCAACGAGATTAGCTATTTCTTCAAGGACAACGAACTCTGTCCACGAACCCGTTAAACGAATCAGGATTGTTGTTAAATGCACGATAAGGTCAATTTACTCGATTTCGATCGAGCCGGACTAGAGGCCTTCTTCACCGAGATGGGGGAGAAGCCTTTTCGTGCCAGTCAGCTTCTGAAATGGATATATCAGTTTGGGGTCGATAATTTTGATGACATGACCAACCTCAGCAAGTCCCTACGCGAACAGCTCAAGCTAAAAGCCGAGGTGCGCCTGCCGGAGATCGTCAGTGAGCAGCACTCCGCTGATGGTACCAGTAAGTGGTTACTGCGGCTGGACAGCGGTAATTCGGTCGAGACCGTGTTTATCCCCGAGGATGATCGCGGCACCCTGTGTGTGTCTTCACAGATCGGCTGTGCCCTGGAGTGCAGCTTCTGTTCCACCGCCCAGCAGGGCTTCAATCGTAACCTGAGTACCGGTGAGATCATCGGCCAGCTGTGGGTGGTGAATCGAGCGATGGAAGTGCGGCACCGTGATGAACGCAAGATCAGTAACGTGGTGATGATGGGCATGGGTGAGCCCTTGCTGAATTTTGAGAATGTGGTCCGCGCCATGAACCTGATGATGGATGATAATGCCTATGGCCTGTCGAAACGACGTGTCACCCTGAGCACGGCGGGCGTGGTGCCGGCATTGCTCAGACTTAAAGAGGTCAGCGATGTCAGCCTGGCCGTCTCGCTGCATGCGCCAAACGATGAGCTGCGCAATGAGCTTGTACCCCTGAATCGCAAGTATCCTATCAGTGAACTGCTGGCGGCCTGCCGGGAATATGTGCAGGAAGAGGGACGTCGCCACATCACCTTTGAATATGTCATGCTCGATGGGGTTAATGACAGCCCACAACATGCCAGACAACTGGTTAAATTAATAAAAGGTATACCTGCTAAAATGAACCTGATCCCGTTTAATCCTTTTCCACAGAGTCGCTATCAATGTTCAGATCGGGCCACGATTGATCGATTTCGTGATGTATTAATGAAGGCGGGAATAGTGACCGTGACGCGCAAGACCCGGGGTGAGGATATTGATGCCGCCTGTGGTCAGCTGGCGGGTAAAGTAAAAGATAAAACCAAACGGACTCAGCGCAAGATTACCATGGCCGGGGGAAGACTATAATGCTGCGTTACTTTTCACTCATCACTGTATTACTTTCCATCATGTTTCTGTCGGGCTGTACCACCGAGTCACTTAATCCTGACATTAATCTCGAGAAGGCTGCCGAGGCCAACGCCAAACTGGGTGTGGGCTATATGAACCAGGGCAATTTGGAACTGGCCATGATTAAACTCACCAAGGCCCTGAAATTTGATGAAGATAATGCCCATGCCAACCACTACATGGGTGAGTTATATCGCCAGCTCGGTGAACTGGACAAGGCCGAAGATTATTTTCAACGGGCGCTGGAACTGAATGCCGCCGACCCGCAGCTGTTAAATAATTATGGTGTATTTCTATGTGAACTTAAGAAGTACAAAGATGCTGAAGACTATTTTGACAAGGTCCTGAAGAATTCGCTATATAAAGGTAAGGCAAAGGTTTATGAAAACCTCGGCATTTGCGCCAAAATCAAGGGCAATCTCGCCGAGTCGGAAGGCCATTTTCGACGTGCCTTGCTGATGAATCCAAAACTGGCGAAGTCGCTGTTGTCACTGGCCCAGCTGAAGTTTGATCAACGAAATAAAATTTCCGCCTACAGTTATTTCCAGCAATTCAGTAAAATTTCACAACAGAATTCCGAAAGCCTTTGGCTGGGACTGTTGCTGGAAAAAGAGCGAGGCAATCGTAATGGTATGGCGAGTTATGCCTTGCGACTTAAAAGCCGGTTTCCACATTCCAAAGAGGCCGAGCTGCTGGCCAAAATGGAAACACGCAGTAAAAAACAATAGTATACAAACACATTAAATTTTAATCAGGTAAACAAGTTGGCCAAAACAATCCAGGCAATCCGGGGTATGAATGATATTCTGCCGACGGTCACGCCGCACTGGCAATTCATCGAAAATATTTTTCGCCAGTTGATGCTGGCTTACGGTTATGGCGAAATTCGTCTGCCTATCGTTGAAAAGACCGAGCTATTCAAGCGATCGATCGGTGAAGTCACCGATATTGTTGAAAAGGAGATGTATACCTTCGAGGATCGCAATGGCGACAGCCTGACCCTGCGACCCGAGGGGACGGCGGGTTGTGTGCGGGCCTGTATCGAAAACGGCATGTTGCATAACCAGACTCAGCGCCTTTGGTATGTCGGTCCCATGTTCCGACATGAACGACCGCAGAAGGGGCGGTATCGTCAGTTTCATCAGCTGGGTGTGGAGGTCTTCGGTTTTGCCGGGCCGGATATCGACGCGGAATTGATCATGCTTTCCGCCCGTTTACTGAAACAACTGGGGTTAAGCGATCTGGTCAGCCTGGAGATCAATACCCTGGGGGTCAGCGAAGAGCGACAGGCCCACCGCCAGGAACTGGTGGCCTACCTGGAACAGCATCTGGAGCAACTGGACGACGACAGCAAACGCCGATTGCATTCCAATCCCTTGCGCATTCTCGATACCAAGAACCCGGCCATGCAGAGCCTGGTGGAACAGGCGCCGAAGCTGTTTGATTTTCTGGGTGATGAATCCAGGGGCCATTTTCAGGGCGTGTGTGACTATCTGCAATCGGTCGGCATAGATTATCAGGTCAATCATCGCCTGGTGCGGGGGCTGGATTATTATTCCAAAACGGTCTTTGAGTGGGTGACAGATCACCTTGGGGCACAGGGCACCGTCTGCGCCGGCGGTCGATTTGATGCCCTTATCGAACAGTTAGGCAGTAAACCATCACCTGCTGCAGGATTTGCGGTGGGTATCGAGCGTATGGTTGCCTTGCTGGAAGAGTTAAGCGATACAAACGTACAAGGCCCCCATGCCTATTTATTGCTCGCCGGGGCGAGCGCCGAAGCCCGAGGTCTGAGTCTGGCCGAGGGACTGCGCGAGCGCATCACAGGTTTGCAACTGCTGGTAAACTGCGGCGGTGGCAGCTTTAAGAGCCAGATGAAGCGGGCGGATAAGAGCGCTGCGCGGCTGGCCTTGATCCTGGGTGAGGATGAAGTTCAACAGCAAACCATCACAATCAAGGATTTACGAGAGGATCGGCCTCAACAGACTGTCCCGCAGCAGGAGATCGATAGTATACTCCGGAACCTTATTACAACGTTGAACCCGTAGTTGAAGAGAGAAGCAAAGTGGAAATTCATAGAACGGAAGAAGAAACAGTTGAACACCTGAAACAATGGATTAAAGACAATGGTCTGGCGATTGTTCTGGGTGTGGCCATCGGCCTGTCAGGGATTGCCGGTGTGCGCTACTGGTTCAATTACCAACGTGTCCAGGCCGAACAGGCATCGCTGATCTATGAGAAGGTCGCCTCGGCCCTGGCGACACAGAAGTTTGTCGATGTCATGCAGCAAGGCAAGAACTTGCTGGCTAGCTATGAAAACACGGCTTATGCCCCCCTGGCCGCCCTGGCCATGGCTCGGGCCAGCCTGGCCACCGGCGATGCCGCTGCCGCCCGCGACCACCTGGCCTGGACGCTGGCCAAGGCCGATGATGAAGGGATGCGGCATGTTGCGCGGATTCGGCTGGCGCGCCTGTTTATCGATGCCAGGGATTATGCCGCAGCCATGAAATTGATTACTGATCAGCCGCCCGGGGCTTTCGGTTCACTCTATGATGAACTGCGTGGCGACATTCTGGTGGGGCAGAACAACAATAGCCTGGCCCTCGAAGCCTATCGCCTTGCGGTGGTCGGTGCCAAGGACAATAACCGTCGTCAATTTATACAAATGAAACTGGATAGTCTTGCAGCCGATGTGCAGGCTGTATCATCCGTCTCCCCGCAAGTGAATAAAAAGTGATGAGATTCTTACCCCTGTTGGTGCTGCTCGCCAGCTTGTCGGCCTGTAGCTCTTCTGCACCCATCCTGCCGCCGGCTGAACTGGTTGAGCTTGAAAACAAGCTGGACATCAAGCGCCTGTGGCAACGTCAGGTCGGTTTTGGGGCTAGTGATAAATTTTTAATTTTTACGCCGATAATCGACAATCAAACGGGCTATTCCATTGACCATGAGGGTTTGGTGATGGCCTGGACCCTGTCTGATGGCAAGGTCCTGTGGCGACAAAATCTTCACACCAGTGCGGCAAGCGCGATTACCCTGGATAAGACGCATCTTTATTTTGGTACCAGCAAAGGTGAAGTGTTTGCGCTGGACAAACTGAATGGCAAGCAGGTCTGGAAGCAACAATTAACCAGTGAGGTCCTGTCACCCCCCGTCAGTTACGCGGAATATCTTGTCGTTCGTACCGTCGATGGACGCATCCATACCTTGCACTCTGCCACAGGTAAGCAGGCCTGGGCACATGATCGTACCATGCCTGTATTAAGTTTGCGTGGCACCAGCAACCCCGTGGTTAGTAACAATATCGTGATTAGCGGGGCGGATAATGGCAAATTGACTGCCCTGGCGTTGAGCAATGGCAACCTGCTATGGGAAACAACCATTTCGATTCCCCGCGGCCGTAATGAAATTGAACGCCTGGTCGATATCGATGCCCAGCCAGTGGTCAAGGATGGCGTGATTTATACGGTGGCCTACCAGGGACGTTTGGCGGCCGTGAAGCTCGATTCGGGACGGATTTTATGGGTGAGGGACATTTCATCCTATACCGGGATGGTTATCGATTCCAATAAAATCTATATCAGTGATGCCGATGGCCTGGTATGGGCGCTGGACCGCTTTAATGGTGCAACAATATGGAAACAGGATCGCCTGCTGCGTCGAAACCTGTCCAGACCCGCCTTCCAGGGACGCTATCTGGTGGCCGGTGATTTTAATGGTTACCTGCACTGGATGGGGAGGGATGATGGCCGGCTGGTGGCGCGTACCCAACTCGGTTACAGCCTGTTTGATGAGATGGATTCAGATGAACTGACCTATGATCCGGATGAATGGGTGTTCAGTAAGACTCGAAATATTCTGGCTCAACCGGTTGTTCGCGGTGATATCGCTGTGGCGATTACCCGTGCGGGCCTGTTATCCGCCTATCGTGTCCGAGAAATGGAATAATTATTCCGACAATTTTGGCTATCGCCGCACCACACCTTATACTCAGCAAACTGTAATTACTTAAGTTACCTCCATGAAACCTGTTATCGCCCTGGTGGGCAGACCCAATGTGGGAAAATCCACCTTATTCAATCGTCTCACCAAATCGCGGGATGCACTGGTTGCTGATCAACCGGGGCTGACGCGTGATCGCAAGTTTGGTGAAGGCAAACTGGGCGGTAAACCCTATATCGTCATCGATACCGGAGGGCTGAGCGGGGAAGATGAAGGTGTCGATGCCATGATGGCCACCCAGTCCTGGCTGGCGGTGGAGCAGGCCGACATTGTGTTATTTCTTGCTGATGCCAGGGCCGGGCTGACCGGGGTGGATGAAGAGATAGCTCAGCGTCTGCGCGCGTCCGGTAAAACCATTTACATCGTGGTAAATAAAATCGATGGTCTGAATGCGGATGTCGTGATCGCCGATTTTCATGCTATCGGCCTGGGTGAACCTTTCGGGATATCCGCATCCCATGGTCGGGGCGTCACGGTCTTGATCAAGCAGGTGCTGGAAGATTTGCCGGAGCCTGATGAACAGGAACTGGCGATTGAACAACATAAGGGTATTCGCATCGCCGTGGTGGGACGTCCCAATGTCGGTAAGTCGACCCTGGTCAACCGTATCCTTGGCGAGGAACGTGTGGTGACCTATGACCTGCCGGGCACGACCCGAGACAGTATCTATCTCCCCTTTGTCCGTGATGAGCAGGATTATGTCCTGATCGATACTGCCGGGGTAAGGCGTCGGCGTAGTATCAATGAGGCCATCGAAAAATTCAGTGTCATTAAAACTCTGCAGGCTATTGAGGATTCCCATGTGGTGATCCTTATGCTGGATGCCAGTGAAGGGATTACTGATCAGGATGCCTCCTTGCTGGGGTTTGTGCTGGATGTTGGCCGTGCCCTGGTGATCGCCGTCAACAAATGGGATGGCCTGGAAAGTGATCAGCGTGACAAAATCAAACGTGAACTGGAGATCAAGCTGCCGTTTGTCACTTTCGCCAAAATCCATTTTATCTCGGCCCTGCATGGCAGTGGGGTAGGTGATTTATTCGGCTCCATCACGGTGGCCTATAAATCCGCCATGGCAAAATTCCCGACACCCCGCTTGACACGTCTGTTAGAAGATTTTGTCAGCACCAACCCGCCCCCCATGGCAAAGGGCAGGCGCATTAAAATGCGTTATGCCCATCAGGGTGGGCAAAATCCGCCGATTGTCGTGATCCATGGCAATCTGGTTGATGCCGTACCAGCGGCCTACAAGCGTTATTTAATGAATGCTTTTCGCAAGCATCTCAGGTTGAAAGGCACCCCCCTGCGCATTGAATTCAAGAGTGGCACCAATCCTTTTGAAGGCAGAAAGAACAAGCTTACTGAGCGACAGATTCAAAAACGCAAGCGCCTCATGAAACACGTCAAGTCTAAAAAGTAAGCGGCCATGGAGTCCGTTTTTCTCTGGCTTGCTAATCTGATTATTATTGTCCATTTTGTTTTTATCCTGTTTGTGCTGTTTGGCGGGCTGCTGGTTTTATGGCGCAGAGGGTGGATCTGGCTGCACCTGCCGGCGATCAGCTGGGGTTTTCTGGTCGAGCTGAATGGCTGGCTGTGCCCTCTGACCCCCTGGGAAAATCATTTTCGTCAACTGGCCGGTCGGCTGGTGTATGAAGGCGATTTTATCAGTGAGTATCTTATTCCGCTTATCTATCCTGCCGAACTGACGCGGCAAATGCAGTATATGTTTGCCGCCCTTGTTATTGTCATGAATGCAATCATCTATCTGTATATCTGGCGACGCAGCAAGCAAGCTTCACACTGAGCAGCCACTGACTTGTCTCATTATTGAACTTAAATTCCGGTAAAATTCACTGCCAATCCAGCCAGGATGGCAAAAGTGATAAAAATGTGATTATTCCTGCTGGCATAATCCGTTATTATCTGACAGTCACTGTCACCCGTGGAAAAGACCATGCGCAAGCTGATTATGTTTTGGCTAATGATTGGAGTGAGTCCGGTTTTACTGGCGCAGCCTGTTCCGGCCCCTGAATTCAGTGTGTCGTCAACCGCTGGGCAGCTCAAACTCAGTCAGCAACGCGGCAAGATTGTGTATGTTGATTTCTGGGCCTCATGGTGTGTCCCCTGCCGCAAGTCTTTTCCCTGGCTTAATCAAATGCAGTCTCGCTATGGCCCGGCCGGCCTGAAAATTATTGCGATAAATCTGGATGAAGACACATCACTGGCAGAACAGTTTTTAAGGCAATACCCGGCGGCATTCACCGTCGGCTTTGATCCCAAAGGTATATCGGCAAAGGCGTATAAACTACGCGGGATGCCCAGCAGCTATCTGATTGATCGAAATGGCAATCTGCTTTCTACCCATGTCGGTTTCCGCAGTGATGACCAAATGGAACTGGAACAGAAAATCCGTCGCGCCCTGGGAAAATAAGGTGAGTTATATGAAACACATGGTTTTATTAACACTATTGTTATTGAGTATTTTGCAGACAGCCTGTAGCAGCATGGGAGTAGAGCCCTGGCAACGGGGTCATCTGGCAAAACAAAAAATGCAGCTGGATCCCTATCCCATAGATGCCTTTCTGGATGAACATATCTATTTCAGTAAAGAGTCTTCCAAGGGTGGCTCCGGACTTGGTGGTGGAGGCTGCGGATGCAACTAAATAAATCAAAATCCATTCGTCAATTATTGACCGCAGCGACCTCAACCTTACTGGCGGGTACGGCACAGCATGTCATGGCTGAAGAAAAAATACCCTGGCAGGTTGATTCAGCCTTTCTCTATTATGCAGAAAAAGATCGTGTTACGGTCTTAGAGCCCGTCGCCGCAGTACGTAAAGATCTTGGTGATGATGAGTTTATTGGTGTGCGTCTGGTGTTCGACAGTATGTCCGGTGCCTCTCCCAATGGCGCGATTCCGACGGATACAGCACAGACCTTTACCACACCCTCAGGCAATTCCACCTTTACGACGCCGGCAGGAGAGACACCGCTGGATGACAGCTATCAGGATGTTCGTGCAGCCTTGTCAGGGGAATGGGAGACGCCACTGGATGAGCACCTGAAGACCGTTATCGGGGCTAATTATTCAACTGAACGTGATTATTCTTCTGTGGGCCTGAGCGCAAACCTGGCCTGGGACCTGAATAAACGTAATACCACACTGACGACAGGCATATCAATGAGTCATGATCAGGTCAGTGCAGTGGGTTATATCCCCGTTGGCCTGACAGCCGTGCCCACACAGTCAGGCGTGCAAAAGTCCTTGCAGTCAATGGAAGAGTCGAAAGATATTAAGGAACTGCTGTTCGGTATTACACAGGTGATTGATCCAAAAACGCTGTTACAGTTTAATATTACCCTGGCGGACGAGCAGGGTTACCTGACCGACCCGTACAAGATCCTGAGCGTGCTGGACAATAACGGCCAGTTAAGGGCAAATGATCCTTATATATATGAAAAGCGGCCCGATAGTCGACGTCGCCAGGCCGTGTACCTGAAGGCCAATCACCAGTTCAATACCGATGTGGTGCAAGCCAGTTATCGCTATTACCAGGATGACTGGGGTATAAGCTCACATACCCTCAATTTGCATTATCGCTATGAACTGGTCGGCGGCCGTCATTATCTGCAACCGCATGTGCGCTACTATATTCAGGATAAGGCAGACTTCTATCATTATTCATTACAGGACAACAATATTCCAACTTATGCCAGCGCCGACTATCGGCTGGGTGATATGAGTACCACCACCCTGGGGTTGAAATACGGTCTTGTACTGGGAGAATTCCATGAATTTGGTGCAAGGCTCGAATCCATGAAACAGCAGGCCGAGGGTGATGCCCCTTTTCCGGATAACACGGCGATAATATTTCAGCTTAATTATTCTTTCCTGTACTAGGCATGCCGCCAGCAGCACAAGCCCTGCAAGTTGAACAGCATGACGATTACTTCTGTTGTCGATTCCAGGCCATGGCCAGTCCCTGTGAAATCCTCATCGAAACGGCGGACCGACAGCTGGCCGGGCAACTCGGCCAACTGGCCCGCGATGAGGCCGTGCGGATTGAACATAAATTCAGTCGCTACCGTGATGACAATATCGTGCATCAAATTAATCACAGCCACGGCACCATGGTCGAGGTGGATGATGAAACAGCGGATTTGCTCGATTACGCCGGATTTTGCTATGAACTGAGCGAGGGGCTGTTTGATATCAGTTCCGGCGTATTAGGCCAGGCCTGGCGTTTTGATGGCCATACAGCGGTTCCCGATAGCGCCAGCATTAAGCAGTTACTCTGTTATATCGGCTGGGACAAAGTCAACTGGTCACGTCCCTGGCTGGCATTAAACGACGGGATGCAGATTGACCTTGGTGGTATCGGTAAGGAGTATGCAGTTGATCGAGTGGCCGGCCTGGTGCAACAGCAAACGGATTGTAGTGTCTTGATTAACTTTGGAGGGGACCTGTATAGCTCACGGGCGCGTCAGACCGGCAAGGGCTGGCATATTGGTATTGAACAACCGGAATATACTCAGTCGAATAAGCCGATGCTGGCAAACAAGTTACTCGAAATAAGTAGTGGTGGACTGGCCACCAGTGGTGATGCCCGGCGGCATATTATCAAGGATGGTCAACGCTATGGTCACATCCTTAATCCACTCACGGGCTGGCCGGTGGTCGGGGCGCCCTGTTCGGTTAGTGTTGCCGCCGCGAGCTGTACCGAGGCCGGTATCCTGGCAACACTGGCCATGTTACAGGGTGAACAGGCGGAAGCCTTTCTTGATACACAGCAAGTGCCTTACTGGGTGGTGCGTTGAGTTACTTCTTTACTGAGGAACAGTTTGGGTTCCACTTTAGTGTTGTTGAGTGAGACCACCCAATGCAGGTGTGGCCCACTGACACGACCGGTACTACCCACTTCACCAATACGATCCCCCTGGTTTAATTCATCGCCGGCCTTAACATCGGTTTTACTGAGATGACAATACATGGTAACCAGGCCCTGGCCGTGATCGATAAATACCGTGCCGCCGGTAAAGAAGTAATCACCGGTACGAATCACCCGGCCCCTGGCCGGGGCAACAATTAAGGTACCGACGGGGGCGGCGATATCCAGGCCGGTATGGCGGCGGATGCGCTCCTGTTTGTTGTAAATACGACGCAGGCCAAACTGGCTGCTCAAACGGCCCTGCACCGGCAGGATAAAGGCAGTGGCGACTTCGGCTTGTTCTGTCCAGGTTTTTAGTGCCGCCAGCATCAAGGGTTTCTCTTTGTAATGGCGTGCAATGTCTGCCTTGGTAGGTGAGACCATGCGCTTATTGTTGATAGTGATGTGGCGCAGCTCATATTCCTTGGCCCTTACCTTGAAGCCAAGCGGCTTTTGCGTTGCGGCCTTGATAGCAATGGTGTGTTTACCGGCCTTGATGTTTAAGGGGATGCCTATCACCGCCTGCCAGCCGCCACTTTCACCCTTGACCACCATGACACGCCGTTTTTGAAAATAGACGGTAGGGGCGATCTCATTTGTATCGTTGAGGTCAACAATGGCGATGCCGCCGGGAACCGGGTTATGGCGCGGCAGTTCCTGGGCTAAAATGCTTGTTGAAAAAAACAGGATAAAACTGAACACGTGAAGTTGGAACAACAATTTAATCATTACTCTCTTTAATCCGGGTTACCTGACAGTATAGCCGACCTTCGGCAAGACGGGCCGTGATCGGGTCGCCGACCTTTACCTGCCTTGCCTGGCGAATAATGTGCCCATTTTCATCTATCACAATGGCATAACCCCGACTCAGGGTGGCAAGGGGGCTGACGGTATCCAGGGTGCCGGCCAGTTGCTGTAGACGGTTTTGATGCCGTGTCAGCTGGTGTTGCATAGCCGTGGTGAGTCTTTTTGACAAATTGTCAGTGCTGGTTTGTATCGTACCGAGCTGATTCACTGGACTGTGTCGTAACAGGCGCTCATGGCTGTGGCTGAGCTGTGCCTGGGATTGTCGTAGAAAATACTGCAGGGCACGTTGCAGACGCAACTCCAGCTCATCCAGGCGCTGTGCCTTGTCGAGCAGGCGTCGCCCCGAATGCTGCAGGCGTTTTGTCAGATTTTGCAGTGTCTGCCGGTGTTGCTGACACTGCTGACGCATCAGCCAGTCGAGGCGTTGCCGTAGCTGTCTGAAGCGACTCAGCCACACCTGCCGATCCGGGCTGATGAGCTCTGCAGCCCCGGTCGGTGTTGCGGCACGCTGGTCGGCCACAAAGTCAGCAATGGTAAAATCGACCTCGTGACCTATGGCCGTGACGACCGGGATACGGCAAGCATGAATGGCCCTGACCAGAACTTCTTCATTGAAGGCCCACAGATCCTCCAGGGATCCACCGCCACGCCCGACGATGAGGACATCACAATCCTGACGTCGGTCCGCGATAGCAATCATATCGGCAATTTGCTGAGCCGCCCCTTCTCCCTGTACCGGCACCGGATAGACAATCACCGGCAGGGCCGGAAAACGGCGCTGCAAAGTGGTAATAACATCACGAACAGCCGCCCCACTAGGGGAGGTCACTATCCCGACACAGCGGGGCAGGGTCGGTAGCGGCTGCTTGTTGCGGGCATCGAATAGACCTTCCTTATCGAGCTTCAGCTTGAGTTCATCGAAGGCACGGCGCAGGGCACCATTACCGGCCTCTTCCATGTGCTCAATAATGAGCTGAAAATCACCGCGGGGTTCGTACAGGCCAATTTTTGCCCGCACCAAGACCTGCATCCCGTTTTTCGGGCTGAAACCGAGATTCAGGCTGCGGTTTCGGAACATGGCGCAGCGCACCTGGGCCTTTTCATCTTTGAGGGAAAAATAAAGATGGCCCGAGGCCGGGCGGGCCAGGTTGGAGATTTCGGCTTCGATCCACAACAACGGAAAGCCGCTTTCCAGCAGCGTACGTACTTCACTGTTCAGGCGTGAAATGGTGTAGATATTACGAAACGGTGGATTATCAGTGGCTGGGTCATTGCTTGGTTGCATGGGCTCATCTTAGCGATAATTCGCGTAACTAATAAAGTCTGGGCGAAAAAAAGCCGGGTTATCCCCGGCTTTTTTGATTCTTGCTGATGTTCGTATTAGATACGTGGACGAACTTTTTTCGCTGTCTTGGCCTGTTGCAGAGCCATTTCAGCCTGTTTTTTGGCTTTGTTGGCCTGTTTCACGGCTTCATCAAACTCACCGTCTTTGGCCGCTGCCTTGGCTTTTTTAATGATTTTACCGGTATCACGCCATTCAAATTCGGCCTTTTTGGCCTTTTTGTTGGCGGCTTCAGCTGCGGCGATAGCTGCAGAGGCGTCATTATTAGTGTGTTTTTGCGGGGCGCCACAGGCAGACAGGACCAGGGCTGCTGCTATAAAGAATGGTACGAATTTATTCATTTGCTCCTCCAAATCGATTTTTATGTGCTTGAGTTTATATTTTTATCAGTTTCCATCTAATTTCAGGCTACTGTTCGCATCCCGTACGCCATCCTGCGTTTTAATCAGAATCCACCGGCTTCTTCCTTTACCCGTGCAATTAGCGTCACAGTATGCCGACTTCGAACCCGCTTGGCAATGCCTGAAAAATTTGGCTGTTTTCCAGATACCTGGCCGGTTGCGGCCATTGTTCTAGCATGGCAAAGTCTCTATAATTCCGCGTTTGATTTCAACCGGAATCCCGCCTGATGCTACGAATTGCCCAAGAATCCCTTACATTCGACGATGTTTTATTGGTCCCGGCCCATTCCACGGTCCTGCCCAAAGAAGTGGAGCTCAAAACCCTGTTGACGCGCGACATCGCTTTGAATATTCCGCTGATGGCGGCTGCGATGGATACGGTGACCGAGGCCCGTCTGGCCATTGCCATGGCCCAGGAAGGGGGCATTGGCATTATTCATAAGAATATGGATGCCATGAGCCAGGCCAATAATGTGCGCCAGGTGAAAAAATTTGAAAGTGGTGTCATCAAAGATCCCCTGACCGTTAGTCCCTCTGCCTCAATACGCGACGTTATGGACCTGACTCGGGCGCACAATATCTCGGGTGTGCCTGTTGTTGATGGTGCTGAGCTGGTGGGTATCGTGACCAGCCGCGACCTGCGGTTTGTGACTGAAATAGACAAACCTGTTTCCAGTATCATGACCCCCAAAGACCGCCTGGTCACAGTACAGGAGGGGGCAAGCCGCGAAGAAGTACTGAGTACCCTGCACAAATATCGTATTGAAAAAGTACTGGTGGTCAACAAACAGTTTGAATTACGTGGCCTGATCACGGTGAAGGATATTCAAAAGGCAACTGAATTCCCCAATGCCTGTAAAGACGATCAAGGTCGCTTACGTGTCGGGGCCGCTGTCGGTGTCGGTGCGGGAACAGAGCAACGGGTCGAGGCCCTGGCCGAGGCCGGCGTTGATGTCATCGTGGTTGATACCGCCCATGGTCATTCACAGGGCGTACTGGATCGGGTGGCCTGGGTGAAAAAACATTTTCCCGAGGTACAGGTGATCGGTGGCAACATTGCGACCGCCGCTGCGGCCAAGGCCCTGGCCAAGGCCGGTGCCGATGCGGTTAAAGTCGGCATTGGCCCGGGTTCTATTTGCACCACCCGGATCGTCGCCGGTGTGGGTGTGCCGCAAATCTCGGCTGTCGCGAATGTTGCCGAGGCCCTCAAAGGTACCGGCATTCCTTTAATCGCCGATGGTGGTATCCGCTATTCCGGTGATGTCTCCAAGGCGCTGGTCGCGGGCGCGCATTCTATTATGGTTGGTTCCATGTTCGCAGGTACCGAAGAATCCCCTGGTGAAGTCGAACTCTATCAGGGGCGTTCCTACAAGGCCTACCGTGGTATGGGTTCCATGGGCGCCATGACCGCTCGGCACGGTTCATCGGATCGTTACTTCCAGGAGGGAGGGGAGGCAGATAAGCTGGTGCCGGAAGGGATCGAAGGCCGTGTACCCTACAAAGGCCCGCTAGGCCCAGTGGTACATCAACTGCTCGGCGGTATTCGTTCGAGTATGGGTTATACCGGCTGCCGCACTATCGAAGAGATGCGCACCAGACCGGAATTTGTCCGTATTACCGGTGCCGGCATGCGTGAATCCCATGTGCATGATGTTACGATTACCAAGGAAGCGCCGAATTACCGGGCGTAAGATATCGCTGAATCAGGCTTAAACAAAACCCGGCAGCTGCCGGGTTTTGTCGTTTCGCCGGCTTTGTTTTTCCTTCGTATGTAATACTCGACTGGTCTCATGTGTAAGTTTGTTTTATGGTGGCCTTATTTTAATGCGATATAGTTAATTTTCTTTTATTCAACATGACAATCGACAATTCTTCACTCAGGCTTCACGATGTATTTTTTTATGGGCTGTACATGGATCCGGCAATTCTCCTGCAAAAGGGGGTGCAGCCCCGAAATCCACGCCAGGCGAGAGTGGATGGTTATGTTCTGTGTATCGGCAATAAAGCGACCTTACTGCGGGCGCAGGGTCAATCGGCTTACGGCATGGTCTATGCTTTAACACACGAAGAGATTTATTTACTTTATTGGGGTGCGGGGCTGGATGAATATCGATCAGAGGCGGTATTACTTGATGTCGAGAATGAAAGCATAACGGCACTTACCTGTAATTTGCTGAATCCACCGGCAAAAGATGAATCCAACGCAGAATATGTGCTTAAGCTTAAATCGGTTATGGGTAAATTGAATGTGCCGCTAACCTTTGAATGATATAAAAAATTTAACTGACTTTTATTGAATGTATATCCCAAAGCATTTTGCGGAAACTGATCTGGCTCGTATTACTGAATTGGTAAATACAAATGGCTTTGCGACCCTGATCACTGTAAATGAAGGCCTGCCTGTTGCTAATCATCTTCCTTTACTGCTCGATAATCATGCTTCATTGAAACTTAGCGGCCACATGGCTAAGGCGAATGAACAATGGCAGCATTTTACAGGTAATACTGAGGTACTGGCTATTTTCCAGGGGCCACATGCCTATATTTCACCATCAAGTTACAAAGGGCATGGGGTACCCACCTGGAACTATGCGGTTGTGCACATGTATGGTGTGGCAACACTGGTGGAAGACGAAAACCGTTTACAGGCGATCATCGAGACACTGACACAAAAATATGAGCAGCTGCAGACATCGCCCTGGAGCCCGGATTACCCGACCAGGATGCTACAGGCTATCGTGGGTTTTGAGATTGAAGTTAAGCGAGTCGAGGCCAAGTTTAAACTGAGTCAAAACAGGTCAGCACATGATCGACAAAGTATTATTGCTAATTTCTCTGCTTCGGGTAATACTTCTAAAGTTGAAATGGCCAGGATAATGCAGGAATAAAATTATGTTGAAAACAGGTATTACACTACTAATTGGTATTGCCATGTTGATGCTCGGTGGTTGTGACTCGCGCCAGCCTGATGAGCCTGCAAAAATTAATACACTAAAAATAATCGATATCCAGCCGCCTGTATCTGTACCATTAAAGCCCGGCCAGAAAGTCGATATTGAAGTCAAGCTTGCCTATGTGCTCGCCTCAAAGGCGGCAACTGTTACCCTGGCTGTATTGCGAAGCGAGGGCTTTGGTAGCAAGTCTCTGACCAGCACCTTTGCCATTGTCCAGCAGGGCAAGGGGGAACTGGTATTAAAGGAGATGTTTTACGTCCCCAAAAAAGTCAGCGTACTGCAGGTGCGGGTGCCTCTTATCCCCCAGCAACGCAATGATACCTCACCTACTGAGATACGCACTTATAAAGTTGTGCCATAGCATGGAGTCATGTGGTGTACCCATGCTATAGCGGCGTGTAGCAGCGCACAGACATCACGAGGCCTTTTGAATAACCACTGTGGTGACGGCATTTGTGGTATTGCAGGCTTCAAGGATATTACCCGTCTTTTTGCACCAGACAGAAATATCGGATGCAAATCCCGGGTCAGAGGCGGTCACTTTCAGCTTGCAGCCCTGCCCCGCTGTCCTGATCTCTTTTTTCAATCGCATAATGGGACCTGGACAACTGAGGCCAACAGCATCGATCAGAATGATGTTGTCATTGCTTTTATCCTGTTCACTATCCTGGCTATTCAAGCTCTCGAGCGGTTTGTCTTTTAGCATAATCCGGCCGAGCGGTGCCTGGGTGGCAGACAGATACAGCTTCAGGCCACCGCTCAGGCTGTAAACCTCGCGGTAGCCACATTGGCTGAGAATGCGCCAGGCAAAGTAACTCTTTTTGCCCTGTTGACAGCAAAAAATGATTTTTTTGTCTTTTGGAATCTGTGGTAGAGAATGACGCAGTTTTTCCAGAGGGATATTGATTGATCCTGCAACGTGATTGATATCAAATTCATCGGGGGTGCGTACATCAA
>Ga0224506_10001447_pt1 | contig 16990 bp, 14 predicted proteins | sample SF_Jan12_sed_USG_2_FD_169108 | JGI IMG/M metagenome (GOLD analysis project Ga0224506, IMG submission 169108) | Sediment microbial communities from San Francisco Bay, California, United States - SF_Jan12_sed_USGS_8_1 | ecosystem: Environmental > Aquatic > Marine > Sediment | place: USA... | reverse complement strand
CATAAGTACTTTTGGATAGCCACTATTTACTAACCAAGGTAGCACCATTCTAAATCCAAAAAATGCAAATGAACTAGGTAATACAAAAGCCAATAATATTTCAAAGGGCTTCAGTTGTTTAGTTTCACTCCAATTAAAAGTCAATTTCATTATTTGGTGTTTTTTAATGTTCTAACGCCTAGCTATTAATTGTGGAGGACATTCCATGTGCCACTAAAATATCCAGACTGAACCCCACCATTCATTCATAGGTGTTGTTGGCATCCGTTAATATTAATTCATAATGTGTTTGATCCCCTCGGTCACTATTAAATTCCATATCAGGAAGTATTAAGTGATGATATTTTTCAAACCTTTTATCTGAGTTTAATTTTTCAATTACTTGAATCAACCTGCTTTGAATTGTCTCTGTAGTGTAGAATAAATTGTTTCGAAAAAGTGATCTTTCTCTTTCGAGATATGAATAATTGTCCCACTCGTCCCAATTAATTTCCTTTGCTGTGAATAGCGTTTTCTGCTCAGACAAAATATCAAAAAGCACTTTTGTCTCTACACTATTTATATTATGTTTTAAAATTTGTGAATACAATTCTTCTGGTAAGGCATAAGACCAGTTTTCATCTTTACAATCATCCCGATTATTAAAATATAAACCATGAAGATTCATGTTGTGAATAACAATTTTTTCAAGAATCAAAGTGTCAAGTGACACAGTTCGGTCGGAATTGAAAGAGTTCTTTAAGTCTAATACCAAATTGGTGGTTCTTTCTGCATATTTTTTCCTCAAAATCTGCTTTGTAGAATCAGCAAAGAATACTCCTTTTTGTCTTGCATACTGAAACTCTAAATCTATATAATCGAATCGTTCTTGATTTCGGAAATAGTAAGTTTGGTTTAAAACCTCTCTATCAACACTAGTTGCAATAAATAGAATAAAAGCAGTTAAACAGTAAAAAAATACTGAAATGAAAATCCAGTTTCTCGTTCTAAAGATTAATCTAATGATATTCCAATTAGAAAAATATACAAAGCCTGGGATTAAAAGAAGAAGAATCCAAAAATCTTTTAGAATATTGAGGTGATTGTCATAGCCTTGTAAATCAAAAAGAATTAGGTGAAGAACCGACTCAAACCTTGCAACAACCATTAATATTACAAAAGTTAACAGCCAAGAATTTGAAATCGCAAACTTTTTTAAGTACCGTTTTTTTATATTGGGGTTTCTACCACGTAACCAAAAAATTATGGTGAATCCAAATGCAATGCTTGTAGCAAGAGTGGCGGAAAATAAATCATATAATCTAAAATCTTTTTCGGGTAAGATGTATAAATCAGCCATTAAAGTAATTACTCTCAGAGACTCCCTTGAATAATTGAAAAAATAGCTCAATATTATAGATATTCCAACCCCAATAATAGCACCTTTCCAAAATCGTTTTGGGGTAAGTTTGTATATTGATATTTCAGGTTTTAGAAATCCTTTCCTTAACATTTATTAATTCAAATATATGAATGCCAACTTATAGCCATACGCCATAAGTATAAAACATATTTATTTGATTTATACTTAAAGTTACTGATTTATTTATAATATAATGTGGTATGATTTATTATTTTATAATCCGTTTTACTCTTGTCGTGTTTTTCTGTATAACAAATAGATAATCACAGTCATTTTTAGATCAATGCCGTTTCGTTAAGACCTGACAGGTTTTTATGCTCAAAATTATTGCTCGATTATACACTTTTTACTGGTCTATTTTATCAAACCTGCCAGGTCTACTTTCTTAACTAAACTGCATTTATTTTTTAGATATATCCTACCATACCCTTTAAATATAGTATCACTTCTATTGTACTATTTCAAAGTGACAACAAAACAGGTAGTAGAAGTCTATATTGTAATGGCTTTTAACAAAAATAGTTGGTGATAAAAATTACGAGAGAATATCAATCATCATCAGGTCCTCCGCCCATCAGGCGAACAAACAATTGGGCATCGGGAAGTTGAGAAAGGATTACTTTGGTAAGCACTAATAATGGCACGGAAAGTATCATTCCTGTAACACCCCACAAATAGCCCCAAAACACTAACCCAAGGATTACAACAACGGTATTGAGTGATAATTTATCTCCTGTAATTTTAGGTTCTATAATATTACCCATTACAATTTGCACACCCAGCAATAGTAACATCATGAATACAATAGTACTTATAGCATCGAACTGAATTAACCCAAATAACAGTGGTGGTATGCTTGCTACTATAGAACCTACTGTAGGGATAAAGTTGAGAAGAAAAGCCAAAAATCCCCAGAATAGTGCGAATTTAACACCAAATGCCCAACAAATTAGAAAATAACTTAAGCCTGTAAGAAAACTCACGAAGAACTTCACTTTCATATAGGTAACAATCGATGATTTAATAGTTTCAAAACCTGCGAGTACTTTTTCTTCTTTTTCAATATCTCCTTCTTCTAAATAGCGAATGTATTGTTCATATTTCAGGATACCTCCTAAAATACCTATCAAGTATAATGCAGTCATGAAAAATGATCCTGTGAAATCACCTAAAACTCCAGCAAACTGTCCCCCTGATCTCAATACCCAGTCGTAACTCATTACGCTGGATATTATGTTGACTATATTGTCAGAGTCAAGTTCAATACCTGGAAAATTGTTTACCCAACCAATAATGCCTGAGAGTTTATAATTTATTTGCTCAAGCAAATACCCTTTTTGTTCTATTATATTTTGTCCTGTTTTATAAAAAAGCATCCCAAATAACCACAAAACCCCTAATGTTGATGCTGAAACAAACGATAAACTCATGGCAAAGGGCCATTTTTTACGTTCGAACCAGAGTAGAGCTGGTTGCAATACAATGGCAATAAACAATGCTAATACAAGAGGAATTAACAATGAGGATAAAACAGAAAGTAAATAGACAATTAAAATCGCAAGAAAAAACGTTAAAATATTTTTAATAGTGGTAATGTTTTTTTCCATGGGTTTGTACTCTAAAAATGTAAAATAACCCGTAGTGGGTGTTCGACAAATACAAATTGTAGATTATTAAAATGGGTTAAAATTAGTCCTACTTTGTCAAGTTACACAATCTTTTTTTAGATTGGTCTGAATTTGTTTATGATACTGATTTATTATAACTGAGGTAGTGAGGGTAACATGTCTTATTCATTAAACCCCTCCATTTTTGAGGTCTGAATTTATTTTACTACCCAACCTTCTTCTAATGATAGTAGTATGTTGAAAAAATTTTCGTGAACAATTTTTATCCAAAGACAATGTTTCTACTAAATTCATGGTCTTACAGAAAGGTTTTATACCATGTTACTTATTATTTTGAAACATTATAATTGTTTACGTTTTGGGAAATAAAACTGAAAATTTTGTTCCTTCTCCTACAGTTGATGTTACATCTATTGTAGCATTTAATTTTTCTACTGCTTCTTTTACAATGAAAAGACCTAATCCTGATCCATCTGAAGTTGAAGATCCTCTAAAAAACATATCAAAAATTTTATCTAAATATTCATTTTCAATACCAATACCATTATCCTCTACCGAGACAACAATAGTGTCACCTTCTTTGTAAACACACAAATATATTTTGCAGGTATCATTTTCTTTTCTGTACTTAAGCGCATTTGATATAAAGTTGGAAAGAATAACTTTAAGACGAACAGGGTCAGTGACTAATGATATATCACCTATTACTTCACTAGTGAATTCAATAGTATCTTTATTTGAAGCTGAATAAATAAGATCTTCTTGTAGCTCTTTTTTCATCTCATGAAAATCTATTTCCTCTACTTTTACTTCCTGCATTGAGTTTCTTGAAAATTGGATCAAATTTTTTATTACATCTTCTAGTTTTAGAATACTGTTTCCAATTTTATTTAAATAGAAACTAGCTTCACTGTCATAATCCATTTTAGCTAGATTCAACAAACCAACTATAGACTTTAGAGGTGCACTTAAATCGTGTGAAGCACTATACACAAAACGATCTAGTTCTTTATTCGACTTTTCTAGCTTTTCAGTTCTTTCCTTTACTCTTAATTCAAGCTCACTATTAAACTTCGTTAATTGATCGTATGCGTTTTCAAGTTTATTAGTTCTTTCTTTTACCAATCGTTTTAGTTTATCTTTCTGTTTAGATAAAGTACTTGTTCTAATTTTTATTATAAGAATTGGTGCAACTATCGCTAATAGTAATAATATTATTCTTGCTAGTGTTGTTTGCCACCATTGGGGTAAAATTGTTATTTCTACGGTCGCTGGGGTTGGTGTCCAAAAATTATTTCCATTAGAAGCCATTACCTTAAAGGTGTAATTACCTGGTGATAAATTAGTATAAGAAGCCGTTGTGTTTTTTCCTGCTATTCGCCATTCATCTTCAAAACCTTCTAGAATATATTTATAAATGACTTTTTTAGGGTTTTCGTAATTTAGACCTACGTAACTTATGCTAAGTGCATTAAATTGAGGAGGTAGAGTAAATGATTTTGTGAATGTAATAGGCTTTTCTAAAATATCACTTTCAATAGTAATAACATCGTTTAGTACTTTTAGCTCTGTTAAAATAGTTGATGGAGCCAATGTATTATATGCTATAGAATCTGGATAAAAAAGGGTTAGACCTTGTGTAGAACCTAATGCTAAATGACCAGAAGAAAGCATTCTGCCTGAACGCATGTTAAACGTATTTCCTATAATTCCATCTGAAGTGGTAAAGTTTTCTGCTTTAAATGTTTCTTTATTTATTTTGGAAATACCATTTGGTGTAGTTGCCCAAATATTTCCATTATCATCTATAACAATATCAACCACTACATTATGAACCAATCCATTATTTTCACGTGTTAAAGAATCTATTAATTCCATGTTGTTATTTAATACATAAATACCACTTCCGTAAGTCCCAACATAGAAGTTAGAGTCTGATTCTGTGATTACTGTAATCTGTCTATTAGTAAGTGTTTTTCTGTTTTCATTATTAGAGATAAATTTATTCTTTGAAGGAGAATATACAGATAGCCCTTTCATCGTACCTATCCATAATCGGCCCTGGCTATCCTTAAATAATGGTTTAAATGAATTAGTGATTACTGAATTAGGGTCATCATATTTATTTTCAAATAACGAGTATGAATAATCATCAACATTAACTTTGATCAAGTAATGAGTTAAAGCTAACCATATATTTCCTTCAGAACCTTCGGTTATAGACCATACAGAAGATGAGTTAAAAGTAGAATCGTTAATAATATCAGCGAAATTAGTTAGCTTATTATCTTCATATAAATATATCCCACTCTGATAAGTACCAACCCAAAGTCTTTCTTTTACATCTTCATATAAAGATAAAACAACTCCTCCAGAAATTTTAACATTAGAAAATTTACTGTTTTCTAAAATATTTAAACCTCCTCTATCTGTTCCTATATAAAGTTTGCCGTTTTTACTCTCTTCAGTGGCTAATACAAAACTATTTGAAAGGCTGTTGTTCGAATATATATCCTTCTGATAATTAATTATTGTTCGATTATAGAACGGCTGTATGTTTACTCCCTCTGCATAAGTCCCCAACCAAATATTGTTTAAATCATCAACATAAACAGATCTAATAGCATCAGCTTTTAAGTTATTAGGGTTATCACTTTTTGCTATCTGATAGAATTTATCTTTTTTATGGTTATAAACAAAAAGCCCCATGCCATCTGTTCCTATCAAAAGATTTCCTCTTTTATCTTCTTCTAAGCTTAAAGCTCCATTTGAAATAAAATCACTGTTTTTAGAATTATAATAGGTGATATTATCATTATGTATTTTATAGATTCCATCCTTTTCCGTACCCACCCATATTTCATCTTTTACTATTAATATAGATAAAATAGAGCTATTAAATGGGGTTTTAATGATCTTAAGAATTTCATAACTACTCTTGTCTAATATAATTAAACCTTTATCATTAGTACCCACTAATAGTTTATCTTCAAAAGCCTTTATATTAATTGGTATAATATCAAGTGTACAATGTACAAGTGTATCCTTTTCTAAATCAACATATTTAATTCCATCAAAACCTGCAGCAATCCAAATTCTGTTACTTAGTGTATCGTAATCTATATCACTATAAATATTGCTTGTGCTATCATCTTTATAGACTTTAAAATTTTCAGTTAAGTGTTGATATTTATTAATACCCTCTAAAGTTGCAACCCATATATTTCCGTTTTTATCAGTAATAATATCATAAACCATATTACTTGAAAGGCTATTTTTTATAGTATCAGAAGCTAAAAAAACTTTAAAAGAATTACCATCATATCTATTCAAACCATAAACTGTTCCAAACCACATAAAACCTAAACTATCTTTTCCTATTGCATTAACATTGGCTGCAGATAGACCATGCTCTACATTAATTTCATTAAAATAATTTTGAATCTCTCGATCAACATTATATTGAGCCAAAGAACTTAATGAAACAAGTATTAAGGTTATGCAAATAAATACAGTGTTAATTTTATACAACATCATATTAATATTATGATTTTGTTAATAAATAACTATTTAATGATAAACATGTTAATAAAAACACCTTTAACTATAATTATCTATTATATATAAGTCATATTACCATTATTTCATGCACAAAAAAATCTTTTAACTTTACCTACCTAGTTTTTAGGTAGGCAAAGGAAAAAGACCAAACCATAATCAAAAATCACAATAAACACTTAACTAAACCATATTAAAAATTTTACACAGTATTATTTATTAAAACCAAAGTTCATAAAGTTGTTTCTACCTGTTTATAAATAAATTGTTTCTTGTAGTCTGGGTAATAATGTTAAAATTTAAACTTATAATTATTTAATATTATAAATGTAAAAAGCATTCATTTACTAATCAATCCGTAATAACTGTGTTTCATTTACGTGTTTTTCCTAAGATACCTATAAGTAAAAACCGTGTTTCATCTAAGTTGTTTTACGGATGTGTTCCTGTCCTACTTCATATAAATGAACTCTAGACACAGCTATTAATAAATGACTGATAATAAAGGTGGGTTCTCAATAACTAATTGATATTTTGTTTATTAAAGAATATATCAAACTAATTATCAGGTTTTCAAAGCATTCCATACTAGAATTTGGTGCTTAATAGTTTTTATTTTGTTCAATCAATTCAAGCCTTTTCACTATTGTGTTGGGTTTTAGAATTGTTCCAGGAGATAATACTGAATTAGCACCAATTTTTGAATCGTCACCAACTAAAGAACCAAATTTTTCTACTCCTGTATTATTTGTTATAGAGTCTATTAGTACGAATATTGTTTTTATCTCTCTTTCATTATAATGGTTAGCTATTAAAGCACCTGCTTCAAAGTTTACATTGTTACCAATTATGCTATCACCAATAAAATTAAAATGTGCAACCGAAATATTCTGTAATAGAATACTCGATTTTATTTCACAACTAGGGCCAACCTTAGTTGACGAACCGATATAAACACCACCTCGTAAATATGCATGTGCACCTATAAAACAGTTTTCACAAATAATTGCTGGTGCTTTAAGAATCGCTCCTTTTTCAATGGTTGCTGTATTATGAACTGCAATTCCTCCTTTGATTTCATAATTATTATCCAAACCAGTGATAGTTTGGTATAAAGTTTTAGAAATGTTTTCAGTTATTTCCCAAGGTTGTAAGTTCCCTTCATTTGGAAACGTTTTTGAAAACTGTTTTATAAAAGCATCAATTATTATCATTTTTCATAAAATTCTATTGGTAAATCATCTGGGTCAGAAATAAACGTGAATTTCTTTTTTGTAGCTTCATCAACCCTTATTGGTTCTGCAGTTATGCCATTATTATTTAATGATATTATTGTAAGGTCTATGTCATCTACTTCAAAAGCTAAATGTCTCAACCCTCTTGCTTCTGGTCTCGATGTTCGGTTTGGAGGATTTGGGAAAGAAAAAAGTTCTATAATATATTCTCCATTTAACGATAAATCTAACTTATATGATTGTCTTTCTTTGCGATAAGTTTCATTAATAATATTAAGACCTAAAATATCAACATAGAACTTCTTTGATTTTTCATAGTCTGAGCATATAATCGCTATATGGTGAACCTTATTTAGTGTTATCATTTTTTATTTATTTATATACATCATGCCACAGCTATTGTAGCAATACTAATATTAGCTGTTTTTTGTGAAATCACATTAGCACACGCTTCTAGTGTTGCTCCAGTTGTTACAACATCATCTACTAATAATATTCTTTTCCCTTCAATTTGTTCTGTTCGAATTAATTCAAAAATATTGGCCACATTTTCCCATCGTTCCATTCTAGTCTTTCGAGTTTGTGTTTCACTTTTTACAACTCGTTTTATACCATCACTTATCCATGGTGTTTGTAATGCTTCCGATAATCCTTCGGCAAAAGCATCGCTTTGGTTATATCCTCTTTTTCTAAGTCGAGTTTTATGAAGTGGCACTGGTATGATTAAATCAAAAGGTTGTGTAATTGTATTTCTAATTATTGCTCCAAATCTTTTTCCAAGAAAAACTCCTATCTCAGGTTTATTATTATATTTCAATTTGTGTAATAGTTGTTGAACTTTTCCCGATTTTGTAAACCTTAAAAGAGCATAAGCATTTTCTAAAGTTGTTTTTCCAAAAAATCGAATTTTTAATTCATTGTCTTCGTTGTTATGAAAGTTTGTTTTAGGTAGTTCACTCCAACAAAGTGTACATATCAACTCTTCGCCTTTCACTAAACTATTAGCACATGCCTCACAGTATCGAGGAAAAAACAATGAAATAAAATCGTAATACAAATTAGAGTGCACCTATTGAATTAAATATATTTGTTACAAACAAAACGTTTTATATGAGTAAAGTAGAAGAATTTAATGAATATAGAGCATCCATGAATGAAAAAATTTTGGGGGCTAACAACAAAATAATTAAACGGCTTTTCAACATTGATACAAATGCCTACATGGAGGGTGTATTAGATGTAAAAGTAAAAGAAATGCTTGGACTAGCGTGCTCCATGGTTTTGCGGTGCGATGATTGTATAAAATATCATATTGAGAAATGTCATAAATTAAAAATTACAGAAGAAGAACTTTATGAAGTTTTTGCAATTGCCAATGTTGTAGGAGGTACAATAGTAATTCCACATTTGCGTAAAGCTGTAGAATTTTGGGAAGAACTAAATAAAACAAATGTACAAACGTGATCTTAATTTCGAACGCAGCTGGCAAGAGCTACTTACTAGATTAGAAGAAATGATAGGGAAAAAGCCTAAAGATTTAAATGCTGTTCTCTTCTTAATAGGTGTACAGGAGTTAGGTAAAGGAAATATTTCTTTTTCGAAAGAGGAAAAACAAGACTTGATGCATATTGCTATTTGTAAGGTACTCAGCTACTCAGGTTTTTATGAATTAGAAGGGCTTGATGAGCAAGGTTGGCCTCACTGGAAGCTCGTAAAAAAAACACCAAATTTTGATTTAATTGAACAAGAAAAACTGTTAAAAATTCATGTACTAGAATATTTTGGTGAGACCCTCTTTAGTAAGGAAGGTATAGATTAATACCAAATGAAAGAAAAATTAAGAGACATAATAGAAAGCAACTCCTCCAAATCTGGACAATATTTTGATACCTTAATTCTAACTCTCATTTTTTTATCCTTAATAATTTTTTCTATTGAAACTCTACAAGGAATCTCAACCATTGCTAAATCAACTCTTCATTACATTGAAATTTTCTGTGTGGTTCTGTTTACGATTGAATATATACTACGAATTTATGATGCTAAAAAGCCTTTGAAGTATCTATTTAGTTTTTATGCTGTTATTGATCTTATAGCAATAGTACCGTTCTACCTAAAAAATACTGTTGATTTAAAAACTGTTCCTGCCAGTCTACTAGCAACTTCATTATCAAAAGCATGAGAAATAGAAGAAAAAGAAAAACACAATAGTCATACTGAATTAAGGCAACAATAATAGAATATATCTTTTTCTAACAAATTGTACAATGAAGAGCTATATAATGATATTGGTTATTACAAAAAATAATTTGTACACCATAAAACAAAAACTATATTAGTGAGAATAAACACATTTATCACCAACACGTATAACATATAAATCAATAAAATCGTTGTGCCAGAAATACAAAATGTACAAAGTAAGTTAAAAGCTTATAAACAAAAATATTACTTGAGCTTGTTGGTGAAGGGAGTACTCACTACTTTACTCATTCTTACCTCTGTTATTATTTTTGGGAGCTTATTAGAGTATACTTTGTGGATGAACTCTTGGTTAAGAGGTTTCCTTCTATTTTCTATCATTGCTATACTATTATACCTTGGATACAAGAACATTGTTCTTCCATTGATTTTTATTACCTACACAAACCGTGGGATAACTGATGATGAAGCTGCAAAAAATCTAGGGAATTTTTTTCCATTAATTTCTGATCAATTACTAAATTTTATCCAATTAGAAAGAATAGAAGGAAATAATGATTTAATAAAGGCTAGTTTAAATCAGCGTAATCATCAATTTGAAAAATTTGATTTTACTACTGCAATTAATTTAAAATATAGCTTTCTGCCAGCAAAATATCTTCTGTTTCCTGTTGTAATTATTGTATTCATTTCTCTATGGAATCCAGATTTCTTCTTTTCAAGTTCTAATAGAATTATTCACTTCCAAGAAAGTTTTACACCTGTGGCTCCTTTTAGTTTTAATGTTCAAAACGACAAGTTGTTAGGTTTTGAAAACGAAGACTTTCTTCTAAAAGTAGAATTAACAGGTAGTTCTTTACCTAAAGACCTTTACCTTATAGAAGGTGCTAGAAAACTAAAAATGCGCTCTATTGGTAATCAAACTTTTGAATACAATTTTGAAAAAATAAGATCAGGAAAAGATTTTTATTTTGAAGCAGCAGGTTTTCAATCACCTATCTATAAACTTATAATTGTTTCACGCCCATCATTAGTTAATTTTAATATCCTACTTGATTATCCCACATACATTAAGAAAAAACGAGAAACTATTGCTAATGCAGGAAACCTACTCATACCTGAAGGTACCAAGGTCACTTGGCAGCTTCAAACAAACAAAACGAAGAGTGCCACATTTATTTTTGATAAAGATAACACTTTAGAAAACATTCAAGTGTTTGATAATCAGTTAATTACATATAATAGATTGCTAGTAAATAGCACTTCATACAACATACAACTTAAAAATGAATATGGTGCTAATAATGAAATGTTAAAGTATGATATTAATGTGATTCCTGATGAATACCCAAACATTAACCTTAATGCTTTTCAAGATACTACGTTATTTAGTTTTATAAGCTTAGGTGGTAATATATCTGATGACTACGGTATTACTAAATTAAAACTTTATTACTCTACCAATGAAGGGGAGACATACCAGTCAATAGACATAAATATTGATAAAAATCAAGCACAACAAAATTATTATTATTACTGGGCTTTTGATTCCACAGTTATTACAAATAGCAATGCGCTAAAGTACTATTTACAAGTTTGGGACAATGATAAACGACATGGGCTAAAATCAGCTAAAACTGGAGTTTATTCTTTTAGCATACCCGACAAAAAACAGGTGAAGCAAAATATAAAAGAAGCCACAGCTAAATCAGAAAAAGATATTAATGAATCATTAAGGGAGGCACAAGAGCTTAAGGAAAGATTAGAAGAAGCTGAAGAACGTTTAAAAGGGAAAAAAGAATTAAGTTGGCAAGACGAGAATTTAATTAAAGACATCATCAACAAAAAAAAGGAGCTCAGTAAAGCCATCGAAAAATTAAAAGAAGAAAATAAATTAAACAACCTGCAACAACAACGATTTTCAGAACAAAACAAACGCATTGGTGAAAAAGCTGAAAAGCTTCAGCAACTAATGAATGAGTTACTCGATGAAGAAACCAAGGAACTATATGATGAACTTCAGAAATTACTAAATGAACAACAAGACATAAGTCAGATTAAAGATCTTATGGAGCAAATCAACAATAAAGAGAATAACTTAGAAAAAGAGCTGGAAAGAACTTTAGAATTATTCAAAAGAATGAAGTTTGAATACGAAGTAAATGAAAAGGTTAATGAGCTTAATGAAATAAATAAAGAACAGGAAAACCTTAAAGAAGAAACTGGTAAAAAAGAATCTAATAGTGAAGATATTTTAAATCAACAGGAAAAAATAGAGGAAGATTTTAAAAACCTTAAAGAAGAATTAAATGAATTGGAAAAACTAGGGGAAGAGCTAAAAAACCCAAAAGATTTACCAGATCAAAAAAAGTTATTTGATGAAATAATGGATGCATTTAATGATGCTAAAGAAAACATACAAAAAGAAAAAAGTAAACAAGCTCAGAAATCTCAAGAAGAAATAAGCCAAAAAATGAAGCAAGCTGCTCAGGAACTAGAACAAATGATGGCAGGAATGGAAATGATGCAGCAACAAGAAAATTTAGATTATTTAAGAGATATTGTTCACAACTTGCTTAAGCTATCGTTTGATCAAGAAGGATTAATGAATGAATTTAGGGAGATATACCAAAGTGATCCCCGTTTTGTAGAGTTATCTCAGCAACAGATCAAGCTTAAGGAGAACTCCGAAATAGTAAAAGACAGTTTAGAGTCACTCGCTAATCGTGTATTTCAAATCCAATCATTCGTAACCCGTGAAATAAACGAAATGGACAATCATATGGAGGCTAGTTCAATTGCCATTAAAGAACGAAAAAAGAATGATGCTGTTAGCAAACAACAATTTGCTATGACATCAATGAATAATTTAGCACTTTTGCTGGACGATGTACTTCAACAAATGCAACAACAAATGGCTGATGGTATGGGGCAGCCAAGACCTGGGCAAAAAAAGAATGATATGCCTGGTCTTAGTGAATTGCAAAAGCAACTCAACCAAAAAATTGAAGATCTGAAAAAAAGCGGAAAATCAGGAAGACAATTATCTGAGGAACTTTCTAAAATGGCCATTGAACAAGAGCGTATTCGGAAAGCATTACAAGAGGCTCAGGAAAAGTTTAATGAAAATAATAATGGACAAATGCCTGGAAATGGTATTCCTGAAAAAATGGAGGAAACTGAAATTGATTTAGTAAACAAGGAACTAACAAACGAAACTATAAAAAGACAGCGTGAAATATTAACAAGGTTATTGGAAGCTGAAGATGCTCTGAGAGAAAAAGAGTTGGAACAAGAACGAGAAGCAGAAACAGCAAAAGACAGGGATAACATTATTCCAAAAGCATTTGAAGAATATTTTAAAATGAAAGAAATGGAGATAGAGCTATTAAAAACTGTTCCTCCTAAACTATACCCTTATTATAAAAACGAAGTAAACCACTATTTTAAAAGAATAGGTAATAATACCCCATAGCAAGCATGAATACCATTAGAATAGAAATTCCGTCTTTAGCCGAAAACATTCGGATGATAGAAAGCTTTATAGACAATGCAAAGGAGAAATTCCATCTTGAAGATGACATCTATGGCAATATTATGATTGCTGTAACCGAGTCCGTTAACAACGCTATAAAACATGGCAACAATGGGGAAAAGAATAAAAACGTTTCTTTACAACTATCCCTAGACGAAAGTAACATAAAGTTTATTGTAAATGACGAAGGGGTAGGTTTTGATTATAGTAATTTACCTGATCCAACAGCACCTGAAAACATTGAAAAAATTGGTGGTAGAGGTATTTTCCTAATGAAGCACCTTGCTGACGAGGTAGTATTTAAAAATAATGGGGCTTGCGTTGAACTTACATTTTATATGAACTAGGAATGGGTGTTAACGAAGCAATTCAGTTTTTTTATGAGGATACAGATAGCTTTTCTCTTACTGAACCTGATAAAACAAAAGCGTGGATAGCCAATGTAATTTTCAACGAAGGTTATTCATTAACTTCTATCAACTATATTTTTTGTAATGATGATTACCTCCACCAAATAAACCTAGAGTACCTAAACCATGACACCTATACCGATGTAATTACATTTGATGGTTCAGAAGAAGAAAAATCTATAGAAGGAGAAATATATTTAAGTGTTGAACGAATTAGAGAAAATGCACTATCAAATAACACTTGTTTTATTAACGAACTACATAGGGTTATGGTACATGGTGTTTTACACCTGATTGGCTTTAACGACAAAACAAAAGAAGAAGAAGAAGAAATGAGAAAACAAGAAGAAGCTTATTTGGAATTATATCCAAATTAAATGTTCCACGTGGAACGTTTTATAATCAACAATAGTTATCTCAAGTGTTCCACGTGGAACACTTGATTAGTTTAAAAGAAGAATGTTTAAAGAATACGATGTAATTGTAGTTGGCGCAGGACATGCTGGTTGTGAAGCTGCTCATAGTGCCGCAGTATTGGGTTCAAAAGTATTATTAGTTACAATGAACATGAATACTATTGCTCAGATGTCATGCAACCCAGCTATGGGTGGAGTAGCTAAAGGACAAATAGTAAGAGAGATTGATGCTTTGGGAGGCATGTCTGGTATAATATCTGACAAGTCAATGATTCAGTTTAGAATGCTAAACAAATCAAAAGGGCCTGCCATGTGGAGTCCTCGTACACAAAATGATCGTATGCGCTTTGCTGAAGAATGGCGATTAGCATTAGAAAGAAATACTAATGTGGATTTTTGGCAAGAGATGGCTACCGAAATAATTGTAGATAAAGGCAAAGCTGTAGGGATTAAAACAGGAATGGGTATTGAAATACATTCTAAATCAGTTGTTCTAACAAACGGTACTTTTCTTAATGGTATAATACATATAGGTGAAAAACAATTTGGTGGTGGAAGAACAGGGGAGAAGCCTGCAACAGGTTTAACCGAACAATTAATTTCTTTAGGTTTTGAAGCAGGAAGAATGAAAACTGGTACACCTCCTAGAGTTGATGGGCGATCTCTAGACTATTCTAAAATGACAGAACAAAAAGGTGATGAATTACCTTCGAAATTTTCATACCTAAAAACGCCAACTTTAAAAGAGCAACGTAGCTGTTATATCACTTATACGAATAAACAAGTACATGAGATATTGGAAACAGGCTTCGATCAATCACCTATGTTTAATGGAAGAATTCAAGGATTAGGACCTAGGTATTGCCCTTCTATTGAAGATAAGATAAACCGCTTCTCTGAAAGAGATAGACATCAAATATTTGTTGAACCGGAAGGTTGGAATACTGTAGAAATATATGTTAATGGATTTTCTACATCTTTACCTGAAGACATTCAACATAAAGCTATAAGGAAAATACCTGGTTTTGAAAACTGTAAAATGTTTCGTCCTGGTTATGCTATAGAATATGATTACTTCCCACCAACACAATTAAAGGTAACATTAGAAACTAAGCTAATTGAAAACCTATATTTTGCTGGACAAATAAACGGTACAACTGGTTATGAAGAAGCAGCATCACAAGGGTTGATGGCTGGAATAAATGCACATAATAAAATAACTAAAAAAGATCCGTTCATATTAAAAAGATCTGATGCATACATAGGAGTGCTTATTGATGACCTAATAAATAAAGGTACACAGGAGCCGTATCGTATGTTTACTTCACGAGCTGAGTTTAGGATATTATTACGTCAAGACAATGCAGATATTAGACTAACACCTCTAGGTCATCAAATAGGATTAGCATCTAATGAACGATTAGAAAATGTAAATAAAAAGAAAAAAGAAGTTGCTGAATTAATTAGTGGTCTTAAGCAGAAAAAACTTCAACCTGAAAATATAAATGTAGAGCTAGAAAAACTTAACTCAGCAAAACTAAAAGAAAAGTCTCCAGCATATAACCTAATAAAAAGACCAGAGCTAAATGTATTACAATTAAAAGAAATAAAAGCTGAAGGGCTAAACGAATATCTTAATAGATATAGTAATGATATTTTGGAACAAGCAGAAATACTTATTAAATACGAACATTACATTGAAAAAGAACAAAAGTTAGCAGAAAAAATAAGTGGTTTAGAAAATCATACAATAAAAAAGCATTTTGACTATGAGAAAGTAAAAGGGCTATCTTCAGAATCAAGAGAAAAACTAAAAACAATAAGACCTGAAACTATTGGTCAAGCATCAAGAATTAGTGGTGTATCTCCAGCAGATATATCAATATTAATGGTGTACTTAGGTAGATAATATGTACGAAAAAATAGAACACTGTCCTGTATGTAGTTCGTCTGATTTTACAAATGAAATAATTTGTAACGACCATACGGTAACCAATGAAAAATTTGCAATTGTTAAATGCGATAATTGTCAATTCTTATTTACTAATCCAAGACCTGATGTTAATACATTAGAAAAATATTACGATTCTGATTTATATATATCTCACAATAGTAAAGGGAATACGGTAGTAAATAGAATATATAAGTTTGCAAGATTTTTTACTTTACGAAAAAAAGAAAAGCTTATTAAAAGAAAAGTATCTGCAGATCTTACACTTTTAGATTATGGTTGTGGGACTGGTCATTTTATTTCCTACTGTAGTAAAAAAGGTTGGAATGTTTCAGGAGTAGAACCAAACAATAATGCTCGTACAATAGCTAATGGTATTACTAAAAATAATGTAGTAGAGAGTATTGAAAAGCTAAATAATAAATCTACATATCAAATTATCACGCTATGGCATGTGCTGGAACATGTACCTGATTTAAATATTTTGATAAAAAAACTCACTGAAAAATTAGATAAAAAAGGTTCCTTAATTATAGCTGTTCCTAATCCAAACTCATTGGATGCTAAGATATATAAACAGTACTGGGCTGGTTATGATGTACCAAGGCACTTATATCATTTTACGCAAGACAGTATTAAACAATTAATGAAAA
>Ga0224506_10001444_pt1 | contig 16997 bp, 15 predicted proteins | sample SF_Jan12_sed_USG_2_FD_169108 | JGI IMG/M metagenome (GOLD analysis project Ga0224506, IMG submission 169108) | Sediment microbial communities from San Francisco Bay, California, United States - SF_Jan12_sed_USGS_8_1 | ecosystem: Environmental > Aquatic > Marine > Sediment | place: USA... | reverse complement strand
GGCCAACTTTATTATCGCAGAGACCGGCTCAACGATGATCGTTACCAACGAGGGCAATGGCGATCTGAGCGCCACCCTGCCCAGGACCCATATCGTTCTGGCCAGCCTGGAAAAGGTGGTGCCGACTCTGGAGGATTGTTCCAGCCTGTTACGTCTGCTGGCGCGTAGTGCCACCGGCCAGGAAACCACCACCTATACCACCTTCTTTAACGGCCCCAAGAGACGGCCGGATGGTACACAATCCGAGTTTCATGTGGTGCTGGTGGACAACGGACGCAGCAAGATCCTCCACAGCCCCTACCGCGAGATGCTGCGCTGCATCAAGTGTGGTACCTGTATGTATCACTGTCCGGTCTACAGCAACGTCGGCGGTCATGCCTATGGCTGGGTCTATCCAGGGCCGATGGGCTCGGTTCTCACACCACTGATGATAGGTCTGCAGCAAGCCCGCGATCTACCCAACGCCTCGACCTTCTGTGGTCGTTGTGCAGAGGTCTGCCCGATGTCGATACCACTGCCTGATCTGTTACGTCAACATCGCGAGGATGAGTTCAAGCAGGGTATGACACCACTAGCGAAACGCTGGGGAATCCATATCTGGTCCTGGCTGGCACTGCACCCGACCATTTATCGCCTGAGCGGACGTATTACGGCTCGACTGTTAAAACTGTTTTCCCGTTCCGGCAGGATAAGTTCCCTGCCCGGAATCGGAAACTGGACCCACTCTCGGGACATGCCCGCTCCACAGGGCAAGACCTTTATGCAGCAGTGGCGCAAGCAACAAACCGGAGTAGAAAAATGAGTCAGGCACGTACGGCTATCCTGCAACGACTGCGTTCAGAGAAGTGGTCCAGCCCCAGTCCGCGCCCTGCACCCAGCGACTTTACAACGGGCCCGCTACCCGAACTGGGGAGTGATCTGCAGGCCCACTTTGAGTGCAAACTCAAGGCCAATGTTATCTCCTTCGATAATGCCGGGGATGAACAGGCCATTGTTGATTCGGTGATGGCATTTCTTCAGTCACACGAATTGCCACTGCAACTCTGTCTGGTGAACCACCCCATGCTGGCCGATCTTCCCTGGCCCGACACAATTCAGCCACAACAGGGCGCAGTCAAGGATACCGACCTGAGCATCCTCAGTGTTGCGACCGCGGCCATCGCCGAAACCGGCTCGGTGGTGATGATCGCCTCGGAAGAGACCCCTACCGAGGCCAATTTTCTGCCTGACAACTTCATCTGTATCGTGAAGAAGTATACGCTGTTGGCGCATATGGAGGACCTCTGGGCACAGCTGCGACAACAGAACAACAAGCCACCTGCTGTAGTGAATATCATCAGCGGTCCTTCACGTACCGCCGATGTGGAGCAGACCATACAACTGGGTGCACACGGCCCTCGTCGTATGCATGTGATCATCAGGGACTAATCGAATGATCAAGACCACAGATATTTGTGATCACTTTAGTCAGCAAATCCAGATTGCTGAACCGCTGTTTCATAACTTTGGTGGCACAGTCGCATTTTACGGCCAGATCTCTACACTCAAGTTGTTCGAAGACAATGTGCTACTACGCAAGGCCGTTGAGGAAGCCGGCAAGGGTCGCGTACTGGTAGTAGATGGTGGCGGTTCACTGCGCCATGCACTAATGGGCGATATGCTTGCAGCGATGGCACTGGAAAATGGCTGGGCCGGGGTACTGATAAACGGATGCATCCGGGATGCTGCGGAAATATCGGTCCTGAATATTGGGATCCGGGCGTTGGCTGCGATGCCATTAAAGAGTCTGAAAAAGGGTGAAGGTGAACAGGATATCCAGATCAGATTTGCCGGAGTGAATTTCCAGCCGGGTGATTATCTGTATGCTGACGCGGACGGTATCGTGGTGGCCGGCAGGGCAGTACATCAGGAACTGCCTGCATAAGAAAGGCCGGTTAAACCGGCCTCTCCTTTCTATTTATTACCGGTAGCAACATCCGTAAAGTTGCTCAATGCCCCGCTCATCTTCTTCACTATATGATCACGATCGATAATCTTGTGACGTTTGGCAATGTAGACAGGATCATTGTAGGTCAGCCATACCACTCCATGTTCATCCTTCCAGGCCAGCGCCTTCATTGGCAGATCGATACCTGCGATCTGCTTTGAGGTAAACATATGACTGCCCAGCTTGGGATTTCCGAAGATCAACAGTTCGGTAGAACGTAAAGGAATTCCGACCTTATTAGCCCGATCACTATGCTTCCAGCGCACCGCGATGGTAATCCCCTTGGACTTCAGGACCTTTTCCAGCTTGTCGATGGTAACAGAGACAGAATACTTGCTCTTTTTGCTAATCATTCCATCCTCATCCAGAGCAAATACCGGTGCGGAAAGAAAAAGACAGAGCAGTGAAATAATAAGCTTGCGCATAACAATTTCCTTATATCGATTTATATATATGGCATGCCTGATTGAAAATTTATAACAGACAAAAAAATAGTAGTGAATGAGGAGCCAATGTGACAGTAAGACGTATTGATAGCGTCTACTACGTCACATATCAGTAAAGAAAAAAATCTGCTCAAAAAAAACAGTCGCTGCTGCATCACAATCCATGAACAACTTATACAAATGAAGTGAATGATTTGTGCTACGGGGCGAATATTTTTTTAATTTTCTGTTCGAGGTGGGGATTGTTATGTCTAATATTCGCCAGCAGTGCTGCAATATCCAGTGAGTATTTATCACCCAACATCTGTAAACCCTGTCTCAACTCAATATCAGGCATGGATAATGGATCTTTCCTGAATCCCAAAATCACCAGATTCATATAGTTCTCTACCGACAGGCACAGTATATGCTTCTGGAAACCATCATACATCAGACGCATAAGGTGCAATGCATCCTCTTCATCCTTGACCACGAAATTTACCGCGACAACCCCTTGCGCATTGATTCGCTCACGAAGTTTCCAATAAAATTTTTCGCTATAAAAACAGTCCGGCAAGGCATTCTCACCATAAACATCCAGGTAAATTGTATCAAACCTTGTGTGTTCGGTACTCTCAAGATATTCACAAACATCCATTTGTAGAACATCCGTATCCGTTATATTACTGGCAGGCAAGAAATAGTGACTGCATGCATCAATTACTACCGAACTCATGTCGACGAGCTTTACCCGGGTAACAGGCAGATGGTGATGATAGAAACGCAGCAGGTCGCCACCTCCCACACCCAGCAACAAAACGGAGACAGGAGTCGGCTGAAAAATCAACGATGACAGGAGTAGCGGATAATATGGAAGTACAGGTTTCCAGGGCTGGGTCAACAGCATCGCACTATGGGCCTGCTGATTATCAAAAACTAGCCAGCGGTAAAGTTCGTTTTCATATATCCTGAGTGTTCCCAGTTCACTTGGCCCGCTATAAACCAGTCTCGCTGTTTTCGGGTTGAGTTCGTCGTTATCCATAGCTAATCAAACTCAGGCTTTGCGCCCCGCCGTATAGGACTCATACATGGCGGCAGAGACAACAATAACCCCGCCCAGCAAGGTCGTTAACTCCGGCCACTCCCCTAATAATACCGCCGCGAAAAATGTTGCATAGACGACCTGCAGACAGGCAATCAGACTGGTCGTCTTGGCCTTGAAGTGACGCAGACTATGGGCAAACAGGGTATGTGGTAATGCAGTAAAAACGATCCCCAGTAAAAGCAGTTGCCCCCACTGCCAGTTACTTACGTTTGGGACGGTACTGCCCGCAAAGGGTAGCAAAACCAGGATAGTTACTGCGGCTTGATAAAACAGCGCATGGCGCGCCGGGTAACCGGAGAAATATCTTCCCTGGATAATATTACGCAAGGCAAACAGCAAAGCAGAAAAGACACCCCATAAAACGCCCTGTGTCGTGGAATCTTCCAGTGCAAACTCCGGCACCAATAAATAGATACCAAACAAGACCGCCAGTGCACTGATAATATCCTGTATGTGTGGCCGCTCACCATGGAATAGTGGTTCGATAAATACTGTAATAACCGGGAAGGTGTACAGGGCTATCACCCCAACAGCAACGGAGGATACCTGCATGGCATGAAAATAGGTAACCCAGTGCGCAGCCAGTAGCAAACCAAGCAGGATTACGATCAGATAGTCTTGCTGGCTATGAAGCTTAATCGATTCCTTATGCCAACGAATAAACAACCACAGGGCGAGCACCGCAAAGATACTGCGCAAAAAGGTGATTTCCAGCGCCGTCAGTTCGATCAGCTTGGAGAAGAGTGCCGTGAGACCAAAGATAAATACTGCTGAATGAACAGACAACAAGCCTTGACGCGAATGATTCATAAGAATTTCCCGAATAGATTGTCACTATACTACTCCATGTATAATTGTGAAAGCATCATTCTTGTCGAACTATTGCAAAGAAGTTATTCATCTTCATTTCAGAGTGGAAAAAACAGATCGGCCATATATTGAGTTTCATCAGGCGATTAATATAAAAGCCTTTCACAATGTAGAATTTGGCTTATAACCATTCCGACAAGGGACGGGGTTTACCAAGATGATACCCCTGACCATAGTCGATACCTATTTCCTTTAGAGCCGCCAAATGTTCCTGGTTCTCGATAAATTCAGCAATGGTTTCCTGATTACGCAGCTTACTTATCTGATGAACATAACTTACCATTGCATGATCTACAGGATCTACCAACATGTCACGTACAAAATTACCGTCTATTTTCACCACATCAAATGGCAGATGTTTCAAGTATTCAAAGGATGCCATTCCGGTACCAAAATCATCCAGTGCCACACGTATACCATTATTACGACAATATTTAATAAAATCAGAGGCAAGCAGTAGATTCCCGACTGCAGATGTCTCGGTAACCTCCAGCACAAGTTTAGACCAGGGGAAATCAAACTTGTCTATTGCCGCTTTCAGTCTCGCCTGAAAATCTGGATGATTCAGGGTGGCACCAGCCAGGTTGATATTTACAAACGCCAGTTTATCCATGTGCTGTGGCTGACCACAGACAGCTTCCAGATACATCCATAAAACATGAGCATCTATCTCTGTCATCAATTGATAGCGTTCTGCGGTAGGCAGAAATTGTCCCGGCATGCATAACACACCTTTACTGTCGCGCATACGAATCAGAATTTCATAGCTGATTTTTTCAGTTTCATATTGCAAAGGGATAATGTCCTGGGCATATAGCTCAAAACGAGCAGGACCATCCTGCAGAGCTTCACTGATAACCGCAGATATTTGTATATCTTCGTTATACTGCTTCACACGGTTGTCATCATGTCTATATATATGTAACTGGTTCCTCCCCTGCCTTTTTGCTGCATAAAATGCGGTATCCACGGCGGTTACCAAAGCAGCCATGGTGTACTGATGGGCATTAAATGAAACCAGACCTATAGACGCTGAAATATTAAATTCACCATTCTCCCATACAAAGCGGTATTCCTGTAAATCAAGCAGCAATGTGCGGGCATATTCTACAGCAATATCTTCGGTGGAATTTGGCAATAACATATAGAAGTCATCTCCGCCTACTCGCCCTATCAGTGTTTCCTCAGGCAAAACATCCACTGCTATCTGACTTATCTGTCGAAGTAATGCATCACCGGCGACATGGCCGACAGCATCGTTGATCAGTTTAAACTGGTCGAGATCCATCAACATCAGGACATGAGAGCCCGCCATATCTACACGCAGGTGCTCAGCGATGTTCTTTTCGATTGCATAACGATTAAGCAGACCGGTGAGACTGTCGTGCTCACTCAGATGTATCAGCTCACCGGTCTTTGTCTCGATCTGATGCACCATAGAATTATAGCCATCATATAATACGCCCAGTTCATTCATGGACTTATTACTGACCTTCTTAAACAGGTTACCCTCTACATCACTCTCCTGCATGGCTCCTGCCAGCTCAGTAAATGGCAATGTATATGTACGACTTATCCACCAAGCCAGTACAAGTCCAATCAATAACTCCAGCGGAAAGATCAGCATCAAAGTTAACAGGTGCTCATCCAGGCGGGTTTTATAACTACTTAAGTCAATTACATAATCGACCGCACCAAAACTATAACCATCCGCATCCAGTGACTGTCGCAGATATAGATAGTCTTGCGAGAAATATGGCTCATCGCTGAATGTTTCTGTTGTATCTGATGTCTTTACACTTCCCTCACGCTGGTACTGATAGATCTGTTTTCCCTGTTGATCCTGTAAAGACAGAGAGTTTACCGAATAAAATCCTGTAAGACGGAACGATATATCCGCATAGATGGCAGCCTGTGGATTAAGAATCGCCTTGAGCAGGTCGTGGTTTAATGAACGCCCCAGAGTTTCTGCCTGCTCCACGGCAAGCGTTTTCCGCTCCTTGATGTCAAACCAGTAGGTAACCCAGAGACTGCCCAGCTGGACAATGACCAGCAGAATACCTAACAACAGGGTTAATTGAACGCGAATACTTAGACTTTGCCATTTCATGGATATATTCTTTGTTTACTTCTCGATTGGCAGGTTCAGGTCATTACCCCACTCTCGCCAGGATGCATCGTAGTTAGCAACATCATAACCCAGCTCACGTAGGATAAGGTAGTTGGTAGATGAGACACGCCCCACCTCACAGTAAAGGATTACTTTTTTATCCTTGGGCAAATGGGCATAAACATCCGCCAGCTCTTTCAGTCCGCGTAATGATGGGACACCATCCATCTTCATGAGGTTGACAGAAACTGGAATACTGATTGCTGAGGGAATGTGACCAAATCTTTTAGCTGTGGATTCTTTGCCACTATAGGCGTTATAAGATCTGGCATCAACGATCACCTTACCGGGACTATTGGTCGCCAGTTGGGTAGCAAACTTACTGGCAATCTTTCGATGATCAATAGAAGGAACATAGTTACCAGGCTCTAGCCTAGGTATGTCGGAATTTACGCTATAACTCTTTGCAGACCAGTACTGGTATCCCGGAGTCAAAACCTTTACATCCTTAATACCATATACTTCCAGAGCCCAAAATACTCTTGATGCATCGAACATCTCTCCGCCATCATAGACAACAACCTTCTTCGTGTTATCAATGCCTCTATGTTGCAATATTTTTTGCATCACATCCGGCTCGACTATATTGCCACCCTGCTGCTTCTGCTGATAGGTCAATTCGTGTGATAAACTAATGGCACCGGCTATATGTTCTATCTCATAATCATTTTCCGTTCGGGAATCAATAATAATCAAATCCTTGCTGTGCAGATTATTATTCAACCACTCGGGAGAGACTCTTAAGGATTCAGCATATGCCTGGGGTGCAAATAGAATTATGAATAATATAGTGACGAAATTGACTGGATTTTGCATAGAAATATTCCCTGACACGGTTTAAGTACTGGACGACAATGCCGTCCTCCATCCTTATATCTACGAGTATTTCACTACTTAGGATTCATATCAAATGCATTACAGCGGCATCCTGATAATGCAGTCATACACCAATTCATACTAACTGAAATATTCCAGACAACAAAGACACATAGCAGATACTTTCGGCAGGACAGAGTTGAAATAATGGAAAAGGAGCGTTCTACAATATTATTCAGAATTATGAGGCCATATCTCCTCCTCGCTCTCTATTGGACTTCATAAGTTTGTCTGCCAGCAACCTGTCGTTTTCCAGTAAGGAAGCAAACATTTCTCTGCCGATCTCCCATAACACCACGGGGCCAACAGCCTGGGCAGTCGCATTTCTGCGACTATCACCTAGCAGGGCCATTTCCCCCAAAAATGCCCCATCCCTCAGAGTTGCTATCTTTCTTGATTCATCTGCACCGGCATGAAGAATATCCACATGCCCTTTAGCAATGATATACATTGAATCTGCGATACTCATTTCATTAAATACAATCTCACCGTCAAGATATTCTCGTTGTGTCGAAAGGGCGAAGAGAAGCTCCATTTCATCTTCAGTTAGCGTATCCGGTATGATATTGTAATCTCGTTGTTTCATGACTCAAGATTCACTCAAACTATACTAACCTGTAATAGATTCTTGTCTCTGAGACAGTGCTATTTAAAATAAACATAAATCTCTTTATAGTCTAGATAGCAAAAAATATTTTAAACATCTTTTACAAACCGTTTTCCAAGCTGTCGCTTGCATGTTCAGAGAACTCATTCTAATGCGATATCCACAGTGATTTGAGGTAATACTGTGCAAAAAAACTTATACCGTCCGCCATCAATCTATCAGTGATTTTTTCAGACCTCAAGATATTCAACTGGTCAGTAACAATAATCGACTGATATTGTGTATCGGTCATGTTCTCAAACCATGTTAAAAACATCTCCTCCCTGCCGTTGTTTTCCATGGCGAAAGCTATTTAAAAGTGATACATAACTTCAAGGGGAATTATTCAGTACGGCGAGCAGAAAGCAGGATGTTTCTAGGCGTCAATTGACTATCGCAAAAACGTGTCAGGTGTATATGATAATGATTGTTTTTCAAATATAGCGCCATATCCAGTACCAGCCATAGCTCCAGCAATCTTCGCACCGCATGTCGCAATAGTGAAAAGCGCATCACTGCTGCCTGTTTCTGCCAGCCGAGTTGTTCATATTCAATCCAGTCCAGTTCGTCTGTCAGCAGATACTCCAGGTGCTCACGCCTCGCCAACTGCCAACAAAATTTTTCAAAATCTTCTGTGAGCCAGGCTTTATCTATCGGTGCTATGGCGTAATAGTTATGCTTGCCACTCAGTGTTGCATAAAGATGCAGAAAGCCCAGCTTCCAGGCCATTTCACGATCACGAAGTTTGATCTCTCTGGGTTTGGAAGTCACCGTTTCGGTAATCGCAATACGCAGATCATCCCTGCTCAAATGCAGACGGGATTCCGAATTAAAGGAACGATAGATTGGTTCGCCATAAAGATGGTAACAACAGGGTGCGATATCTATAGCTAGACAGTTTTCACTAACGGCCTTGCGTAATAGATGTCTGTGCAGACCTCCACAGGCATGCAGGGCGACCACATGATGTTGATGCAGATTGGGCGTCGCTGCGGAAAAGACATCTACCGGTGTAAAGATTTGTTTCACTCGGGCTCTTTGTGCCAGCTCCTCTCCCGCTTCACACAGGGCGGTATCACGCTCCAGTGTCATGACACGGACGCCGGCCTTGGTGGCCAGAAGCCGTCCCAAATGGCCCTTGCCACCGCACCACTCTATCAGGGGGCGCGTAATATCATTAATACCTGCACTAAAAGCTGTGATCTGTTGCCATTTGCGTCCGGGCACGGCCCAGTCCAAATGTTTCCACTGTTGCGATTCATCCGCTACCTGCGGGTTCAAATCCAGCAGGGCGGGCAGACGGGAGAAGATCGGCAGATATTCTGACAACCAGTGGTAAAGGTGGATATCGTCCGAGCGTAATCGTTTCAGTTCCGCATCCGACAGGGCCGCTATTGCCTCGGCCAGTTGCGGATGCTGTGGTGCCCACGCCGGAGGTAATTGCTTGAAAGGTTGCGAGCGCCAGAATGGTTGCAGTTCCAGCAGAATAGACTCTATATTCTGATAGCGCTGTTGCAGTTCCGGTGTGGACTTCGTACAACTCATAAAACATGACAACTGATGGAAAAGATGTCGCATTGTAGCCTATTACTGTTCGATAGGTTGTGTACAACTGATACCAGCAGATCTAGGCGATCGTAATCTCATCACTCAGGTAGACATCCTGAATCGCATTGAGCAGCTCTATCCCCTCGGCCATCGGTTTCTGGAAAGCCTTGCGGCCCGAGATCAAACCCATGCCACCGGCACGTTTGTTAATCACCGCAGTACGAACCGCCTGGTGCAGATCATCCGCACCGGAGGCGCCACCGGAATTGATCATACCGACCCTGCCCATATAACAGTTTGCTACCTGATAGCGAACCATATCGATCGGGTGTTCACTGCACAGTTCGCTGTAGACACGAAGATCGGTCTTGCCAAAATTGAGGACGCTAAAGCCGCCATTGGTCTGTGCCTGCTTCTGCTTGATGATGTCGGCATCAACCGTCGCGGCCAGATGGTTGGCCTGAGCGGTAAGGTCTGCCGCCACGTGATAATCGACACCATCTTTTTTAAATGCACTGTTACGCAGATAGGCCCACAACACCGTCACCATACCCAGCTCATGGGCCTGTTCAAAGGCACTGTTCACTTCCTGTATCTGACGCCTGGATTCTGTCGAGCCAAAGTAGATCGTTGCCCCGACAGCCACCGCCCCCATCTCAAAGGCCTGTTTTACACTGGCAAACATGGTTTGATCATATGTATTAGGATAGGTCAGCAACTCGTTATGGTTGAGCTTGACGATAAAGGGGATCCTGTAGGCATAGTCACGGGCGATGCTGTTTAATACCCCCAGGGTTGAGGCCACGGCATTACAGCCCCCCTCAATGGCCAGTTTAACGATGTTTTCGGGGTCAAAAAAAAGTGGATTTGCAACAAACGAGGCACCGGCAGAATGTTCCACGCCCTGATCAACCGGCAGGATCGACAGATAACCGGTGCCGGCCAGACGACCGTGGCCATAGAGCTGGCTCAGGCTGCGCAGCACCGATGGCCGACGGTTCTTTCTTGCCACTACCCGTTCGATATAATCGCTACCGGGCAGATGAATCTGCTCACTACCGATCCCTTTACAGACGTGGCCCAGCAGGGAATCCGCCTCGCTGCCCAGCAGTTTTGTGATATCCATATTCCACCTGCCTTATCTAGCTGCTTTGTGTATCACAAAGTATAGTCACTGTCTGCTGAATAACAGATGAATTAAATACTGGCGGAGACAACTTCTACTGTGGATTCTGGCTCCTGCTATGGCTCCAGAACTGACAAATGTACCACCGGTAGCCTATCCGCCTTGTGTAAGACTGTTGATACGACCGGTATTGCCCTGATAGTGTTTTAATAATATGGGGTCCATCATTCTTCGCCACCAGCCAGGAAACAGCGCCACCAGGAACATCTTCGGATAACCTCCCGGCAGTTCAGGCACACCACTGAAGCTTCGCAGAGCTTGATAGCGCCGGCCGGCATTGGCATGGTGATCCGAATGCCGTTGCAGATTGTAGAAGATAAGGTTGGACAGTGAACGATTACTGTTCCAGGAATGTTCCGGTTTACAGGGCTGATAGTTTCCGCGTTCATCCTTCTGTCGCAACAGGCCATAGTGCTCTACATAATTGGCCGTTGTCAGTTGAAACCAGGCAATGATGGCCTGTACCAGCAGTACCGGTAATAACATCATGCCCAGCCATACAATCAGGACAGCGTAATAGATCAGGGTCATCAACCAGGTTTGTAATAACTCATTATGCCGACCCCAGCGCGGTATGCCCTGGCGCTGTAAACGAGCAGATTCCAGTGCCCAGGAGCGCTTTATTCCGCCCGGGATTTCGCGCAGGGAAAATGCATAGATCGACTCACCCATACGGGCGCTGGCAGAGTCCTCCGGTGTCGCGACATCTGCATGATGGCCACGATTGTGCTCAATGGTAAAATGACCATAGGCCACAACTGCCAGGGCGATCTTCGCCAGCCACTGCTCAAACCGTGTATGCTTGTGACCCAGTTCATGCGCAGTATTGATGGCCACCGAATTGATCAGCCCCAGACTGAGGGTCAGACCGATGATATCAATGATCGACAGGCTCCATTTTACGATCACCCAGCAAACCACCGTCATGGTGAGATAATGCAGAGGTACCGTGAGCCAGGTAAGGAAACGGTAATAGCGATCAGCTTCAAGTCCCGGTACCGCAGACTCCGGTGGATTATTGGTATCATCACCAAGCCATTCATCCAGCCATGGTATAAGCAGATAAAACTCTACCGGTAACAACCAATAGAAGATCGACCAATCCGTCAGGCTGGCCAGACAGATACCAAACAGTGGCACCGTTGGCCAAAGCAGCGACAGTAACCAGTAATAGCGCTTCTTGTCGTGGTATTCATCCGTTGTATCGTTGAGCCTAACATCCATGTCTACCCACCTATAAATTTGGTTGTGTTAATTCAGCTTTGTTCAAGCAGGCGCCGGGTCATATGTAACCGGACTTGTGGGTCTTCGGTCAGTGCATGAAACAGATGGTGCGGTCCGGTTGCCTCTGCGATCTTCTGTTCCAGATCGGGACGCAACTCCACATAGTACTCCAGCAGCCTGCGATCAAATCCATGCAGGGCACGCGAAAGTGGATCCTTGCGCTGGCGAGCAAGAATTGTGTCCAGGCCCTCCTTATAGATATCACCCAGACAGATATGCACCGCATTAAACAGCGTTACCCAGCCGTTAAACCAGACCATCATATCAATATCAAATGACTCGCCAGCTGGTGGACCTTCAGTCAACACCTGCTGCAACAGATCCTTCTCCTTCACCGTCTCCCACTCCTCCAGCAGTGCAGCACGACCATAGCCATCAATGGTGGAGCTGGTCAGCAGGATCGGGCTATCGGGATGTTTTTCCAGCACGAAGGTTGCGTCCTTCATTACCTGTGCAGGCTGCTGTGGTGCACGGGGATTACGTTTTAGTCGTGCCGAGGCCTGCATATCCAGCACCTCAATCTGCTGACCACGTCCCTTCAGCTCCTGCGCCAGACGGGCGAATACCCCTTTTTGCAGCACGTCATTGGAAAAGTTCAGGCTGGTCTGCTTATGCAATAGGGCCAGCTGGATCTGATGTGAGTAGCGTGGATAGCGCTCGACGATATTGGCGATCTTCGCCACCGGGATGCGCTCCGCCAGCAGGCCATGTTTGTCGACATAGACCTCCTGGTGGAATTCATCAAAGCTGATCTGCAACAAGACCTTCGCCCGCGTCCATTTTTTCGGCCGCGATTTGATCGCCTCGGCCATCTTGCCCAACACCTCGTTGGCTAGCTTCGGGCTGTCGGCAAAGTCACCATTGAGCAGCAGCGCAAAGTTTTTGATATGCCGCATCGTGCGGATCGCGGCATAGAAATAGTCCATCTGTCTGGTCAGGTCGCCACCGGTAAACAGCACGCTGTCGGTATGGCTATCCACCAGTTCAAACACCAGTTCCGGGTCTTCGTTCTTTGGCTTCGGCGGCCGCCAGGTAAACATGCAGTGGCGACAGGTCTGCGGACAACCCATGGCAGGGATAATACCCATCTTCGCGTAACGCGGCTGGATATTCGCGGAGACGCTATCCGGCAGCGCGTCCACTAGTGCCAAACGTTGCAGGTCTTCGTCGCCCAGCATACCCTCGTAGCGATCACGCTCCTCGCGCCCCACCTCCTTAAACTGCACCATGTAGCTTTGGGTAAAGAGGTTAAGGCCCTTCCAGATTGTTAAGATGTCGGCGAGAAGTGCTTCCCTGTCGCCACCTCGGGCCGCAAGCAAGCGTTGATACTCCTGTGCCTGTTTGAGTGCTTCTCCCTGATGCTGGTGCCAGTAGTCCAGATAAGCACGTACAAACGCCTCTGCAGAATCCAGCATCAGCAGGTCCATCAGAAAACCGAATTTGGGACCACGGAAGCTCTCCAGCATTCGGGCACGATAGGTCTCATGCACATTGTGCTGTAACCAGTGGAAGGCATAGAGATAGGTCAGTGGAAAGCTCAGTTCGGCGGCATCGGCCCGTTCTGCCAGCATCTGTAGCATCGCACCACCGGTAAGACGGTTGATCTCATCCTTAAAGCGCAGGCGCATATGCGGCAGATAGACCGCCAGCAGCGCAGCCTGATCCGCCGTGCTGGCACGGCCACCGCCGGTGACCACGGCGACACCGTGTTCGCCACGCTTTTCTACTGTGATATGGGCTGTGGACATCGACCTGCCTGGATACAAGATTTCGTCTGAAAAAAACCATTTTCGCACCTGCATGGATATTCGTCCATGTGGATAATCCCCTCTATTCAGAAGGTGTATCGCGCTACGCAAGAAAATAAACCAAAAGGCTCGGGGCTGAGACGAATCAACTGCGCTTAATCCTCACTACCTTCATAGCCTCCATGTCGATACCAGCAACGGAAAAACTGTCCGGATAGTAGGTCAGATTCACCCGTGCTCCGACGAGACTTTTATACTGTGTTTTACGCCTGTAACGAAACGGCACATCAACACCTTCAAGCATAATCGTGTTCAGGATCCAGTCGCCATCCTGACGCTGCACATGTGAGCGAACCTTTGCATGATCCGTATGGATAAGCTTTGCATGCTTTTTCAACATGCGCTCGGGATCGGAGATAAGCTTCTTACTCACAGGCAACCTTTATATCATTGAAGTTTTATCAAAGGAAAAAAAGCTCACACATATGTGGGCTTTAAAATCGAATACGATGAGCATATTAACGTGATGTCATCTACATCACTCTCAGTTTCATCGAATCTTCTGTTTCCGAGGTTTCCAGTATTGTCCGCCGGGCATAGAAGTTTTTTTCTACAGTTCCAGATCCTGCATCTTCGGTCCCTCCGCAGGAATTAAAAACAAGCACAACACGAAAAACAGCTGTTTGAAGATAGACGACCGAAAACATCATATTTGCAGGACAATATATTACCCGCCTCGTGTCATTTTAATTAGGGTTCGATCCTTTAACTTCAGGTGATGATAAAGGGCAGCACCTATATGACCAACTATCAACACCCATACCAACCAGGCTCCCATGATCTCTTTATGAAACAGGTCCAAAGGCCCCTCGAATTCTTCAAAGGTCAAGCCCAGATAGCCCCAGACAAAGACATCGAACAACCAGGTCTCAGAGAATTTTGGAATCTCGAACAGGTAAAAAAAACGGGTGTTTGCCCCCGTCCCCATATAACCACTCAGGGGCATCAGGATCATCACCGCATACAGAAGATAATGGCCCCAATAGGCAAATAGATGTTGCCAGCGAGGCCCTGGTTCCAGGCTGGGTTGTGTATTCATGTTGCGCCATATTATGCGCAACATGACCATCGCGCCGATGCTAATCCCTGCAGAAAAATGCAATTGAACGGCAATGATGTTTTCAGGCGTCTGCTTTTCCGTAAACCAGTGACGATAATAGACAGACATATATGCCAGTAAAAATAATACGGCGATACTCCAGTGGAGCCAACGGGCTATACGTCCATAGTTTTCCAACGTGTTTTTATTATCCATATCTTCACCTTAAACACAGACTAATTGCAGAAACTTTTCTATCATAAATTAACTATTATGCAAACATAAAAAAGCCCGCTGTTGCGGGCTTTTTTATAGCTTCACGAAGTGGGTCAGGCGTTCTTATAGATCTCTGCACCGCCTTTCGTGAACTCTATCGACTTCTCTTCCATACCCTTCTTCAATGCCTCTTCCTCGCTCATGCCCAGTTTGGCCGCATAGTCGCGTACGTCCTGGGTAATCTTCATAGAGCAGAAGTTTGGCCCACACATAGAGCAAAAGTGCGCCACCTTGTGGGCCTGCTTGGGCATCGTCTCGTCGTGGTATTCACGTGCCCGCTCGGGGTCGAAGCCCAGATTGAACTGGTCCTCCCAGCGGAATTCGAAACGCGCCTTGGACAAGGCGTTGTCCCTGAGCTGTACGCCGGGGAAGCCCTTGGCCAGGTCAGCGGCGTGGGCGGCGATCTTGTAGGTGATGATGCCGACACGCACGTCTTCCTTGTTGGGCAGGCCCAGATGCTCCTTGGGCGTGACGTAGCAGAGCATCGCGGTACCGTACCAGCCGATATTGGCGGCACCGATACCGGAGGTGATGTGGTCGTAGCCGGGAGCGATATCGGTGACCAGTGGGCCGAGGGTATAGAATGGTGCCTCGTGGCAATCCTCCAGCTCCTTCTCCATGTTCTCCTTGATCTTGTGCAGCGGCACATGACCGGGGCCTTCGATCATCACCTGCACGTCATGTTCCCAGGCTATTTTGGTCAGCTCACCGAGGGTTTCCAGCTCACCGAACTGTGCCTCATCGTTGGCATCGGCCAGACAGCCGGGACGCAGGCCGTCACCCAGCGAGAAGGAGACGTCATAGGCCTTCATGATCTCGCAGATCTCTTCGAAGTGTGTATAGAGGAAGCTCTCTGTGTGGTGCGCCAGGCACCACTTGGCCATGATCGAACCACCGCGGGAGACGATACCGGTGACACGCTTGGCGGTCAGCGGCACGTGCTGCAGACGCACGCCGGCATGTATCGTGAAGTAATCTACCCCCTGCTCGGCCTGTTCGATCAGGGTATCGCGGAACATCTCCCAGGTCAGGTCTTCGGCCTTGCCGTTGACCTTCTCCAGCGCCTGATAGATCGGCACGGTGCCTATCGGCATCGGTGAGTTACGCAGGATCCATTCGCGGGTCTCGTGGATGTTCTTGCCGGTGGAGAGGTCCATCAGCGTGTCGCCACCCCAGCGTGCGGACCAGACCATCTTCTCTACCTCTTCTTCTATCGAAGAGGTCACCGCCGAGTTACCGATGTTGGTGTTGATCTTGACGCGGAAGTTGCGGCCGATGATCATCGGCTCCACTTCCGGATGGTTGATGTTGGCAGGGATGATGGCGCGACCGGCAGCCACCTCACTGCGCACAAACTCCGGCGTGATCAGATCGGGGATATTGGCACCGAAGGAGTCACCCTTGTGCTGACGCAGGATCGCCTCATAGCGCTCATCGGCACGCAGCTCCTGCAATTTGTTATTTTCACGTATCGCGATGTATTCCATCTCCGGGGTGATGATCCCCTGACGTGCGTAGTGCATCTGTGTAACGTTCTTGCCGGCTATGGCCTTGCGAGGGGCGCGGATGTGTTCGAAACGCAGAGGCGCCAGGGCCGGATCAGTTTCGCGCAACTTGCCAAATTCGGACGAAGGACCACTAAGCAGCTCGGTATCGCCACGCTCCTCGATCCAGGTGGTGCGCACATCAGGCAGGCCCTTCAGCAGGTCGATCTCCACTGTCGGATCGGTATAGGGGCCGGAGGTATCATAGACGGTGATCGGTGGGTTCTTCTCGA
>Ga0224506_10001443_pt1 | contig 17001 bp, 14 predicted proteins | sample SF_Jan12_sed_USG_2_FD_169108 | JGI IMG/M metagenome (GOLD analysis project Ga0224506, IMG submission 169108) | Sediment microbial communities from San Francisco Bay, California, United States - SF_Jan12_sed_USGS_8_1 | ecosystem: Environmental > Aquatic > Marine > Sediment | place: USA... | reverse complement strand
ATCAAATCTCGAATATATGTAGAAATATTTGAATTATAAAAAATCGCAAGATTCTCATTAGTCATTTCTATAACTGTTGCATAGAGTTTTGATGGAGTTAGTCTAAAATAAATTCTAAATCTACTCAAGACTATTTCATCCAATCCTTCTTTAAGAATGACCTTACTAAATGAGTTAATTGCAGAAAGAAAACTAGTAATCAACATAGGGTCATCTTTTAGCACTTGTCCATCATATGCTCTTGTACAAATGGGCGTTCCGGTTTCATCAAACATTAATGCAGCTGAAATATTCCAATCCTCAGAAGTTCCTGAAATGTATTTTTGATTCAACTCATCAGGAAAATTCTTTTCAATTTTATTCACAGCAGCAACTATATTATTAACCACAGATCCAAGTAGTTCTTCGGGAAGATCATATTCATCATTGTACAATAAATAACCAAGTCCACTTAAAATAGTAAACATAATTTCATTTATCTTTTTATTAAATTCGGAATTTCTTCCAGTAGGTACATTTTTACCAACTATTGCACCTATTAAGATTACAAAATTATTTTGGTGATGAAATAATAATCTGATAGCACCCATTCCCAATTCATAGAGTTTTTCCTTGAACTCATTTTCAGCAAAAGAATTGAGTGAATCAATAAACCCAAGAACCATATTTGATCCTATTTCCAAGTCCAAATCTACAAAATTTTTGGAGAAAATTGGAAGCCCTTGATCATTAAATATGATGACTGATGCTATTTGCCATTCATTATCCTTATTTTGAATGCCTGAATTTTCGATCTGTGCTCCATCATCAGCCGACATTTATACTAAAAATTACTGATTTTTTATATAAATACCTTTGTATAGTCTGAATGAACTTTTAGATTTATCTACATATAATTTAAGTTTTATCCGATATTAGTTATAATTACGCTAATTTGGATATACAAAGGTAATTAATTTAACAAGGAAGCCGTTAAATAGATAAACTATGGATTTTATATCTAAATTAAATTATTTACTAAATGACTAATAAATCATAATTCCAACACTGAATCGGTATAACAATATTTATTTTTGATATAAATTTTGGTTTAACTCAACTAGTTCACCTTGCTATTCAGATTATAGTTGAGTTAATCGAATTATCAATGACAGGTTAGTTTAAACTATAATTATCAGAATCTATAAATTGAAATAAACTTAATCAAATCTTAATTTGTAAATCGAAAGTCTGTATTGTAATTATTTTCTTATCCAAAAAATGCTTTTCTATAATCTTCAACATCTGCTTCATGAGGTTGGATGAATAGATGACATTCAAATTTATGTTCATCTGTAAATAGATCTAATTGTATGAAGATTAGACTTGCATCATCACTTTGATCATAACCGATTTGCCTCAATACTGGCAATGCCTTATCCATGAATAAGACTGGCGCAGTTTCTGGCATTGACTCGACCTTTAACATTTTGTTCAATGCAGCAATATATCTTAATAAAATTGTCGATCCTACCTCTTGGATCAACGATTTTTGCATATCTGTAAAGGACTCAAGACCGATGATCTCTGTATTAATGCTTAAAGCCATTAAATCCAGAATACTTTTCATAACACTCTTTTTGAACAGAACTGACAATTTATATCTTAAAGGATTATTTATATCTGTAATTTGGTACCCAACCATATCGTCCTCTGCTAGGTCAAATGTACCTAGTATCTCATTGGGCGTTCCTTGTCTAATAAATGGCACTGTCATATCGACCTCTCTGCTGAAAATTTTGGTCAGAGCGATGGCAGAATGCCCTGCACCGACGTTTCCAGCCTCAGAGAAGGCTTCTAGCATCTTTTTATCGAAATTTGTATTTGTCATAAATTGTTCACCAAAAACTAAATTAAATCTCCCTCAACTGTGCACCAAAATTACTGAATTGCAAATTTGGTTTTTGTAATTTGTACCCACTCGATCGCAAACTCTCTTGTGACAATTTCTGATCGAATATTGCTTCTAACATTTTTTCATCGAATACTGTTTTTGACATTTTTTTTCACCTATTTTTTAATTTGTTTAAAGTTGGTCTTTCACCTACTTTATTGATGCTGGATTTATAACGAGAATAACTTCTCTTTCCCTTCCAGTAAGGGTGCCATTGAACAACTCATAACTCTGAAGTAATGGGTTTAATGGTCTAATATTTACTAGTCTTTCATCAAGTAAATTATCTACAAGAATTCCAATCAGACTGGTTTTACCTCGGCATACAAGCAGAATTTTGCTATCCTTATCTTTCCTGATATCAGTATCATTTCCCATCAAATTTTTCATAACAGTTACTGGTAATAATTTATTTTTATAGTAGTATTCAGCTTTTGTATTTGATTGGAAGACTAATTCTTTGGGTTTTATGATGATAATTTCTTCAACTTCAGATGATGGAATTGCATATGTACCTTTATTAATATTGAAAATTAGATTCTTGCTTAAAGCATCTGGATCTGAAAATTCAATAATAAATGTAGTACCTTTTTCTGGTGTAGATTCTACTGTGATTGACCCTCCAATTTGAGAAAGTCTCTCTTTAGCACCGAACATACCAACACCTCTTCCAGATAATCCATCTGCTGTTGCTGTTGATATACCACGTTCAAAGATTAGGTTAAACACTTCTTGATCTGAGACATTTTTTCCTTTGTTGATTCCGAGTTCTTTTGCTTTTGCTAGAAGAGCTTCTTTGTCAATACCTTTACCGTCATCGCTGACTTTAATTCGTATTTTATCTCGTTCAAGGGAAGCATTTATGATAAGACGGCCAACTGGGGGTTTTCTTGCCTTTCTTCGATCTTTCATTGGTTCAATACCATGAGAAATTGAATTTCTGATGATCTGAGTAATTGGATCTACAAGATAATTCGCAAGAGCTCTATCAAGAGTAACAAATCTACCTTGCACAAGGAGCTCTGCGTCTTTTCCTACTTCTTTTGATAATCTTTTTACCATGACTGGTAATGAGGAAGTGATAGAGTCTAGAGGTACTTTTCTCATTTTTCTGAGATCACCCTGAATTCTTTCGAAAGCTCTTTCAATTCCAACTAGTTCTTCAATTCCTTTTGTTGAGATAACTTCTGATTTAAGTGCTTCAACATGGGTACTTAATGTAGCTAAACCATTTTCAACTGCACGGATGTTTATTAGTGGTACACGAATGGTGATGCTTTGATCTAGACCTTCTATGGTATCAGTTACTTCTTCTTTAGCTGCAACTTCTTCTACTAATACATTACCTACACTGGGAAGTGTTGAAATTCTTTTTTGGATATCTTCTAAATGGTCTCTAGATGTTACTTCAAGTATAAGAAAATCGAAGTTAGCATCTAAATATAGATCTTCCTCTGCTGGAGTACTTTCTTTTATAACTGAAAATCTCTTTATAGAATTGAGTATTGACAAAGCTCTTGCCGATCGCAGTGATTTTTCTGCTTTAACTTCAATTTCTATGTGGTATTCTTTTCCAAATGTAACAAGAATTGCTTCAAAACCAGATGACTTATCTAAATCCAAAATACCATCTGCGGATGGTTTATTCTTTTGAATTGTTTTTACTAGATCAGAAAGTCTTGCAAATACTTTTTCCAATTGACTAATTGTTTCACCAGATAATGAATCCATCTCCTGATGTACATTTTCTTCAATTTGGAATACAGTCTGGGTACTGGTTTTTAAACCAACTGAATCCATTAATCCTTTGACTGAATGTAGTACTACCTTCATATCTTCAATGGATTTCATATCTGAAGAATTCGTTTTTAAAACTTCTATTGCAGGACCCATCATTTCTAGACTTCTTTCGATATCGTCTAGCCAAGGATCCCAATTTATTGTGTTTCCAGACATTTTATTAAGTCAACCTCTTCATCAGAAGTTTACATTCCACTTAGTACACCATCTACTGCTTGTAACACTTCTTCTGTTTCAGCAGGTTTAATAACAAAGTTCAATGCTCCAAAGCTTAATGCTTTTCTGATCATAGGTTCATGTCCAAGTGCAGTAATTACTATAATTCTAGCATCTGGGTCAAATTCCATAATTTGTGTGATTGCTTGTAATCCGTTTCCTTTTGGCATGACAATATCCATAGTGCATGCATCTGGGCGGTGTTTTGCATATTGTTCAACTGCATCTTCACCATTATCAGCCTCTGCTACTACTTCGTGTCCTGCTTTCTCAAAAGCCGTTCTTAAGGTTGCTCTTAGATAATTTGAATCATCAACAATTAATATTCGTGCCATTGATATTCACCAATTTATTAGTTAAATATATTGTAACTACTGTATTCTATATAAGGTTTAAGGTGATGCGATGTAGTTTGTATTTATTTACACGAAATTGTGTAAGGCTATTTAAAATATGTTATAGATGAAATATGAAGGTAATTTTTCGATTAATTTGTTGAATTAATATTATATATGAAACAAATAGATACTCTGACTTTCAAATCTTAATAATCTCAATGTTGAGCTAATTTAATAAATATATTTAGTATTTAATTGTAACTTTATATAATGTTCTTGAGTAATATTCAAGATTTAATATAATAAAATTGAATTTTCTTGATACTTGAAAATCTTTGTATGTGAATAAATTAATATTAGAAATGATTTAATGTAATTTTTGAAAATAATATTTAATTTATGATTTGAATAGGATTTCAGGAGAAATAATTTTGTATTGTTTATCTGTTAATGAGAGTATTGTATTCTTTCCTTCTGTGGTAATTTTGTCATTGTGGACTGCAAGTAATTTACTTGATGCAGGTATTTCAAATAATTTTTTATTTCCTGTCTTCATTGTTTCTATGTAGATGTGAATATATTTCCCGGTTAGATTGGTGTTTAACCATTTTTCTATGGTCATATCCGGTTGAGGTTCATAATAGATCATAGAAATTTCATCAACACTAAATGCAATATTTTCAAAATCAGTTAGTTCAGTATCCTGTATAGAAAGGAATAATTTTGTATCTTTCTCCCAAATTTGCATATATGAATCACTCTTCAATTCAATATCTTCATCTAATTCAGGAGGTTCAATATTTGCTTTTGAAATGGTGGTTGCAATATTTTGCAGAGTTGCTGGATTATTTTTTTCACTTAATCGTACTTTTACTTTGGCTGGATTGAATTCATACGCGTTTCCATCTCTAGTTTGTATTAACGAGGTCAATCCAATGCTTCCATTTTCTTTCAAAATATGATTCCAAGACTTATCATTAACTAAATTTCTTTCTTTTGTAGTTAATCTAACATCGTTTGTATTAATGTTATAACGCACAGAGCCATCATTTATAACCAAGGCATATTGGGAAAATTCAGAAGGTGTATCCGAGATGAGATTATTCAAATTTATCGTTGGGATCCATTTTCCGTCATATGCAATGATTGGAATTCCCTGATATAGTAATTCTTGTTTATTTGTTTCTCTAATGGTTTCTATATATTCTACTGGTAGTACAAAGGAATGGCCTTCAATATTGGTTATAACTGAATCTAACTCGGATAAACGTTGAAATTCCATGCTAATTGTTGTTTTTATGTTGACCTTACCAATATGTAGGAATTCATTCCAATTTTCTTTCCAAATGTCTTGAAAATATGTTTGGTAAGCTGCAGAAAGTAGCTGTTCCTCGTTTAACAAGAATACATAACCATGTTTTACATCTCTAAAGATGTTACCAAATGGAATTCCTTTCTTTTTAATTAATGTCTCTCTGAAGTAAGATTGATCTGCAATCGATTTCTCAACCAGTTCAGTATTCAGACAGGGAAAACTAATTTTCCGGTTATAGATTTCCAATACTACCATTCTGGGATTATTTTGGTTTACTTTTATATCTAACCACTTTGCCATGTCAATTACAACGACATCTTCGCTTTCATGATCCATTACTCCAAAAACCCATTCTGGTGCATCTGGGATACTTGAAATTACAACATCATTACTAATTAACTGATAAAGATACTTTTGCTCAAAAGCAATTTTTATTTGACCTAGATCGCAAACTACATACTCATCTACAACAACTGATGTTGGTGCAGATGTCTCAGTTGCAACCCTTGTTGATTTGATAATGTGGTGTTCAGGCATGGCTATTTCTTCTGGTTTTATATCCCATTTTGGAATGTTCTTTTGCCATTCCTCTTTCAACATATTGATAAATTCATTTTGGAAAAATTTCAATAATTGTGAAGAGTCCATGTAAAGATAAATTTCGTTTTCTAATAAAATATACTTCGCTGAAGGTACATTTAATTTAGATGTTTTTTTGGTTAGAGTTCTGGATTTCTCAATATCAACGTGAATGATATTAGGAACTGGTACTTTCATGGCAATATCACCCATGAAGTCACCTAACTTAAGATACACATGTTTTCCTTCCACTTCTACGAATGGGAGTTTTAAGAATTTAGAAAAATCAATTGCCACCGATACTCTATTGTCTAGATCAACTGTTCCAATATAATAATTTGGGAAATTTTGTAATTCATGGAAAACATTAGTATCTGGATAGATATTAAAAGAATCATCTACTGTTAATAATATTTTTAAACCTCTATATTCTAATTTGGCTAAATTTTGAGTGACACTTTTCTTACGGGGTCCTTCCTTGAGTTTAATACTTTCTTTTTGTGTATGGACAAATTCCATCCATAACTTCCAATTTGCAGATAAGGTATCTTGAGCAAAATTTTCCGCAATAACATCAACATTTAATACGAATGTTTTTTCATCGGCATAATTGAATATATTCTTATATAGAAGATTTTTTAATACTTTATCGCCTGGATGTTTGAAATAAGATTTATCAGGTTTTGTAATGGTTGTAACAGTTTCTGATAATATTGCAAAAGTCTTATTCTGCGATTTTAAAACTATACATATATTCGCATTATTGTCATTCTCTGATAGCTCTAACCAACTGGCTAGTGATATTATTGGAATGCTGTCTCCATGGAAATCAAATACTCCTTTGACCCATTTTGGAGAGCCAGGGACACTACTTATTTGTACTTGTATTGGTAATATTTCAATTACACTCAATTCTTCTATGGAAAATTGGTATCCTGAAATTTTACACAGTATAATATTTTCATCAACCTGTGTAAATTTTGCTGGGTCTTTACCTCTAACAGTTCGTCCACTCATTTATATTATTCCTACCTAAATTTAAATCATAAAATCAATCAAATTATTGATTCTATGATTTTTTCTTCCCTTTTGATTTCTTTTTATCATCATCTGAGCTATCTGCATCTTCTTCATTGATATCTGCAGCTTTTTTATCTTCTTCCTTGGGTTTCTTGGTCTCTGCAGCTTTTTTATCTGCTTCTTCCTTGGGTTTCTTGGTCTCAGTAGCTGTTTTCTCTTCTTTCTTTGCTTCCTTGGAATCCTTTTCTTTTACCTGTTGTAAGGATTGATCTATTTGTAATACAGGAGATATAATTTCTGTATCACCAAGTGAAATCCAAAATTTTGCAGGATCAAGTAAAGTTAACCTCTCTATTGATTCAGATTTGAATGTACCGACCTGCCAATTAGTGGGTATTTTCTCACTTCTTTCTTTAATTTCTTCAATGTTTGTGACAACTATTGGGAGTGAGGAAGAATATAATCCAAATATTGTATCTTCATTTGATACTACAATAATAATTGCATTGTCAATATCAATTGTTTGTTTATCATTCACAAAGTATTCTAAATTAATAACTGGAATAATGGTGTTTTCTACATTAGTTACACCTAATACAAATTTTGGTGCCCTTGGTATGGGCACTACTTCTGTAGAAAGTTGGATTGTTTCAATATTATCAAGTTTAATTGCTACATTTTCTGAATCTAGTTTAAAGAAAAGGTATTGTTGCATTGAATGAGTATCTAAAACTGTTTCAGCCATATAAAATCACTTTAAAATTTGTCCTTTTGGTTTTGTAAATGTTTTACAGTTTTAAAATAAGTAAACGTTTGTATATAAATATTAAGGTTGTCAAATGCATATAATAATGATAAACCAATTTTTCAAAAACAATTTCTTATTCTAGCTTGTGATTTACTTAAATTATTAAAATAAAACAATTTCCATTTTACCAAATAAATTTTTATCAATAGTTAATCTCATAAACTGCATAGTTTTATTTGGGGAATTAATTTATCAATTGTGTATGAAAAAATTACTCCTCCTACAGATGGTGAAAAAATTACAATTCAAGATGGTAAATTAATTGTTCCCAACAATCCAATAATTCCGTATATCTCTGGAGATGGAATTGGTCCTGACATAACAAATGCAATGATCCCCACAGTCAATGCTGCAGTAGAAAAGGCATATGGTGGTACTAGGAAAATAACATGGTTCAAAATTTATTGTGGTGATGAGGCAAGATCATTTTATCATCCTAATTTAACTGATGGTGAATTGGTTAAAAGACCTGTTGATGAACAACGAAATGCCTATCTTCCTCAGGATACAATTAAAGCAATAAATGAGTATCTAGTTACAATAAAAGGGCCGTTAACTACACCAATTGGTGAGGGTTTTAGGTCATTAAATGTTGGTATCAGGCAAATATTAGATTTATACACATGTGTAAGACCAGTTCGGTATTATCAAGGTACACCTACTAGGATAAAATATCCTGAAGAGGTAGATTTGACCATATTCAGGGAGAATAGTGAAGATGTTTATTCTGGCATAGAATTTAAACATACAGACCCTGAACAAAAACAATTAATTGAATTATTACGCTCTATGGGTAAAACAATTAATGATGATTCAGGAATTGGAATTAAACCAATTTCATTGTCTGGTTCAAAAAGATTAGTGCGAGCTGCAATTCAATATGCAATTGCAAAGAAAAAACCAGTGGTTACTTTAGTTCATAAAGGAAATATTATGAAATATACAGAAGGTGCATTTAAAAATTGGGGTTATGAAGTGGCTAAGGAAGAATTTCGAGATTTTATAGTAACTGAGGATGAATTATGGAAGGACTATAATGGTAATATGCCTGAAGGAAAACTTCTTGTAAATGACAGAATCGCGGATGTTACCTTTCAACACATTCTATTGAGATCTTCTGAATTTTCCGTATTAGCAACCATGAATCTCAATGGTGATTATTTAAGCGATGCTGCTGCTGCCTTGGTCGGTGGCATTGGAATGGCTCCAGGAGCGAATATAAATTACGAAACTGGTGTATTTGTAGCTGAAGCAACACATGGTACAGCTCCTAAATATACAAATATGGATAAGGTAAATCCTGGGTCTTTATTACTATCTGCTGCAATTATGTTAGAATATCTTGGATGGGATGAAGCATCAGAATTAATCCACAAAGGTTTGCAAGGGGCTATCGTGAATAAAGAAGTAACTTATGATTTGGCTCGACAACTAGATGATGTAACTCCAATCTCAACGACTGAATTTGGAAAAGCTGTTGTAAAACATATGTCTTAATATAATAATTCGGATTAATTATTTGAATTAATTTTTGAAAAGAGTCAATATCAACATAATATCAAAAAATAGTATTCTTAAGTAGGTTATATATTTAGAATATAGATGAGTGGAAATAGTTCAAAATCTACTAGTAATAATGAACAAAGAGAAAAAGTAAAAAGATTACTTTTCTTTGGGGGCTTTTTATTAATTTTAATTATTGCTTGGAATGTATTTGATATTGCTTCCGGTATTTGAGCAGAATCTAATTTTTTTAAAAATATATATAAATCGTTAATTGTACAAGTAGTGGATGGTAGAATGGTAATTATATAAATTGTATATTTGATGAATTGCTTAAAATAAATGTAATTGGGTGGATTAATGCAAAAGTCCATATATTGGTGTATAATTATAGAATAATAATTAAATAAATGTATATAAAAGTGAAATAATCCTGAAATTAAATATAAATTTCGGAAAAAAGATATTATTGTATGAGTAAATGATGATATATTTCTTCTAATCACCATTCACTTTAAATGCAACCAAATCGTATAATTATGTGAGACTCAGGTCTCAGTGATGCCTCATGGAAAAAACAAAGAATGTATCAAATTATCCATTTGGAATTCTTAGGATTCTAATTGGGTGGCAATTTCTTTGGGCCTCTATTGATAAAATATTTGGTCTAGGATATGCCACAAAATCTGAAAAAGCTATTATAAATGGCGGAAAAGCCACTTACGGCTTTTTATATATGGGTCAAGAAGGAAAACCACTTGCATGGTTATTCCAACCAATGGCCGGACACTGGTTAACTGAATTTCTCTTCATCTTTGGACTATTCGCAATAGGTGTATGTTTAATTTTGGGTATCGGCATGAGAGTAGCAGGATACTCTGGTGCATTAATGATGTTCCTCATGTACCTCGCATCTTTACCTTTAACAAATAACCCATTTGTCGATGATCACCTAATAGAAATGTTTGTATTCATTGTATTTGCTCATACAAAAGTCGGTCATTATATCGGTCTTGGTAGTTATTGGGAAAATCTAGACATTGTCAAGAAAAATCCAGTACTAGTATAAAATAGAAATAACCAAAATACCCTCTCCTGCTCTTTAAATTAAAAATACCTCTGCTCAACTATAAAATATTTATAATAATTAAGTCAAGTTAAAAAAGATCATTTCAAATTCATTATAATTTTATTTTAATTTTTTAATGTATATTGACTGAGATTTATTATCCTTGGCTATATTTTACACCATATGTTCCACGAGGATTATTCCAAGATACTGCACCTTGATCGCACATAATATCACAAGTTCCACATTCTACACAATCCTCATACTGGAAAACCATTTCATTTTCATAAAATTTGAAACATTCAGTTGGACAACCTGCTATGCAAAGGTGATGAGGACAATTTTTACATATATTTCCATTTACTACAATATGAGCATTCTCGTGACTATCAGTCTCCCAACTTGTAACTCCAATTTTATTTTTTATATCGAAATTAATTACTTCCATTTTAAATCCTCCTGATTTTAGAACTATCCTTAAGCAAAGATAAAAATCCCATACCCGAATTCTTAAAGCTTTTCAGAATTACCTTATATGCATGATTTTTTGACTTTCCATTTGTATTAAATACTTCTTTAAATCCAGTATTAATTGCCTTTGGATATATTTCAAATAGTTTTGAATTCTTGGTCATCTTCTTTACATTTTTGAATTTCTTGAAATCTTTCAATATATATGAATTACTCAATTTCTTTTGATACATCGCTAATTTTGTTGCAGAATAATTTCCGTTTGCTTCAATAATTGTATCTGCTGCAAGGATTCCACTTTTAATTGCATAATTCATTCCTTGAATTACAATTCCATTGGAAAATACAAAACCAGCAGCGTCTCCAACTATTAGGTAACCATTACCATAGAAATTCGGAAATCTGTCAATAGGCATTTCCGGAATTAGTTTTGCACCATATTCTATTGATGTACTATCTTTTATTAATCTTGAAATGTAGGGGTGATTTTTGAAATACTCTTGCACCTTATATGTTCTGTGTTGGGCAGAACTTGCCTTATCCTCTGGAAATGAGTCTAAATGAATTACCACTCCCAAACTAATGGTTGATTTATTTGTATAAAAGAACCCTCCTGCTTTTATTCCACCGGGGATGTTACCAAGAACAAATTCTCCAGCTATACCTTGGTCCTTTTCTAAGAGAAACCTTTCTTCAAGTAATTTTTGATCTATAGTTAATACTTCTTTAATACCAAGCATCATGTCTTTACGCTTGAATTGTTTTTGACCTTTAAAAGACAAACCATGTTTTAACATTAAACGCGGATTGGCACCTTCTGCAAGGATAACAATATCTGCTCTTAATTCCTCATTCCCTTGTCTGACTCCTTTTATCTGATCATTCTCTATTATTAATGAATCAATTGTAATACCTGATAAAACTGCAACACCTGCTTCCGATGCTTTTGAAGCTAGCCAATCATCAAATTTTGCTCTTAAAATGCTAACTCCATTATACGGTTTGCTATTCCATTCATTAAAATTGAAATCTAATACAGTGGAGTCATCATTCGATAAAAAGCCTACTTTTTTATTTATGATGTGTCTTTCAATTGGTGCTTCTTCTTGCCATTCTGGTAGTATCTCAGCTAAATCATTTCCCCATAATACTCCTCCAGATAAGTTCTTTGAACCAACTGGCATAGCTCTATCAATTAAGGCTACTTTAAATCCATTTTGTGCAAGACGTATTGCTGCAGAGGTTCCACCTGGACCTGCACCAATAATAATTACTTGGATACTTTCCATTCCAATTGTATTAAATTAGATGTATTATATATTTTACACTTTAGAGGTTTATGTATTTTGGAAATTTTAAAACAGTGGTAAATCTATTTTTTAAAATATAAATTTCAATTATTTTAAATAGAAATTCAATTTAATGAAAAATCTTTACGATATTCAAATTACAAATAAAATGTTACATTATTTACGATTATGAACAGTTTGAAAAATTACTATTATTAAAGAGGTAATAAGAAATTAATTTGTAATGGTGCAAGTACATGCAGAGCTAAATGGTAAAGACAATATCAATTTAGATCTTAATATTTTTGTAATGATAAAACAAGTTCCAGTCCCAAAAGAAATGAAAACTACCGCTGAAGGTACTATGGATCGTTCTGGAAACAGTCAAATGAATCCACATTGTGCTAATGCATTAGAAGAAGCTTTAAAATTAAAGGAAACCGTAGGTGGGACAATTACTATCGTTTCAATGGGTCCTCCTAATTTCACCCAATCACTAACTGAAGCACTACGAAAAGGTGCAGATGATGCCTATTTACTATCTGATAGGAAGCTCGCTGGGAGTGATACTTGGGCGACTGCAGAAGCCTTGGCAACATTAATTAAATATGTGAATTCCAAACAAAACGGAAGAACAATTGATGTTTTATTCGCAGGATTACAAACCATTGATGGTGATACTGCACATGTTGGCCCACAAGTTGCAGGTAGAATGGGTATGAAACAAGTAACTTATGTGGAAAATATAAAAGTTATTGATGAAAGTAAAAGACTTGAAGTGCGAAGGATTATCGAAGGTGGTCATCAAAAAGTGCATTTATCATTACCCGTGATGATGTCTGTGACTCATACTGCAAACACACCAAGGGGGCCATCTCTAAATTATTCATTGACTGCACTAGATAAAAAAGTAAACATTGTTAGTATTGATGATATCGGTTTACCCGAGACATCGGCGGGTGTTCTTGGAAGTCCTACTGTTGTTTCTCGTGTGAAGAATGTAACTGCTCATCGTGGTAATATTCAATTATTTACAGAAGGGTCTATGGAAGAAAAAATTGAGAGTTTATTTAACATGTTGAATCATTCTTTTACAGAAGAGGGTAATGAGGGAAACACAGACTCAACACCTTCTGATTTAGAAGAAGAAGAGAAATTAGCAAAAACAATGGAGAGAGATAAAGATATACCATATGTAGATTTACGAAATGGTGCCAGAGGTATCTTAACATGGGCACAAATGGATGGAGATAAATTATCTCTAGCTGCATTAGAAATATTAGGTGAAGCAAAAAGGGTCTCTGTAAAACTTGCTGAGGATTCAAGGAGTATTACTACAATTATTATAGGTCCAGATGCTTCAAAATTTACAGATACACTAATTCACTATGGTGCAGATACTGTATATACTGTAGACGATGAACGATTGAATGAATATCAAACACTACCATATGCACATGCGATAATTGAAGCTATTAAAGAAATCAATCCTGAAATTGTTTTATTTTCCGCGTCTACTTTAGGAAGAGATCTAGCACCTAGAATCGCGGCAATTTTAAATGTTGGTCTTAGTGCTGATTGTACCGAATTTGATGTCGGTTATTATTCAAGTAGAAAGAAAAATCAACGATTTGATCGAGCTTTTCAAATGAAACGGCCCTCTTTTGGAGAGAGCAAGTTAGCAACTATTATTGGGCCGTGGACTTATCCTCAAATGGCAACTGCTAGGCCTGGGATTTTTAAGGCAGAAACTCCTGATACTTCTAGACAAGGTAAAATTGTAAATTTCAAACCAAAATGGGATGATAGTGATTTTGATGTTAAAGTAATTGAAACAGTGAGAAATCCTGATACAATTGAATTGGAAAAAGCAGATATTGTTATATCTGGTGGTTTAGGTATTGGAAAAACAGGTTTTGTTTTACTCACAAAATTTGTTGAAACACTACGATCTAAAGGATATAAAACTGAATTAGGTGCTTCGAGAGCAGCAGTAGATGCTGGCTTTATCCCTTATAAACATCAAGTAGGACAAACAGGTAAAACTGTTCGGCCGACTCTTTACTTTGCAGTAGGTATTTCCGGTGCGATACAGCATCTAATGGGTATGAAGGAATCAACTAAAGTAATTGCTATTAATACAGACTCAAAAGCAAATATCTTCTCCAATGCAGATTATGGTATAGTTGCAGATTTCAGAGAAGTTATACCGATAATGATCAAACAAATAGAAAGTGGACAAGATTTGCCTATTAAATAATAATTCACAATTGCGAATAATAGAATAGTATTGAATAATTTAGGAACAATCGAAATTTTATTATTTATTATATAAAACCTTAAATTTTATCAAGGAATTATATTGGTGTATGGATGCTGATGATAGTAAAAAATCTAAGGTTGCCAGGGGAGCAACCCTATATACCGGTAGAAAAAAAGAAAAATCTGATGATACATCAAAAAGGAAATATACCTCAAAAGAAAAAAAAGAAATCTTATCTGCAGATATGGATTTCTCATCTGGGTATAAAGCCAAAGATAAAGAAAATATAACTAAAATTGTGAATTTTCTTGTTCAAGCCGGATTAAAGGTAGATTCATATAAACCAACCTATCTTCAGAGGAGAATACGTTCAAGAATTTCTAGATTAAAGTTAGAGAGTTTTCAAGAATACTATGATTATTTAAGAAAATCAGCTGACGAAATATCCATATTAAAAGAGAATTTAAGTATCAATGTAACTCGATTTTTTAGAAATAAAGATACGTATGATTATATCGAAAATGCAGCAATACCGTTGATATTAGAAAATCAACGTGATTCAAATAGCCGATTGAATTTCTGGTCTGCAGGATGTGCAGTTGGTGCTGAACCCTATTCATTGGCAATGATCGTTTCCCACCCAAAATTTGCTAAATATAAATTCCAAATTCATGCATCTGATGTTAAAGATGAATTGTTAGAATTGGCTAAAAATGCCACTTATGACAAGGGATATTTCGCTGAAATGGACGAAAGAGTGATTAGAAATAATCTTGACCCTGTAGATAGTGAAACTTATAAAATAAAACCTAGTGTGAGAAATTTGGTAAATTTTAAGAAGATCGATCTAAATAGAGACGCATATCCTACGAATTTAGATATGATATTGTGTCGAAATGTATTGATCTACATTGAAAAAGAAGCTCAGGCAAAAATCATCGATAAATTCCATAAATCTCTAAATGTAGGGGGATTACTTGTTCTTGGAAGAACAGAAACTCTACATGGGTCTAAAGCAAAAGGTTTTGAAGTCGTAGATAGAATACACAGAGTTTATAAAAAAGTATTAGTGATTTAAAACCTAGAACTGAAAAAATAAAATTATGTAGAGTTTAGACCCTCAGAATTCTTCCAAGTTCTTTTGGTATGGCATCCATACCAAGGATTGAATCTGCTAAACCCGCATCAATTACAGATTTATTCATGCCATAAACAATTGAATCTTGTTCATTGAGAGCAATAACATGACCACCTAGTTTCTTTACAACTCTACTTCCCTCTCTACCATCATTTCCCATTCCTGTAAGAATCACACTGATTACATTGTTTTCATATATTCTAGCTGCAGAAAACAATGTTACGTCAACTGCAGGTTTTACATAATTTACTTTGGGACCATCTGTAATTTTAATTCTTGATTGTTTATTATTTAATTTTTCAAGTTCCATATGATATCCCCCTGGTGCGATATAGACCCATCCCGGTTTTAATATGTCTCCATCAGCAGCTTTCTTAATATTCATATTTGCGTTATTGTTCATTCTCTCTGCAAATTGACCAATAAATCCAGGTGGCATGTGTTGAACTGTCAATACAGGTGGGAAATCTGCTGGAAACTGTGAAATAATATAAACCAGCATTCTAGGGCCTCCTGTACTTGCACCTATTACAACTACTTTATCATGATTATACCGACTTTTATCCAAAGCAATTTGTTTTTCAGGAATTGCCGATGCATCCGTCATTTCTCTGATTCTTGTGACCTTACTTTTAGATAATTGCTGATACTCATGTGGTTTTAAATTTTCATGATTTTTTATTTGTTCATTATGTAGAGTAAATTTTTCAATTCTAATCCGTGATAAAACAGTTATTCTGATTGTAAGTACTCTAGGGACTGGTATTACCCCATTTTTATGTGATAATTCAATAACTTCCACATGACCATAATCTAATACATCTGGGAAATCGATTTCTATATTCTCTTCATCTGAAAATTTAACTATGATGCAAGGTGTGATTTTTGATTTCTGAATTCGATTAACTAGATCGTATCCACTCATATCAATCAGTTTTAATTTCGTAACAATTACTTTGATGTGATCTGACTCAAAATTCTTTAGGGCATCTTGCCCCTTAGTATAGGTGGCAACAATCTCAAACTTATTACTAATTTTACAGGCCTGAAGTAGGTGTTGCATTTCTGCATCATCACTGCAAACTAATGCTACTCGTGTTGTCAATACCATAAAGTAATTCATTATTATTTTAAATAATTTTCTATAGATTTGATTATAATATTAAAGAAAATAATAAAGGTATGAAATTTAATTTTTGCTGAATATTTGTTAAAATAATTAGATTAATTCCCTGAATTTTATTGGAAATCATAGTTAT
>Ga0224506_10001442_pt1 | contig 17026 bp, 27 predicted proteins | sample SF_Jan12_sed_USG_2_FD_169108 | JGI IMG/M metagenome (GOLD analysis project Ga0224506, IMG submission 169108) | Sediment microbial communities from San Francisco Bay, California, United States - SF_Jan12_sed_USGS_8_1 | ecosystem: Environmental > Aquatic > Marine > Sediment | place: USA... | reverse complement strand
GGAAGGTGGCCGTACCGTGGGTGCGGGCGTGGTAGCCAAGATACTTGAGTAAGACTCAGGTAATTAACAGAACTTTTAAGAGTAAATATTATGGCAAAAACAAGTCAACATATACGCATACGCCTGAAGGCCTTTGATCATAACCTGATCGATAAATCGGCCAGCGAAATTGTGGAAACTGCAAAAAGGACGGGCGCACACGTCAAGGGCCCGATCCCGCTGCCGACGAAAAAGGAGCGCTTTACCGTGCTGATTTCGCCACATGTGAACAAGGATGCGCGTGACCAGTATGAGATACGCACGCACAAGCGGATGATGGATATTATCGACCCGACGGATAAGACCGTCGATGCGCTGATGAAGCTCGATCTATCGGCCGGCGTCGATGTGCAAATAAAGCTTAACTAACTAGACACACCGGCCAGATTTGTTGCTATAATGGCCGGCTTTGCTGCCTGGCTAATAATGGCCCCTGATACCAAGCATGGGGGTGGATTGTTTAAAGTCGGGCGCGAAGGTTCATTTTATCGTAAGTCCCGGGTTAGTCCCTGGCCGGTTGTATTTTGGCTGGCGGTGGTACGGGATACTGCGAAAACAGAGATCAAGCGGCGGAAGATGCCGGCTTGATATGTGATAACAGTTCGTTAGTCGTGATAACGGTTATACGTCGTCAGGATTAAGAGACAGGCTTTCTTGGTGGGTCATTTTGACCGGTTCTTGATGGCCATTTTTATTATGTGGGATTCAACATGACTATTGGTGTTGTAGGTAGAAAAGTAGGTATGACGCGCATCTTCACCGAAGATGGAGTGGCTATGCCAGTGAGCGTTGTCGAGGTTCTGCCTAACCGTATTACGCAAATTAAAACGAATGAGATCGATGGTTACCAGTCTATCCAGGTAACAACGGGCTCACGTCGTGCATCGCGCGTCACCAAGCCAATGGCTGGCCATTATGCCAAGGCAGGTGTTGAGGCAGGCCGTGGTTTGTGGGAATTCAGAGTAGAAGGTGATGAGGCTGCAGAATTAAAAGTCGGCGGCGAAGTTTCCATTGAAATGTTCGAGGCCGGGCAAAAGGTAGATGTGCGTGGCCGGACAATCGGTAAAGGTTTCCAGGGCGGGATTAAACGCCATAATTTTTCCATGCAGGATGCTACCCACGGAAATTCGTTGTCTCATCGCTCTAACGGTTCAATTGGCATGTGTCAGACACCGGGTCGTGTGATCAAGGGCAAAAAGATGTCGGGTCATATGGGTAATGCCAATCGCACTATCCAGTCACTGGAGCTGGTAAGAGTAGACAGTGAAAGAGGCCTGTTGTTGATTAAAGGTTCTATCCCGGGTGCTAACGGCGGCGATGTTGTTATTCGCTCTGCCACCAAGGCCTGATTTTTTGAGAATTTAGAATTTAAGAGAATATAAAAGTGGACCTGCAGTTACATAAAAGTAAAAAGAAGATTGCTGTATCCGATACAGTGTTCGGTTCCGATTATAAGGAAAGCCTGGTCCACCAGCTGGTGACTGCTTTTATGGCGGCTGGCCGCCAGGGAACCAAGGCGCAGAAAAACCGCGCAGCTGTTAGAGGCGGTGGTGCAAAGCCGTGGAGACAAAAGGGCACAGGTCGTGCACGAGCAGGAACTAGCCGCAGCCCTTTATGGCGCAGTGGCGGTGTAACGTTTGCAGCCAGTCCGAGAAACTACAAACAAAAACTCAACAAGAAAATGTATCGTGCAGGTTTGCGTTCAATTTTTTCTGAACTGAATCGCCAGGAACGTCTGATTATTGTTGATGATATTACGATTGATGCGATTAAGACCAAGCAGCTTATGTCAAAGCTGAAAGATCTGGATGCGCCGAGAGCGTTGATAGTTACTGATACGGGCGATGAAAAATTATACCTGTCCGCACGCAACTTGCCCTATGTCGATGTGACGGATGTTTCAGGCCTGACCCCGGTTGATCTGGTGGGTTTCGAAAAAATTATAGTTACAGTCGGTGCGGTACGTTCAATTGAGGAGTGGTTGTCATGAATCAGGAGCGCATGTACCAGGTATTGCTGGCGCCTCACGTGTCTGAAAAAGGCACTCTGCTTGCAGATGAGAAAAACCAGCATGTATTTAAAGTTGCCTCTGATGCTACTAAAACTGAAGTAAAGGTAGCGGTGGAAGAATTGTTCAAGGTCAAAGTGGATAAGGTCCGTATCTTGAATAACAAGGGCAAGAAAAAAAGTTTTGGCGGTCGTTTGGGCAGACGTTCTGATTTACGTAAGGCTTATGTGACTTTGATATCCGGTAATGACATTGATTTTACCGGCACGAACTAAAGTAGTGGATGTAGAGATTTATTAGCATGGCAATAGTAAAAACAAAACCTACTTCTCCCGGTCGTCGCTTTGTAGTCAAGATCGTGAACAAGGACCTGCACAAGGGTGCGCCTGTTCGCGCCCTGACAGAAAGCAAAAGCAAGAGTGGTGGTCGTAATAATCAAGGTCGCATTACGACACGTCATATTGGTGGCGGGCATAAGCAGCGTTATCGCGTTATCGATTTTAAACGCGACAAAGACGGCATCCCTGCGACGGTTGAGCGACTTGAGTATGATCCAAATCGCAGCGCCAACATCGTGTTGCTGCTTTATAAGGATGGCGAACGTCGTTACATGATAGCGCCCAAGAATCTTAATGCCGGTGATCAGGTGGTCTCTGGGAACAATGCGCCAATCAAGATTGGTAACGTGTTGCCGCTGGGAAATATCCCAATAGGTACACAGGTGCACTGTGTCGAAATGAAGCCAGGAAAGGGCGCGCAGATTGCCAGGAGTGCGGGTACTTCCGCACAGTTGCTCGCACGCGAAGGTATCTACGTAACGCTGCGTTTGCGTTCGGGTGAGATGCGCAAAGTGCACGTTAATTGTAGAGCGACCATTGGTGAAGTAGGTAATTCAGAGCATGCTCTACGTTCGTTGGGCAAGGCAGGCGCAAAGCGTTGGGCTGGAGTTCGACCAACAGTACGTGGTGTGGTAATGAACCCTGTTGATCACCCGCACGGCGGTGGTGAAGGCAGAACATCAGGCGGACGTCACCCGGTTTCACCATGGGGCATGCCAACGAAAGGTTATAGAACGCGCAGTAATAAACGTACTGACGGTATGATCTTAAAGCGTCGTTATAAGAAGTAGTGATTAATCTGGTTGTTTATAAAGATCAAGGGGAAATAGAGTGCCACGTTCATTAAAAAAAGGTCCATTTATAGATCATCACTTGATGGCAAAAGTGAATAAGGCTGTAGAGATTAGTGATCGCAAGCCGATTAAAACCTGGTCACGCCGCTCTACGATTTTCCCTGAAATGGTTGGTTTAACCATCGCAGTGCATAACGGCAGGCAGCATATTCCGGTTCTGATTAATGAGAATATGGTCGGTCATAAATTGGGTGAATTTTCTCAAACACGTACCTTCAAAGGTCACGTAGCTGACAAAAAGGCTAAGTAGAGTTATGGAAGTTGCAGCAAAACATAAATTTGCACGTATATCTCCGCAGAAATGCCGGCTGGTAGCGGATCAGATCCGTGGCAAGTCTGTTGAAAAGGCGTTGATTGAGCTTACGTTTGGTTCGACAAAATCAGCGGTATTAATGAAGCAGGTTCTGGAATCTGCCATTGCAAATGCCGAGCACAATGAAGGCGCTGATATCGATGAGTTGAGAGTATCAAAAGTGATGGTTGATGAAGGCCCAATTATGAAGCGCATACAACCGCGTGCAAAGGGTCGTGCTAATAGAATTTTAAAGCGCACAAGTCATATAACTGTTTGTGTGTCAGACAACTAACAATACAAGAGATTAGTTTAATGGGTCAGAAAGTACATCCAACGGGTATTAGATTAGGTATTTCCAAAGACTGGAACTCCAAATGGTATGCCTCGACTGCTGATTTTCCGGATCTGTTGAATGCGGATATAAAGGTTCGTGAGTATCTGAGAAAGAAACTGGCTGGTGCCAGCGTCAGCAAGATTCAGATTAAACGGCCGACACGTACCTGCGAGATTACTATCTACACAGCACGTCCAGGGGTCGTAATTGGCAAGAAGGGCGCCGATATTGAGAAATTACGCCAGGATGTTGCAAAGTTAATAGGTCTACACATTAACAATGTGAAATTAAACATTGAAGAAATTCGTAAACCGGAACTGGATGCACAGTTAGTGGCTGAAGGCATTACTCAGCAGCTTGAACGCCGCGTGATGTTTCGCCGGGCAATGAAGCGCTCAATTCAAAATACTATGCGCATGGGTGCGCAGGGTATAAAGATCAAGGTTGGCGGTCGTTTGAATGGCGCGGAGATTGCGCGCAGCGAGTCCTATCATGAAGGACGAGTGCCTTTGCATACGTTGCGTGCGGATATTGATTATGGCGTGGCCGAAGCGCATACCACTTATGGAATCATAGGTGTAAAAGTCTGGATATATAAGGGTGAAGTTTTTGATTTATACAAAGAAGAAGTCGACGAATCAAAAACGGCTAACAAGCCTGCAGCGGCATTGAGCTAGAGGATTTATCAAGTGTTACAGCCTAAACGTACAAAATTTCGCAAGATGTTCAAAGGGAAGAACCGGGGCTTTGCCCAAAATGGCAATCGAGTCAGTTTTGGTGAGTATGGTTTGAAAGCGGCAGAGCGTGGCAGAGTGAGTGCCCGCCAGATTGAGGCAGCAAGACGAGCTATGACTCGCCACATAAAACGTGGCGGTAAAATCTGGATTCGTCTTTTCCCTGATGTGCCAATTTCCAACAAGCCACTGGAAGTTCGTATGGGCAAGGGCAAGGGAAATGTTGAGTACTGGGTTGCAAAAGTACAGCCTGGTTCGATGATGTACGAAATAGAAGGCGTGGCTGAAGATGTTGCTCGTGAGGCATTCAAGCTTGCGGCAGCAAAGTTACCAATTAAAACAGTATTTGTATCCCGGACGGTTATGTAATGTCTAAGGCACAGGAATATAGAGAAATGTCCGTAGAGGACCTGAATAAAGAACTATTAAGTTTGCGTCGTGAGCAGTTCAGTCTTCGCATGCAGCAGGGTTCTGGCAACACACCCAAGATTCACATGTTTACCGTGGTGCGTAGAAACATTGCTAGATTGAAAACTGTACTTACAGAGAAACAGGCAGGTAATTAATGATGACGGCATCTGAGCAGCAAACAGGGCAGCGTACTTTGACTGGCAGTGTTAGTAGTGACGCAATGGACAAGACAATAACGGTCATGGTTGAGCGTCGTGTTAAGCATCCTGTATATGGTAAATATATAACGCGTTCAACCAAGTTGCATGTGCATGATGAAAATAACGAATGTGGTAAAGGGGATGTTGTGGTTATTGAGCAGTGTCGCCCGAAATCGAAGACCAAGTCATGGAACCTGGTCAAAGTAGTTGAGAAGGCCGTTACGGTCTAACGCAAAGAGAAACAGACATGATACAGATGCAAACAATCTTAAACGCTGCTGATAATAGCGGAGCGCGTAAAGTAATGTGCATTAAAGTGTTAGGCGGGTCGCATCGTCGTTACGCTGGTGTTGGCGATGTAATAAAAGTCAGTATTAAAGATGCAATTCCACGTGGCAAGGTAAAGAAGGGCGAAGTCTACAATGCGGTTGTTGTGCGTACTGCTAAAGGTGTTCGCCGACCGGATGGTTCTGTTATCCGCTTTGATAATAATGCGGCAGTACTGTTGAACGCAGCATTACAGCCAATCGGCACACGTATTTTTGGCCCAGTAACACGCGAACTTAGAACAGAAAAATTTATGAAAATTATTTCACTCGCACCAGAAGTGTTGTAGTGAGGATTTTGAGATGAATAGAATACGTAAAGGCGATCAGATAGTAGTAGTAACTGGTAAAGACAAAGGCCGGCAGGGTACTGTCTTGAATGTGGCTGACGATCGTGTATTGGTTGAAACAATTAATATGGCGAAAAAGCACGCCAAGGCCAATCCAATGAAAGGTGTTGAAGGTGGCATTGTCGAAAAGGAAATGCCGCTGCATATTTCAAATGTTATGTTATTTAATCCGATAACGAATAAAGGTGATCGTGTTGGTTTTAAAGTGCTTGAAGATGGGCGAAAAGTTCGCTATTTCAAATCCAACGGTGAAGTGGTAGACGTTTAGGAAGATATCATGGCTAGATTAAAACAGTATTATCACGACACAGTCGTTAAAAAATTGATGAGCGAGGGCAATTTCAGAAATGTTATGGAGGTCCCTCGTATAGAGAAAATTACGATTAATATGGGCGTAGGCGGAGCAGTTGCCGATAAGAAAGTAATGGAGCATGCAATTTCTGATATGCAGAGCATTACCGGCCAAAAGCCTGTGACCACACTTGCTCGTAAGTCTGTTGCTTCATTCAAGGTTCGTGATGGTTACCCGGTTGGATGTAAGGTGACATTACGTAATGAGCGCATGTATGAGTTCCTTGATCGTCTCGTAAATATATCCATACCGCGAATTCGTGATTTCCGTGGTCTGAGCCCTAAATCATTTGATGGGCGCGGTAATTACAACATGGGCGTGAAAGAACAGATTATATTTCCTGAAATTAGTTATGAAAAAATTGATGCGATTCGGGGAATGGACATTTGCATCACAACAAGTGCAAAAGATGACGAAGGTGGCCGTGCGCTGCTTTCAGCATTTAATTTTCCATTTAAGAGCTGAGATATGGCCAAGACTTCAATGATAGAGCGCGAGTACAAACGTACTCGGTTGATAAAAAAATACGCAGCAAAGCGCGCTGAACTGAGAGATGTTTTAAATAATCAGGAAGCTGGTTTTGATGAAAAGATGCTAGCCCAGAAAACACTGCAGATGTTACCGCGTGATTCCTGTGCGGCCAGGCAGCGTAGACGTTGTCGTATGACGGGGCGTCCACATGGCGTTTATCGAAAATTTGGTCTTAGCAGAAATATGCTTCGCGAGGCAGCAATGCGTGGCGATATTCCTGGTCTGGTTAAGGCTAGTTGGTAGGCGAGGAGAAACGATCATGATGACAGATCCAATAGCAGATATGTTGACCCGCATTCGTAACGGACAGTCTGCAGCGAAATTTGATGTAAGTATGCCATCTTCCAGGGCGAAGATAGCGATAGCTAAAGTTATGAAGAACGAGGGTTATGTAACTGATTACTCCGTCTCTGAAGATGGTGGTAAACCGACTTTAACTATCACGTTGAAATATTATGAAGGCCGTCCTGTTATAGATAGCCTGCAACGAGTTAGCCGTCCCGGCCTGCGTATATACAAGGGTAAGGATGAATTGCCAAAAGTTCTTAATGGTCTGGGTGTTGCCATAGTATCGACTTCTACGGGTGTGATGACTGATAGTCAGGCACGTGCGGCAGGTTGTGGCGGCGAAGTGATCTGTACGATCTCCTAGATATAAGCATAAGGTTAAAGATATGTCACGAATAGCAAATAAGCCTGTAGAAATTCCGTCTGGTGTCGAAGTAAGTATCAATGGCCAGCACATTGCCGTTAAAGGAAAAAATGGCTCAATGTCTATCGATATTCACGAGAAAGTACAGTTTACTCAGGAAGATGGCGTTTTAAAGTTTAGTGGACGGGAAGGCGTCGATGGTTCGGTTTCCATGGCTGGAACAATGCGTTCATTGACAGATAATATCGTGATGGGTGTTACCCAGGGTTTTGAGAAAAAACTGGCTTTAGTTGGTGTGGGCTATCGCGCACAGGTTCAGGGCAAGGCGCTGAATCTTACACTGGGTTTTTCACACCCGGTGAACCACGAGATCCCTGAAGGCATTACCATAGAAACGCCTAGTCAGACCGAGATAATTATTAAAGGTATAGACAAGCAAAAAGTTGGGCAGGTTGCTGCTGAAATACGGGCTTATCGTCCACCAGAGCCATATAAGGGCAAGGGCGTGCGATATGCGGATGAGCATGTAATCCGTAAGGAAGCCAAGAAGAAGTAATTTGAAGTAATTTACAGAACAAGAGCATACGATGAATTCGAAAAAACAAAGTAGATTGCGCAGAGCAAAAAGAACACGTTGCAAGATTAGTGAGCTTGGCGCGCACCGTCTCAGCGTGCACCGTACGCCGCGTCATATCTATGCCCAGGTTATTTCTGCTGACGGAAGCACTGTTGTTGCAAGCGCTTCGACCTTGCAGAAAAAAGTAGCAAAGGGTTTGAAATACACGGGTAATGTTGAGGCGGCAGCTGTGATTGGAAAAACCATCGCAGAAATATCAAAGTCAGCCGGAATTACAAAGGTCGCATTTGATCGTTCCGGATTTAAGTTTCATGGCAGAGTTAAAGCACTTGCAGATGCTGCGCGTGAAAATGGTCTGGAGTTCTAACGAGGTTTGGCAATGGCAAAAATAGATTCACGAGTAGAGAAAGACGATTTCATTGAAAAACTGGTAGCGGTCAATCGCGTTGCCAAGGTTGTCAAGGGCGGCCGCCAGTTTGGCTTCACTGCATTGACTGTAGTGGGTGATGGCAGTGGAACGATAGGTTTTGGTTATGGAAAAGCGAAGGAAGTGCCATTAGCGATTCAGAAAGCCATGGACAAAGCGCGCAAGAACATGAAGAAAATGGATATTAAGGGTGATACTTTGCAACATGCTGTCACAGGTGTGCATGGTGCGGCGAACGTATACATGCAACCGGCTTCAGAAGGTACCGGTATCATAGCCGGCGGTGCTATGCGTGCCGTGTTTGAGGCCGTTGGTGTGAAGAACGTACTGGCAAAAATTAACGGCACACGCAATCCTGTTAACGTAGTGCGTGCAACCATTAATGGTTTATCTTCCATGTCGTCGCCAGCTTATATCGCTGCAAAGCGCGGCAAGAAAATTGAAGAAATACTTGGCTGAGTTATTTGACCAGATTAATCAGATCAGAGAAATATTATTGTGGCTACCAAAAAAGATAAAACATCCGAAGTTAAAGTAACGTTAGTGAAAAGCACTATCGGACGATTAAAGTCACACATATCATGTGCTCGTGGTTTGGGATTGCGCCGTATGCATCACACTGTGACTGTTGCCGATACACCGGAGAATCGCGGCATGATTAACAAGATATCGTACATGATTTCAGTAGAAGAGGCCTGATTATGCATTTGAATGATCTTCAGCCTGCAGAGGGCAGTAAGAAAAACGCGAAGCGTGTCGGCCGCGGTATTGGTAGTGGCTGGGGTAAAACATGTGGACGCGGTCATAAGGGACAGAAGTCACGTTCAGGTGGTTTTACTAAAGTGGGTTTTGAAGGCGGCCAGATGCCGCTGCAGCGCCGACTACCGAAAGTGGGTTTTGCTTCACGCAGTGCGAAGCACAGTGCAGAAGTGCGCTTGAATGAACTTGCAAACATCGAAGCCGAAGTGATCGACATAGAGACACTTATTAAGGCAAATATTGTTCCTGCTCTAACTAAGAAAGCAAAAGTTATAGCATCAGGTGGACTTGAGAAAGCTGTTCAGTTGAAAGGCATTGCTGTTACTCCCGGCGCACGTAAAGTTATTGAAGCAGCCGGCGGTAAAATAGATATTTCTTAACCTGGGATTAATAGTCAGGTTATAGCTGCCATGAACGAACCCAAAGGTAAATTTCAGGAACTCAAGCAGCGTTTGTTGTTTGTACTGGGGGCGTTGATTGTATTTCGCATAGGTACTTTTATACCCGTGCCAGGTATTGATCCAAATGTCTTATCTGAGCTGTTTGGGCAGCAACAGGGAAGCATTCTTGGTGTCTTCAATATGTTTTCCGGTGGTGCATTGGGACGTATGTCCATGTTTGCGCTGGGTATCATGCCGTATATTTCTGCTTCAATTATTATGCAGTTGCTGGCTGTTACCGTGCCTTCACTGGAGCAGATGAAGAAAGAGGGTGAATCTGGTCGTCGAAAGATCGCCATGTATACGCGTTACTTCACGCTGGTACTGGCAACGTTTCAGTCGATTGGCATCTCAACCGCCTTGCAGAGCCAGTCGATCGGCGCCAAGGCACTGGTGATTGATCCAGGTTATGGATTTGTGTTTACGGCAGCGGTTACCCTGGTCACGGGTACCATGTTTTTGATGTGGTTGGGCGAGCAGGTGACAGAGCGCGGCATCGGTAATGGTATTTCTATCATTATTTTTGCAGGCATCGTCGCAGGTTTGCCACAAGCCATCGGCGGGACGCTGGAACTGGTTAGAACGGGTGAGTTGCATACCCTGGCGACATTGTTCCTGTTTGTTGTTGCCGTTGCGGTGACAGGTTTTGTGGTATTTGTGGAACGTGGCCAGCGCAGGATCACGGTGAATTATGCCAAGCGGCAGCAGGGCAGAAGGCTATATGCAGCACAGAGTAGCCATTTGCCGCTCAAGTTAAATATGGCTGGTGTGATACCGCCCATTTTTGCTTCCAGCATTATTCTTTTCCCCGCTACCATGGGTAGCTGGCTTGGACAGAGTGAAGGCATGGAGTGGTTACAGGATATTACCAGCGTGCTGGCGCCGGGACAGCCCATCTATGTGATGTTATATGCGCTGGCGATTATATTTTTCTGCTTTTTCTATACCGCATTGCAGTTTAATGCCCGTGATACAGCAGATAATTTGAAGAAATCAGGCGCGTTTATACCGGGGATCAGGCCTGGAGAACAGACGGCGAGTTATATTGATACGGTGATGACCAGGCTGACATTTGTTGGTGCGATGTATATCACCGCAGTGTGTCTGCTGCCGGAGTTCCTGATTCTTTACTGGAATGTGCCGTTTTATTTTGGTGGCACCTCTTTGCTGATTATCGTGGTGGTGGTAATGGATTTTATGGCTCAGATCCAGTCCCATATGATGTCCCATCAGTATGAGGGCATTATGAAAAAGGCGAATCTGCAGGGTTATAAAAGATAGCCCAGGCCGATAACCTGACGTGCCCGGGCAGGTGCCCTATGAGCTAACAGGTTGATAATTATTGATTTATTAGACCGTTTCAGGGTCTATGAAGGTGGCCGAAGAGGCCAGAAAATTGGAGAATGATGATGAAAGTACGTGCTTCAGTCAAAAAAATGTGCCGGAACTGCAAGATTGTAAAGCGTAATGGTGTAATACGGGTGATCTGTAGTAGTGACCCCCGCCATAAGCAGCGTCAAGGTTGATTCGGTTGGTTATTCTAAGTAAAATGGCGCGCTTTGCCGCGAACAGACGGAAACAGAAATGGCTCGTATAGCTGGTATAAATATTCCACCCAATAAGCACGCCGTAATAGGGCTAACGCATATTTATGGTATCGGATTAACACGCTCCAAGATTATCTGTGGTGCTGCCGGTGTCGCCACCGACAAGAAGATTGGTGAGCTGACTGAAGAACAGCTGGAGAGCCTGCGTACAGAGATTGGTAAATTCAGTGTTGAAGGGGATTTGCGCCGCGAAGTATCAATGAATATCAAGCGATTGATGGATCTCGGCTGTTATCGCGGCATTCGCCATCGTCGTGGTTTGCCCTTACGTGGTCAGCGTACACGTACCAATGCCCGTACCCGCAAAGGCCCGCGCAGACCCATAACCAGATAGTCACCTAAAGCAGAATAGCTTAAAGAGAGTTAATAAAAGCAATGGCAAAACCAGAAGCACGAAAGAAAGTTAAACGCACGGTAACCGACGGCGTTGCCCATATTTATGCGACGTTTAACAATACCATTATTACTATTACCGATCGTCAGGGTAATGCACTTGCCTGGGCGACAGCCGGCGGCTCTGGCTTCCGTGGTTCACGTAAAAGTACTCCTTTTGCTGCGCAGGTTGCTGCCGAGAAGGCGGGCACAAGAGCTAAAGATTTCGGCATGCAGAATCTTGACGTACTGGTCAAGGGCCCAGGTCCTGGTAGAGATTCCGCAGTGCGTTCATTAAATAATGTTGGTTTCAAGATTACTAATATCACCGATGTGACACCCATTCCGCATAATGGTTGTCGCCCACCTAAAAGACGTCGAGTATAAAGCTGGAGAGTAATGTAAGTGGCTAAATATATAGGACCAAAATGTAAGCTCAGTCGTCGTGAAGGTGTAGACCTTGAGCTGAAGTCATCGCTGCGTTCACTGGATTCAAAATGTAAACTTGACCAGGTTCCCGGCCAGCACGGCGCACGTCGTACTCGCCTGTCAGATTATGCCCTGCAGTTACGCGAGAAACAGAAGCTGCGTCGTATCTATGGTGTGCTTGAGAAACAATTCCGCAATTACTACAAAGCGGCTGCCGCACAAAAGGGTTCAACCGGTGAAAACCTGCTTACCCTGCTCGAAACCAGGCTGGATAATGTTGTCTATCGCAGTGGTTTTGGCTCAACGCGTGCCGAAGCTCGCCAGATGGTCAATCATAAAACCATCATGGTTAATAACCAGATTGTAAATATACCTTCTTACAAGGTGCAGCCGAACGATGTCATTTCAGTTCGTGAGAAGGCTAAAAAACAAACGCGCATCGCTGATTCATTGGGCATGGCAAAACAGAAGGGTATCGCTGACTGGATATCTCTGGATGAAAATAAACTTGAGGCCGTATTCAAGAATGTTCCAGAGCGTGTAGATTTGCCGCCCGATATTAACGAACAACTCGTTGTAGAACTTTACTCCAAGTAGGAGATATTACCGCATGTCAGGTACTGAAGAACTTTTAACCCCGCGTACGATCAATGTGCAGTCGTATAGTGAAACGCATGCAAAGGTTTCACTTGAACCTCTGGAACGTGGCTTCGGGCACACTTTAGGTAATGCGCTTCGCAGAATCCTGCTTTCGTCTATCGAAGGTAGCGCTATTGTCGAAGTTGAAATCGAAGGTGTTGAACACGAATACAGCACGATCAAGGGTGTGCAGGAAGATGTCCTCGAGATATTGCTTAATCTGAAAGGTGTGAACCTGATTATGCACAGCAATGATGCAGGCAAGATCACTGTTTCATCAAAGGGCGCAGGTGTAGTGACTGCCGGTGATATAGAAACAGGCCACGATATAGAGATCGTGAACCCTGATCACGTTATTGCCAGTCTGAACAAAGATGGCAAGCTCAATATGACCATGACAGTTGCCAAGGGACGTGGTTACCAGCCGGCTTCAAGTATTTCTGATGAAGCACTGGAGACATCTGCCATTGGTGCGTTGCGACTTGACGCAACTTTTAGCCCAATCAGCCGTGTTTCATACAACGTTGAAAGTGCACGCGTTGCCCAGAGTACAAACCTGGATAAGCTGATTATAGACCTGGAAACAAATGGTACCGTTGATCCTGAAGCTGCTATTCGTACAGCTGCAACGATTCTTCAGGACCAGCTGTCGGCCTTCGTTAACCTGAAGAGCATGGAGAGCGAAGAAGAGGCCGGTGAAGAAGTCGATATCGATCCAATTCTGTTGCGCCCTGTCGATGAGCTTGAGCTGACAGTAAGATCTGCAAACTGTCTGAAAGCAGAAAATATTTATTACATCGGTGACCTGATTCAACGCACTGAAGTAGAACTGTTGAGAACGCCTAATCTTGGTAAGAAGTCACTGACTGAAATCAAGGACGTACTGGCATCACATGGTCTTTCATTGGGTCTGCAGCTTGAAAACTGGCCGCCGGCTTCTATCAGAGACAAAGAAAAAGCTTCAGTAGAGCAGGGTTGAGAAAATGCGTCATCGTAAATCAGGTCGTCAACTGAACAGGAATAGCAGTCATCGTAAAGCGATGTTCAGCAACATGGCTAATTCACTGTTCAACCACGAAATCATCAAGACCACGTTGCCCAAGGCAAAAGAACTGCGTCGTGTTGCGGAGCCATTGATAACAATTGCAAAGAATGATTCTGTTGCAAACCGCCGTCTTGCGTTTTCACGTTTACGTGACAAAGCGATGGTAGGTAAGTTATTCAGCGAAATTGGCCCACGTTACAAAGAGCGTCCAGGTGGTTATACCCGCATTATGAAATGCGGTTTTCGTACTGGTGACACCGCGCCAATGGCGTATGTTGAACTGGTTGATCGTCCGACAGCGGCAGCTGCGGAGTAGTTTTACTTCCCCTACCGTCATTCCCGCGAAAGCGGGAATCCAGAAGCCGGCTTATGCCGGCTTTTTTGTGCCTGGCTTTTTCTATGCCTTGGTACCATGTATTTTTGTACGGAATTCTTTACACGTTATAAAACAAGCAGATACTAATATTTCGCTATGATGTTGATAATCATTACTATTTAAACTAAGGCATGAATCTTGCTTTAGTATTAGGTCTAGATTTACTCACTCATCACTTTGATGGGTATAAATGAACAAAAATAGGAAAAGGATATGAAGATTAGATCACTGTTGGGTGTTTTGTGCGCCTGTCTATCGGTTATATCTATTGCTCAGGCTGTGCCTGGCCAGCAACAACCTAAAAACAGCTTAACTATCGCGCCAGGCGAGAGTGTCGAGATAGGTCCGACTGCTGCTAAAAACAATCAACCACTTTATGGTCTTGAAGGTACTAAGCGCAATGACACCATAACGAACGATGGTTCATTGAGTGTTTTTAACAATATTATCAGTAATGTGATACGAGGTATTTTTGGCGGCAATGATATTTATGCAACTGGTATGTTTGGCGATGCTGGCGATGATGTTATTCAAAATAACGGAGAGCTGCAAACGATTAGTAGTGCGACATTTTTCCGACTCGCTAGTGCTTATGCTACGGGTATAGACGGGGGCAGTGGTGACGATACTATTTCTAATACTGGCTCCATTAATAATGTCGCCAATGCAACCGCGTTAACGGGTGAGCTTTCTATTCTTGTCACAGGCCGGAATCCGGCTGACACCGAAACAGCAGCAAACGCCACTGCCCGGTCAACGGCTATCGCCGGTGATGTAGGCGACGACACTATTACCAATAGCGGATTAATTTCTTCATCTGCCATTTCCAGTGCTGCAGGATTGTCTGGCTCGATAGAACCAGCAAGTAGCTCATTATTCGAGACAGGTAATGGTGTGACCAGTGATGCATCTGCCACTGGAATCGCAGCAGGAGACGGTAGCGATGTTATAAATAATACCGGCGCTATCCAGGTTCATGCTACCGCTACAACGCTGACTGGCTCTGGAACATTATCAATCATCGGGGCGGCTAAATCTGTATCCGTCTCTACAGCCAGGAGTGCTGCCACTGGTATTGACGGTGGGGCCGGTGATGACAGCATCACAAACCAGGGCGAGCTTAATGTAACGGCAGTCGCCACTTCGGTTGCATCAAACGTGGCTTTTTCCCAGAGTGGTATCGCTCATGCTTCCTACGAAGGAGGGACTATTGTTGAAGCGACTGCTACAGGTATTACGGGTGGTGGCGAGACATTAAATAATAGTAAAACGCATCTGGTGCTGAGTCGCAAAAGTTTACTTATTTCAAATAGTGGTAATGAAACAGCGACAGGCGGTGATGACACGATAACCAACAGCGGTTCAATTACGGCCAGAGCCATAGCAACCAGTGGCGCACTGGGCGGTGCGGTTTCGATTGAAGGTGCAGCGTCAGCCGATACCAGTTCTAAAGCGAAAGCCTCTGCGACAGGTATTGACGGCGGTGCTGGCGATGACAGCATCACAAACCAGGGCGAACTTAATGCTATTGCTGCAGCCACCTCGGTTGCATTGAATATCGCTTTTTCACCAAAAAGTGATGCCAAGGCAAGTCATAAAGGCGGCGCCACCGCGGAAGCAATTGCTACCGGTGTTACGGGTGATGGCGATGCATCCAGCAAAAGCATCGAGACGGTTTTAACGATTGATGAAGATGCTCTTAGTTTTGAATACAGCCGTAATGAAACCGCGACAGGTGGTGATGACACCATCACAAACAGCGGTTTAATTACGGCCGATGCCATCGCGACCAGTGGTGCATTGGGTGGTGCAATTTCGATTGAAGGTGCGGCGACAGCCGATACCAGTTCTAAAGCAAAAGCCTCTGCGACAGCTGTTGACGGTGGGGCCGGCGATGACAGCATCACAAACCAGGGTGCGCTTGTTGCTATTGCAGCTGCTACCTCGGTTGCATCGAATGTGTCTTTTTCCAATACTGGCGAAGCGAAAGCCAGTCACGAAGGTGGAGCCACCGCGGAGGCGGTTGCCACAGGTATTACGGGTGATGGCGATGCTTCCAGCAAAACTATCAATACGCTTTTGACAATTGATGATGCTTTCAGTTTTGAATACAGCCGTAACAAAACAGCGATAGCTGGCGATGACACAATAACCAATAGCGGTTTAATTACGGCCGATGCCATAGCAACCAGTGGTGCCCTGGGTGGTGCGATTTCAATTGAAGGTGCAGCGACAGCCGATACCAGTTCTAAGGCGAAAGCTTCTGCGACAGCTATTGATGGTGGGGCCGGTGACGACGATATTTCCAATACTGGCATTTTGATTGCGACAGCGAATTCGACAGCTGCGGTAGGTAATTTTTCTGTGACGAATGGCAAGGACAAAGCCATCGTAAAGGGTGGATCTGAAGCCGACGCCACAGCAGTGGGGATTGAGGCTGATGGTGACGCGAGTAATAGCTCCATAACAACAGCGATTGATGTCACGCTCGACAGTGCGAGCTTCTTCAACGAAGTACTTATTCAGAATAACAGTGGTGACGATACGGTCACTAACGAAGGTGATATCTATGCGGTTGCCATCTCGCTGGCACCTGGGCTTGGCGCGGCGGTAGGCGTGACCGGCGCGGCGGAAAGCGAACTGACATCGAAGGCGACCTCTCGGGCCACCGCCATCGACCTCGGTGGTGGTAATGATAGCCTGACTTCTACGGGTCAACTGAATGCGGTCGCGACATCGACGGCAGTTACGGCCAATATTTCTGTGACGAATGGCAAGGACAAGGCCATCGTAAAAGGTGGATCTGAAGCCGACGCCACCGCCGTGGGCATTGATGCCGACGGTGATGCGACAAATTATGCCGTCACAACGGCGATTGATGTTGCACTTGATGGTGTGAATCTTTTCAACGAAGTACTTATTCAGAATGAC
>Ga0224506_10001441_pt1 | contig 17032 bp, 15 predicted proteins | sample SF_Jan12_sed_USG_2_FD_169108 | JGI IMG/M metagenome (GOLD analysis project Ga0224506, IMG submission 169108) | Sediment microbial communities from San Francisco Bay, California, United States - SF_Jan12_sed_USGS_8_1 | ecosystem: Environmental > Aquatic > Marine > Sediment | place: USA... | reverse complement strand
CCGCCATCAACTATGAATTAATAGCTATTGGCGTGAATTTAATTCTTAAACATGGCGCACAATTAATTTGCACTAATCCCGACCCTAGTGTTGATGGTTTTAAAGATGGTAAACATTTTATTTTGCCCGGCGGCGGCGCATTAGTCGCACCATTCGCCATCGCAGCGGAGACTGATCCACTATTTATTGGCAAACCTCATCCTCTGCTTTATGAAATTGCCTTACAACGACTTGGTGTTCAAGCACAAGACTGTTTAATGATTGGGGATCGTCCTGACACGGATATTATTGGAGCAGCCACACTCGGCATGAAAACCGCGCTGGTTAGAACTGGGCGTTTTGCGCCAAGTATGCCATTACCTGAAGCGATGAAAAAACCTGATTGGGATGTAGCAGGGCTAGCACAGCTTATGGAGCTATTTGAATGAGCCGAAGAATATTGAGCCCATGTCTATGCGGATTTGATTAATAAACCAGAATCAAACACACAATTACAAATGATGCAAAAACGAATCATTAGAAAAACAAATTAACCGAAATGTTGGTGTCGAATAGTCCGATCACAGGAAATACATCATTTTCATAATTAAGACGAGTCGTTTCCCCCCATAAATGCAGCGTAGGCGAAAACTCAATGTAAATACGCATGAATTTCGCTGGTTCAATCGCCAGTCCTGCGCCTACTAGTAAAGTCATTCCTGCAACACTATCCGACTGAAAACTATTTCCAGATTCGCTGAGGATAGGATTATTATATTTCCAAAGCAAATAAGAAGCGGCGGCACCCCATGACAAATACGGCCTTAGCCTAGTATGTTCTTCAAACCATAAATGTTTCGCTTTAACACCGAAGGATAATACACTCAGATTATTACTGACAGATTGATAAAGTGTAGATTCCGCATTCACTGCAATCGAAGCATATCCAAGATACAAAGCCGATTGCCATTGTTTACGCTCGTCAAACCCGACGGAGATATAATAGCTATTATGCGATGAATACTTGTCTCGGCTAATAAAACCATGACCACGCTCGAATCCAAGCGCTGCAATACTGTCACCACCAAGCAAGGGCTCGCTATCTTCATCCTCAGCGTTTGTAGAGGAAACAACAGAACCAGTGTCAGTGTTCATGTCACTGGCTTCGACATCATCATTGGCTTGAGTGACTGAGTCTTGTGATTCAATGGCGCGAGGTCCCTCATAATCATTCGCCGCTTTTCCCATGACTTCACTCAGTTTGTGACGCGGGCGCTCAGACACCGTTGTACATGCTGACAGCATGACTAGTATGAAAAATACAGCTAAAACCCAGGCCAACTTATCCATTATATTTTCCCTGTTGCTTACTTTGTTTAGGTTGATACAGAAATATTGCGGTTTGCCCCCCAAGATCTTAAGAATGTTTTATTACAGGTTTTCAATGAGTATCTAATCACTATTACTAGCTAGCATTTGCCTATGCATCGCTGCGTTAACTCAGAACATCTTATGAAGCTCAGCTTAATCGTTTGGCTCACCATTCACCTGAGTGCTAGAACCGGAGTCGATGGAAAAACGGCTCATATTTTTATGCCATAATAATATCAAAAGTTGCAAAAGAATTTTGTTTCAAATAGGAATGACCAATGTTCTACAATTGCTTATTTTTTTATGGATGGATAATCATCAATTTAAACCCGTTAAACAATATTTGCCGAGTTCTACTGGTTTATTTTTTTGTTTTTAGCCTCTGTGCTTGTGCAATTTCCCCCATAAAAAGCAATCACGCTACGGATTTACCACTATCAGATGCTAAAATGCTTCAACATATTAAACAGGTGTCTGACAAGCTACGAAGCAAAACCAATAATCAAGTGAGTCCACAGCAAATGCTGGATTATTTTCTTGGAACAAATTTTATTCGTTACGGCGATCGAGACCAAAATATTCGCAACTATCCGTTTTTTTATGACTATGAGGGGGCCATGGCAAATTTATGGAATCGTCAACAATCTTGGCAATGTAAAACCGACAATAGTTTCGACAATGTAAATCAATGCATAATGTTTTTTTGCAAACCGGTTTTACGCGAGTTACAATCCATGGGACGCAGTGAGAATGAAATAAAGCAAAGTTTTTATGATTTGACTGATAAAATTTTGAATCTCGCTCATCCTATATCTTCACATTAATATTTAATGAACTAAATTGATAAAACCTAACGATGAAAACTCCTGAGGACAAACTGGATCGCGTGGTTGCTGAAGCGCGAGTCGCACGAGAAAAACGCGAACAAGGCTATCGCCAACAAGCTTTAAACATGTACCCACACGTTTGTGGCCGTTGCGCACGGATTTTTGATCGCAAAAACTTGCACGAATTAACCGTGCACCATCGTGACCATAATCATGACAATAATCCCAGCGATGGCAGTAATTGGGAATTATTATGTATTTACTGTCATGACAACGAACATCAGCGTTTAACCGAGGCCCAGAATAGCCCTCAAACAGCAAATGAAAAATCCTCATCCACTGCCACTTTTAATCCTTTTGCAAAACTTGATGATATGCTTAAGAGAAAAAAATAGAAACGGTCTGACTTCTTAGTGGAGCAGCTGTATTTCAAACAAAAGTTAGGCACAACCACTTCACAAATCATCAGCGACATCTATTTTGCCCTAATATCCGCAGCTAATGGTTTAATTCATTGCTCAAAGCCAAAAACATAGTCCCAACAATTTTATTCACATTCAAAGAAATCAATAGGAACTCGCCACTACCTAGATTAAAATAGCAAAATCGACAGCTGTAACTTAAGGCAATCAAAATCCATTACTAACACATGTTTTAATTGTGAGATGAGTCCCTATGTCCAAGCTAAATCCACGTAACCCGATTGAAGAGCTAGCAGGCGAGCTATCCAATGCTTATGCCTCCACCGCAGAAGCTGTACTTGCTGAACAAAAAAGTTCCTTACACGGACTGTCGCCAAGCGAGGCGGCATCGCGTCTTGAGCAAATGGGTCGAAACAGTTTGCCTCAAGCCAAAACACCTGGACTTGGGTTTATTTTTGCCCGTCAATTCGCTAGCCCTTTAATTTATGTTCTGCTTGCAGCCGCCGTATTATCTATAGTCATAAAAGAATGGTCAGATGCAGGATTTATTGCATTGGTACTGTGCATAAATGCCATTATCGGCACTATTCAAGAGCATTCCGCGCAACGCGCCGCTGCAGCGCTGCAACAGTTAATCAGTGCGCGTTGCAAAGTTCTTCGCGAAGGTGATACCTATGAAATAAACGCCGATGAACTCGTGCCCGGCGATATTGTGTTATTAGAATCTGGGGATAAAGTGCCCGCCGATTTACGTCTTCTTAGCTCACATGATTTAGAATTGGATGAGTCTCTGTTGACGGGTGAATCATTACCCGTAAGCAAGGATAGTAATCGTGTCTTGTCCGCCGAGGTTTCACTAGGTGATCAGGTAAATATGCTTTTTACTGGCACCTTGGTGAGCCGCGGACGTGCGCGGGCAATTGTTGTCGGCACTGCCCGCAATACTGTGCTTGGTCGAATCGCGGTTGATGTGTTATTCAAGCCACAACCGCCAGCACCACTGCAAGTGCGAATGACACAATTTACTCATCGCATTGCTATTTTGGTGGCGATCGCAGTTTTAATTATGTTTGCCGTTGCCGTTATTCAAGGTACACCTCTTAGTGAAGTATTCATGCTTGCAGTTGCACTTGCGGTGTCGGTCATACCAGAAGGTTTGCCCGTAGCACTAACCGTCACGCTTGCTATCGGTATGCGTAGAATGTCTAAACGTAATGTGATTGTGCGTCGCTTATTAGCCGTGGAAGCCTTAGGTTCTTGTACCTGTATTGCAACCGATAAGACCGGCACACTAACCGTAAATCAATTGACTGCCACCAGTATTGCATTTCCCAATCAAGCAGTATGGGAAGTCACAGGTGAAGGCGTAGTGCCTGAGGGTGTTTTTCTTACCTCGCGTGGTTCACCGGCAGAAAACGAAATTGTCTTATTGGAAAGACTTTGCCAAGCCGCAGTACTAACTAATGAAGGTTTTCTCGGCCATAGTGATTCGACTTGGGTACAACGTGGAGACGCGGTAGACGTTGCATTTTTAGTGATGGCGCACAAGGCGGGTATCGTTAAAGAAGAAATGTTTAACACCTTCCCTGAAGTAGCGGTTATTCCTTATGAATCGGAACGCCAATTTTCTGCAAGTCTAAATCAAGTTCGTCAGGGACAACATGGCTTTGTCAAAGGTGCCGCAGAAAAACTATTACCGATGTGTTCAACAATGGCAATGCTGGATCACGACGCACCCATAGACCGAGATGCCATTGACCAACAAGTGCATGCCTTGGCAAGTGGCGGATATCGAGTGATGGCATTGGCTGCTGGTGAAATTAAATTAACACCAGACGAAGTGTTCTCCGAAGAACATTTGCATGGACTGACCTTAATTGGCCTGGTTGGAATCATCGATCCTTTGCGTCCGGAAGTAAAAGCTGCGATTGCTGCATGTCGACATGCAGGCATTGAAGTGGCCATGATCACAGGCGATCACCCGGCAACCGCACAGGCAATCGCACGCGATTTACAAATCAGTGATGAAGACGCGCCTCTCGTGACTGGTGCAGAGCTTAAGTCTGCCATTGAGGATAATCGTATTGACGAACTCACGCGCCATGCACGCATTTATGCTCGTGTCGGTCCACATCAAAAACTTGATATTGTGCAATCACTGCAACGCAATGGACATTTTGTCGCGGTCAGTGGCGATGGTGCTAACGATGCCCCCGCCTTACGGGTGGCTCAAGTGGGTGTCGCCATGGGAGAAAAAGGCACCGATGTCGCTAGAGAAACTGCCGACTTAATTATTACCGATGACAATTTCGCATCGATTGTCGCTGGAATTGAGGAAGGGCGTATTGCCTATGCTAATGTGCGTAAAGTTATTTTCCTGCTCATCTCCACGGGCGCTGCCGAATTGGTTTTATTTTCGCTAGCACTTTTGAGTGGTCTCCCCCTGCCCCTGGTCGCCGTACAACTGCTGTGGCTAAACCTCGTGACCAACGGCATTCAAGATGTTGCGCTAGCTTTTGAGCCCGGCGAAGGCGATGAATTAAAACGTCCACCACGATCACCACGCGAAGCAATATTTAATCGTTTAATGATTGAACGAGTTGTTATCTCAGCAATATCGATTGGCATAGTCGCTTTTCTAGTGTTTCAATGGTTGCTTGATCAGGGGTATAGTTTAGAAGAAGCTCGCAACGGAACCTTATTACTCATGGTATTGTTTGAAAACATTCATGTGTTTAATTGCCGTTCGGAAACACGTTCTGTGTTTCGACATAATCCCTTGCGCAATCGCATACTTTTAATGGGAACGCTTGCGGCACAATTAATACATATTGGTGCCATGTACACGCCCTGGTTAAGTGATGTCTTGCAAATACAACCGGTGACATCTACCATGTGGCTTGAGCTTTTAGGCTTAGCATTTTCAATTTTAATCGTGATGGAGCTACACAAGTTTATTCGGCGACGCTTTGAATAACTGATTGTATTGAGCCATCCTCACACATATCAGCCTTTGCTTAGCTGCAATAACTCAATTCGGTTGAATTGAACTATGCAAATAAATAACATTACTCAACTTTTATTCAAACGCAAACCTTGCCTATAACTGCCCATCATTTGTGTTCAAATTGAAAGATTTTCAGAGTAATTATTAGACCTTTATCGTGAAAAACCTAACAACGCTAGCTCATCAAAGTAAAATTATGATCTTAGCCAAATAACATTGACTTGCGAGTCTACTCAATTTCGTATTGACAGGATCAAGCTTCGGCGTTAGGTTTATAAGGCATACATGAGGCTAAAACAAGACAATGGAACGAGAAATGAGAAGCCTTTTTTGCTTTCTTTTGACTATACTGGGTTTTGCAACATCAAATGCAAGTACATTGGATGAGCAACTGCAGCAAATTATTTCCAAAAATAATTTTCCAGGATTTCACTATACGGTGCTAGATCGCTCCGGTATCAATTTTCAATTTAACCATGGGTATCAAGATATTGCAGGAAAAAGTCCTGTGACAGCAGACACTATGTTTATGTTGAATTCAAGCACAAAAGTGTTTACCGCTGCGGCTATTCTCCAATTGGTAAAAATGGGTAAAGTCAATTTGGATTCACCTTTGACCGCATATTTCAAGCACCACCCGTATGGCACGAAAATTAGTATTCGTCATTTGTTAAATCAAACCTCTGGAATAGCAAACCCATTACCACTTAAATGGCTGCACCTCAAAAACGAGCATGCCACCTACAATGAAAACCAAACGCTTCAACATATATTGAACGAACACTCCGAGTTAAAATTTCCGCCTGGGAAAAAATATATGTATTCCAATATTTCGTATTGGTTACTTGGCAAAGTTATCGAAAATGTCTCCGGGATTTCTTATTGCCAATATCTTCAAGAATTTGTATTTAAACCACTGATGATCAATAGAGATGAGTTAAGCTGTGATATGCCCGACGAAACACATTTTGCGAAAGGTTATCAGGAGAAATATACTTTTCTCACCACTTTCTTTTATTTGGCAGGTGCCTCGCCTTTTTTTGCTGAACCGGAAGGAATTTTTTCAAGTTTCAAACCCGTATATCACAATGGACCTGCTTATGGTGGTTTATATGGTAGTGGACATGGTGTCGCAAAGTTTCTTAATGACTTACTTGCTACAAGACCGCAAGTTTTTGATAAACAAATACGCCATCTTTTTTTTGAAGAACAAGTAAACCATTCCGGTAAGCCTATTGCAATGACATTAGGCTGGAGAACCGGGGAATTGAATGGCATAAAATTTTACGAGAAACCAGGCGGTGGGCCGGGAAGCCATTGCAATATACGCATATATCCTCAAAAAAATATTGCCACGGTTTATTTCGTGAATAATACGGCTATTCAGGAAAAGTCTATTTCAGCATTATCAAACAAAATGGATTGGCTGTATTTTCAATCAAGAGCGACACATGAATAAACGAATTATTTTTGCACTACTTAGCTTGCCGCTAGCATCATTGCTTGCCATTATAGCATTAGCCTTAAGAGGGCAAACCGGTGAGATCATTCCCATAGGCGACCAAAATGCCTGGGCACAAAATGTAATTCAACCCATTTATCTCATCGCACAACGCCTTTATATCATCAGTTATGTGCTGCCGCTTTTTGGACTATGGGCAATGTACGCCTGTCTCGCCCAACAGCGCTCCACTGAGATACCTGCTTTTTGGGGATTTATATTTGCCTTGGTTGGAACAGGTTTGGCGCTTCCTACACTCGGCGCTTTGACATATGCTGGACCTGGGTTTGCGCAACTATTCTTGCAAGGCGCAGTGGAAGCACCGACCTATCTACTCACTATTGCCATGCAAGATTCCATGCTACTCGGTATTCCTGCGGCGATTTTTTACAGTGTTGCTTATATATTTTTTGCTCTCGCAATTTATAAATCAGAGAAATTTCCAAATACACTTGCACTGCTGCTATTGCCGCATGGCGCCCTATTAAGCTTCGGTTTTGCATTCTTACCACTGGTATATCTATCGTGGGTTGTTTTATTGATTGCCGGTATCGTGTTTATTCGCTACGCCCGTTTGAAATAAACTGGGGTCAGAGAACAATTGTTGCTAATATTAGCCGGGTCGAATATTAGCAACAATTGTTCTCTGACCCCGATTTTTTATAGTTTGAAATACTTCATGGTTGTTACTAACGTTTCTGCTTGACCGGACATTTGTTCGGCCGTCGCTGCCAGTTCTTCTGAAGAAGCGGCGTTTTGCTGGGACACTCTATCCAACTGATTAACAGCGGAGTTCATTTGAGTGACTCCCGACGATTGCTCTTCGGATGCGGCAGATATTTCTTTCACTAAGTCTGCTGTTCTTTTAATATCAGGCACAATTTCATTTATCAAATTACCCGCTTGTTGAGCCACGGTTACACTCTTGTTGGCGGTTTCTGTTATTTCCTGAGCGGCGGTTTGACTGCGCTCAGCCAGTTTACGCACTTCGTCGGCGACAACCGCGAAGCCCTTACCATGCTCACCCGCGCGAGCAGCTTCAATAGCGGCATTAAGCGCTAATAAATTTGTTTTGTATGCGATATCCTCGATCATACTAATACGTTCGGCAATTTCGGACATTGCTTTTACCGTGTTACCGACCGCATCGCCACCCATTTCTGCTTTACCAGAAACATTTTCTGCAATATCGTCGGTTATTCTCGCATTCTCTGTGTTCTGATTAATCGTAGCGGACATTTGTTCCAATGATGCACTCGTCTCCTCGACACTAGCGGCCTGTTCAGTAGTAGCCTGACTTAAGGTCTGAGCAGTCGAACTAATCTCGGCGGAGGCGCTGGAAATATTCACTGTCGCGCTATTAATCTCACCGACTACACGACGCAATTGAGCAACCATTCCACTCACACTCAGGGAGACTTGCGAAATCTCGTCACGACCAGAAGCGTCTATGTTTGCAGTCATATCGCCTTGCGCGACACTTTCTGCCACTTCAACTAATTTTCCTAAAGGTTTTACAATACTGCTGGTAATAAAAAAGGATAAAAGAAACGCTATAACTATCGTAACTAACAAAACAACAATAATGGTAGCTATGACTGTTTGTGCAACACCGTCAAACTTTTCATCAGCCTCATCACTTTCGGCAGTCATAGATGTGTCCACATACTGCAAGGCTTCGAGCACGACATCACGGATCTCATCTAATTGTCCGTCAATCAGCCGAATTTGGCGCATATTTTTATCAACACCATCGGCAACGAGTGGTAATAATTCATGCTCAAATTTCCCCAGATACTTATCCAGTGTTTCAGAAAAAACTCCGGATTGGCGTAACTCTTCTGCCGTATCCGACATCGACTTTATTTGATTTTTATTTTCAATTGCTTTTTGCTTTATTTCAGCCAAATCTCTGCGTGTTTCATCCAAGTCGCGATTAATGATTGAGTCACCAATAACTGCATAAATGCTCTCCACCCAGCGGCTAATGTCCTTGACTGCCATGGCATCTTTTGCACGCCCAGCACCTTCATCTTGCAAATCGGCTAGCGATTGTGTCTGGATAATTTGAAAAGCACCAAGCCCGGCAAAGAAAAGAATAACGGCAAAAAATGCACCATATAATCGATGACCAATTCGAAATTTAGATAACATACTCAAACTCCATCAGCATTCTTATGTATGGCGGTCATTTTTATTGTGACCATCATGTGTAAAAATTCGTTTAGTTGAGGTTGTACAAAATATTTAAAGAAGAACCAGAGAGGATTTCTTTTTGTATAAATTTGTAATACCTTAAATCACAATTTATCACCAAAAATAATATTCAATTCCTTAAAGCTTCAACAATTATTTATTTTTTATAAAAAGATATAAACCAACTGCGAAACTGACAGCGCCGCCAATATAAAACATCATCACTCGATCCGTTGGTGATCCTGTTAACGCTGAAGATAAATGAGAGGTGACTGAGTCGGAAGCCATATAGGCCCATATAGCCAAGCCAATCCCAATAACCATGAGTATAATACTCAGAATTTTAGAGGATGAATGTGCCATTGCTATATTCCTATTAATATTCCTGCTCAAACATTACTAACGTCAGCAATCGAATTTTCTAAACCTCGGTTTACCCGTCTTATACTATTAAATAACAGATAGCACATTATCTTCGCGTTAATAATAAAACTGAGTTTTAAAAATAACTGGGGGAGGTTTACTCTGACCCCGATTTAAGTTTTTCAAAGCAACAGTCCGACCATAGCGCCTGTCATCATGGTTGCGAGTGTACCAGCGATAATTGACTTCATACCGAGCTGCACAATCTCACTTCGCCGTTCAGGAACCAAGGTGCTAAGCCCACCGATCATAATGCCAAGACTGCCAAAATTTGCAAAACCGCATAACGCATAAATCATAATTATTTTACTTCGCTCGCTTAGTGCATTGGCTTCGAGTTGAGTGAGTTGCAGGTAGGCGATAAATTCATTGAGCACGGTTTTCACACCCATTAATGCACCGGCGGTGTTGGCTTCGGACCAGGGGATACCCATGAGCCACACAATAGGCGCCATCATATAACCAAGCAAGGCTTGCAAAGTTACGGATTGCCCGTTTATGTTTGGCAACAATCCAAGCATCATGTTGAGCAAACTCACTAATGCCACGAGCACAATTAACATGGCAATAATATTAAGTAATAATTTCACACCATGCAAAGTACCGCGAGTAATCGCATCCATGGCACTATCGGCTTGGATGGGTATGTCAACGATTACTGCATCATTATTCGTCGGCGGCACCATGACCAAGGCTAACATCAACGCCGCAGGTGCACTAATAATCGATGCTGTGAGAATATGCCCCATGGCTTCGGCGTTAATACTGGAAAGAATACTTGCATACAAAACCATCATCGTGCCGGCAATAGTGGCCATACCGGTAGTCATTAATGCAAATATCTCAGCGCGACTCATCTTGGCAAGATAAGGACGAATGATTAATGGTGCTTCGGTCATGCCAACAAATATGTTACTTGCCACACCCAGGCCTAGTGCTCCACCAACACCCATTATTTTTTGCAAAACCCAAGCAAAGCCTTTCACCACCCATGGCAGTATCCGCCAGTAAAACAATAAAGCAGAAAGCGCACTGATAATTAGAATCAAAGGCAATGCACGAAACGCCAAAATAAAACTCGCTCCAGGGTCACCACTTTCAAATGGCAACGGACCTCCCCCTAAATAACCAAATACAAATGATGTTCCGGCTGTAGTGGCTTTTTCCAAAGATAATAATAATTGATTGAGTAAGAGAAAAAATTCTTTAAACAAGGGTAGTTTTAATAAAGCCACAGCAAAAAATAACTGCAACCCCAGGCCTGCAATGACTACCCGCTTGGGAAAGGCTTCACGTTTTTCGCTGAGCAGCCAGGCCATGCCGACAAAAACACTGATGCCAAGCAAACTTTGAATAAAATACATGGATCGAACTCCGGTCATACATCGATTGGAAAATTATAGCGGATTATGAGTAGTTTGCAGTGAGATTGGTTGTCGAAGAATACGAGTGTGGAAAAAACAATTTGAAATTGAATAAGTATTTTCGCTGAAGGATAGACAAACAAACTCACATAGCTTTTTCCAAGCCATCCAAAATCAGGTCAAGTCCATTTTCAAATTCTTGATCCACATTATATTGCGACGGATTCGTAAGCAGGTCCCGCATAGCTTCCAATACATAGGGATAATTTTCTAACGACGTTTCTAGCATTGCAGATTGGGCAATATTGACTAAACCTTCTGTTGTTTTGAACGGGCGGGTTCGTTCTTTTTGCACAAAACCATAAATATAACTATCAATCAAAGAGGAAATTTGAATTGCTTTCGCCGGAGAAAATCCGGCTAGACGTAAACATTGCAAAACGCGATTAGCATATTTTACTTGCGCCATTCCTTGATTCAATTCGGTGCCCATTAAATCAATTGCCCAGCGGTAATTTGTAAAAACCTGTCGTGCTGATAGTGCGTGTTTCCGCATACGATTTTTCCAGGACTGCTCATCAAGTGGTATTTCGATTTCGGACAAAACTTTGTCGAGTAATCCATCCAACAATTCGTTTTTATTGGCGACATGATTGTAAAGACTCATGGTACCCACATCCATTGCTTGTGCGAGTTTACGCATGGATAGGGTTTTTATACCGTCTTGATTAATTAGCGCCATTGCAGCCAACAAAATATTTTCTTTGTTCAACTGGCCACGGTTTTTGTTGGCTTGTTCGATTGTTGCCATATGACTTTTGCTTTCTAGCGTTTGGTAATCGATTTCAGATTAGAGGCTTGACAAGATTATGGCATAGACGTACAGTGTACGCAAATAGACGTACACTGTACGTGAATAACAAAGGAGCATATACATGAAACCCATAATTCCGAATAACTTATTGAAATATAGATCTACCTTAGCAGCACTCGGGCTCTGCGCTACATTCCAGCTAATAACGGCAACTGTTTTTGCGAGTACCGCAGCCTGGGAAACAATTGAGCAGAAACAGAATCCAGGGGAGGCTTGGACCTTGTATTCGCGTCCCAAATCCGGATCGGAATTTTTAGAATTTCGTATTGAAGGCGGGATCGATGCACCACCCGCTATTGTGTTTGAGGCGGTACGAGAAAGTTTGACCAATAAAAAATACACACCTGAAAATGAACAAAGAAGCATAATTAAACAAACCCAAGACCAGCTCACTCTGCATATTCATATCAATTTACCTGGCCCTTTGTCGGATCGCACAATGATCTTACAGTACGATTTTACACAAGATGAAAACGGAGTTTATGCTGTCAAATGGCAGCAACACCATGCCAAGCCTTCATCAAAGTCACAAGACACTATTGAAATGCTAAACGCCTCTGGGGAATGGACACTAGAAAAAACACTTTCGGGAAAGACCTTTGTAAGTGTTGTGGGCCATGGGGACCTTGGTGGAAGCATTCCTGCGTGGTTGATTAACTCACTTTCAGGCCAATCCTTTGTTAAAGGCTTACAACAAATTCGTCAAATTGCAGTGCAAATAAAAGCGAGGGATCAGAAAAATAGGCAGGCTGAAAACGATCAGCTATCGCATTTTTTACCAGTTATCAAATAGGTCTTGTTGAAAAATCACATTAGAAATTTGGAGGCAGTATGAATTCAGTCGATAGTCGAGCGCGCATGGTTGGCATTTTTTTCTTGGTAGCGATTGTGTCAGGTATTCTTGGCGCTGTTATTTCAACGCCCTTATTGGGCGAAAATTTGCAATTAAATACGCTGGCGGAAAATAGTCTTCGACTCAGCATCGCCGCGTTTTGTCAATTACTCATGGCAATCAGCGTCGCCGCAATCGCTATTGGTTTTTATCCCGTGCTGCGCAAACACTCAGAAGCGTTGGCCTTAACCGCAGTGGTTTTGCGCGGATTTGAAGGATTGCTATTTATCGTGTGCGCATACAAATTAATGACGGTGAGCTCCTTGAGTCTGCAATCAGTTAACGAGGCTACAGCAACAGCTAGTCAATACGAATTGCTAGTGCGTGCAATTTTACTGGAGCGAGACTGGATCGCTTTTGTTTTCGCTGCAATCGCATTTTGTCTCGGTGCTTTAATGTATTACTTAGTTTTGTATCGCAGCAAACTCGTGCCTCGATGGCTTGCCTTGTGGGGTGGTGTTGCTATCCTATTGCATTTATTGGGTGCGTTCATGGTGTTCTTTGGTGCCGACGCATTTTCCGCCACTATTGTTTTGCTTGCACTGCCGATTTTGCTCAACGAACTTACACTTGGTTTATGGTTGATGATTAAAGGCTTTAGCACGTCAACATCCATCAATGCATATGCGCTCTAATTAGCTGCGGCAATAAAGATGAATAAATAATCCAGTATGAAGTTTTATTTTTAAAAGTTAATCGATGAAGTAAGGAGTTTTTATGAAAAAAATCACGAGTTGTGCGTTGTTATACTGCATTCTTAGCTTTGGTTTTTCTCCAAACCTGAGTGCCAATGAGCGCAGTTCAGTCGATAGTATTTATTTTTTAGGCTATGGCGGTTTATTAACAATCGGCTATCAACGCTTATTGCACAATCGCATCGGTGTGAATATTCAAGTGGCGTCGATTGCGCTGCTGCATAAGGACTTACGCGATGCCTTTGTCATTCCTGCGGTCGTGAGCTTTTATCCTCTCGGTGATGAGCATCGCTGGTTCATCGATATTGGCCGAAACTATATAAGCAAAGGCAAAAGCAATCCCTTGTTCGATTTTTTTGATGGCCCCAATCGACCCTATATTATTGGCACAGGATACAACTTTCATCCCAAGCATGGCGGTCGTTTTATAAAAGCCGGATTGGGGCTATTCATTTACCAACCGGCCTCGACACCGCAAACATATAAAACCGGAGTGATTGGTGCGCTGGCCTATGGCAAGTCTTTCTAGTAATTTTTTATGAGTATTGAATGTGGATCGATGATTATGAAGAAATGAAAAAATACAGCCTTGGCGTTTGTTTCTTGTAAAATCTGCACTGCATGCCACAATAGAAGAGACAAGGTCCACTTGTCGCCGCAATTATTGGCCCTGAGCATGACAAAAACAACAAAACATATTATTGATATTCTGATCGTAGCTGACGTTTCACTGCTGGCGTTTTTGATTGAGGGATACGCCATTACTCAAGAATGGGTGACCATAGGCGAAGAAGCCCGTGGTGCATCGGCGGTGATCATCGCTGCACTAGTTGCCGTCGGCTTGGTTTTCGCACGCGGCGGTAGTTTCGCAGATTTGGGATTCAAACGTCCCAAGCGTTGGTCAAAATTATTTATCCAGGTGTTTATTATTCTGATTATTTTTCTTGCCGCACAAACTTTAGTTCCACTGCTTGTTTCATTGTTCCTTACCCTGCCGCCACCGGACTGGTCTCGCTACGATTCAATCAATGGCAATCTGAGTGCAGCCATTGTTCTTGCGCTACTGCTACCTTTAGTCGCCGCACTTCCTGAAGAAATTATTTATCGCGGTTTTCTCATGGGGCGACTTAGCGATATATTTGCACGAAGCTTTGCCGGTAGTTCAATGACAGTGCTGATATCAGCGTTTGCCTTTGCTGCCGTGCATTTTACCTGGGGAATTGGCGGTGTGGTGTTTGGATTCATCATGGGCGTTATTTGGGGCACGGCCTACATTTTATGTGGACGCAACCTATGGGTGGTGATCTTTGCCCACTCCGGCGGACATATTCTTTTTGTCATCTACCTCTATCTAGGTTTGGCAAAATAAAAAAACTGGGGTCAGAGAACAATTGTTGCTAATATTCGAGCGGGTTAATATTAGCAACAATTGTTCTCTGACCCCGATTGATTATTTTTCTGTTACTTCTTCCAGCGCATCTTCGATTTTGCCTGGCGCACACATGATGCTAAAAAAGGTAGCGCCGGTTTCGCTTTGCATCATGGGCAGATGCGGCCAACTAATGGCGATTCGAAATCGTGCGAACAATGCTTCAACTTCGTTGCCATAGACCAGCATTTCATAAGGCAAGTGAGCGGTATGTCGAGGATTACTTCTGTCAATGCGCGACATGATGTAGTTATCACCACTGCAATTATCAGCACCCAAAGCAACACCAAACAAAGTCATTTCGCGGCCTTTATTGTCTTTACCCAATGCCAAGCGATACACTTGACTTGCGCCGCCTTTGTTCATTTTTAAATTTTTCTCAATCGTATTAACCGCAGTTTCATGACTAGCAAATTCCTGTAATTCACTCGGATCATCAAAATACTCCATCATCATGGTGTAGTGATATTCACGCAAATCCTCGGCAGTTAGATTTTTATCACCGGAGCCAAACGTTTTAATAAAACCGAGAGTGGATTTTAATTTGGTAAATACATTTTCATTGTCACTACTGAGCCGATAAGCATTCGACCAATACACCGGATGCGTATAAGCCACTTGAATTTTTCCATCCACTTGAGTCAGCGAAACACGCATCACCGCTGCATAACCCCCACGAGGACTTTTTAAACTATTGGCTTTGAGTTCATCATTTGTAAAGGCAATCACTTCTGCATCTTTATAAGGACGATATGCACCGATGACATCAAACTGCGCTGCCGCAAGTTTTTGTTTCACCTCCGCAACCGTCGCCGCAAGCTCCCCATTGTTCTCACTCGCCAATACAAACGGCTGCAAACGCTCAGCGGCACTCACAAAACTACTCACACCCACGAAAACAAAACTGCTAATAAACAAAATCAAAACCCGTCTCATACGACACCTCGTCCACTTGAATAAAATATAGAATGGCTATGCAATACTGCTGTTACTGATTGGTATAGTATAGATTAGTTCTGGCGTGCCATCATTCCGTATCATAGGTAGAATGTAATGAAAACAGGTCGGGGCGGCAAAAACCCCAACCCATTTCGTTCACCTACTTGTTACATACTCTTGCTCATACTTTTCTAATAAGTCATCTGATCCTTTAGCGAGCACCCGTCCTTTGAGGTAATAAAGTGCCTTGTGTCCACTTTTGTCTTTTAGGACTGGATTGGCACCATGCTTAATTAAGGAAGTGACTATGACCGAGTCACTCGAATCTGAAGCATCAATAAGTGCTGTGCGTCCTTCGCTGTCTTGATGATCAATATCAATACCTTTTGACAACAAATAGTCAACAATCGATGCACCTTGCATTACTTTGTCAGAAATGATGCTGCTACCAGAAACATAAAACAATGCGGTTTGATTTAATTTATTTACATGATTCACATCAATGCCTTTCGATATGAGCAACTTGACCATATTCAAATCATCAGACTTGCTAGCCATTAGCAATGGCGTCAAACCATCATTGTCACCCAGGCTCACCGACGCGCCCATGTCCAAAAGGAACGTAACCATTTCAGATCTTTTATGCTCAATCGCGAGCAATAGCGCAGTTCTGCCAGAATTCGATTGATGATCGATTTTTGAACCCAGTCGTATTTGTTGTTTTGCAATTTCTAAATAGCCATGTTTGGCAGACAACATCAAGGCACTCACACCGTCATCAGCATTGGGCGGATTTATATTTGCACCTTTACTCTGGAGTAAATCAACGACAGGTTTATCGCCATAGGCAAGCGCCCACATGATTGGAGACAATTGATCCTTACTTGCTAATTCGATATCCGCGCCAGCATCGACTAGAGATTTAATTGTCGCATAATTTCCCCGAATGATACTTTTAATCAGTGCGGTGTGACCTTGCTCTTCTTGGGCATTGATATCAGGATTGTACTTCAGCAAAATCTCAAGCGCGTCATGCCTCATATAAAAAACTGCGAAATGCAACGGAGTCCAGTCCACCCATTCTTGTTTTAGCTTCCTGCTGGGATCGGCCCC
>Ga0224506_10001440_pt1 | contig 17039 bp, 16 predicted proteins | sample SF_Jan12_sed_USG_2_FD_169108 | JGI IMG/M metagenome (GOLD analysis project Ga0224506, IMG submission 169108) | Sediment microbial communities from San Francisco Bay, California, United States - SF_Jan12_sed_USGS_8_1 | ecosystem: Environmental > Aquatic > Marine > Sediment | place: USA... | reverse complement strand
TCCAGAAACGTAACTTGTATGGTGGTGACGTCTTCGATTACGTGATAGTTGGTTATAACATGACCTTCAAGGTCGTAGACGAAGCCCGAGCCTAAGCCTAATTCGGTTTCAATGAGGACTATGGAATGCTTGATCTGATCGTAGATTTCCGGCCAAGGCATGAGGCCGGTTTGATTCACGTAGTCTAGGATGTCAAATTGTTGATGCAGGTCTTGGAGTTGCCGTCCTTGATCGGCAAGGCTATTTTGGAGGGTGGAGAGCTGGTTTTGAATGTTGGAGTAGGCTATGATGAAAATTCCAGTATTGAAAATGAGGATAGCGAAAATGATGATGAAGGCGTACATCCATTTGTTGGAAGAGGGAGATGATGGTTGTTCCGCCATGAACCATGTTCTCCTTTTACGGTGAGTAAAGATGGTTAGGTTATAAAAACTTGTTGCGGATTGCTGGAAGCCCTATGCGAACACACTAGACTAAGATGAGCTAACCTTTAAAAAATCGAGGACAACCGCCAAAATATCTCTTAAAACTTCATCTTTCGGTCTGTCTCCATCAACACGTATTAACCGTCCATTCTCCACAAACTCCAAGTAGACCTCCCTAACCTTCCGCTGAACCTCTAGCCTCTCCATAACCGACCTTTTCCCTTTTATTCTTTTGACAGCCACCTCTGGCGGAACATCGATATAAATTGCCAAGTCAGGAGTGACCACTGATCGATTAATCTCCTCGATCCAGTTCAGGTCCAAGCCCGCCGCTCCTTGGTAGGCTAGGCTGGAGTAAACGTATCGATCGGAAACCACGATTTTCCCCTCCTGCAGCGCGGGCTTCACCTTCTGCTCCAAGTGGTCAACCCGGTCAACAGCGAAGAGGAGCGCCTCCACCGCAATGGGAACACGCCTCTTTCTTTGCAGAATGTAGGTCCTTATGAATCTCCCAATCTCACCCGGACTTGGCTCAGTGGTGTACACGGCTTTGAAGCCTTTCCGCCTCAGTTCCCTCACTAGTCGGCGAGCCTGCGTGGTCTTTCCGCTGGCGTCAAGCCCCTCAATGCAGATGAAAGCTCCCTTCTTCCTCATACCTCAGCCTCGCCATTCATGTCAACTCGACTAGGCATAAATGAGTTTTCATCGATCACTTTATAATACGTGCAAAACTCAGAAGATAGCGGAGACCTTTGACAATGCGGAGATACTGGGGAGAGATAAAGGATCCTGTTCACGGATACGTCTACATAACCGAGGCTGAGAAGGAGGTCATCGACTCTTTTCCAGTGCAGAGGCTTCACCGGTTGAGACAACTCGCCGGAGCAGAGTACGTTTACCCCGGCGCCAACCACACCCGATTTGAACACTCGATTGGAGTCATGCACCTAGCCGGGCTTTTGGCAGAGAACCCCCACCTCTCCCAGCTTCTCTCTGAAGACGAAGCTCAAAAGGTCAGAATAGCCGCCCTTCTTCACGACGTGGGACACGGACCCTTCTCCCACGTTTTTGAACATCTTCTCGTAAAGTTTCTCAACAAAACCCATGAGGACATAAACGTCTGGATTGTCCAGAAGTCAGAGCTGAAAGACATACTCAAGGGTCTAGGATACGATCCGGATGAACTGGCAAAGCTTTCGGTGGGGCTGCTGCACAAGCCTGGCCGAGCGTTCATGGATCAGGTCATCCGAAGCGCGGTGGATGTGGACAAACTTGACTTTGTTGTCCGCGACACCTATCATACTGGCGCAGAATACGGGTATGTGGACATCTTCCGCCTCATTCACATGCTCGACGTGCTGGACGAAAACCTCGCGGTTGACTTGGGAGCCCTCTCAGCTCTCGAATCCTTCATACTGGCACGAATCGAGTCGTTCAAGAGCATATACTTTCACAGGGTTGGACGGGCAGTTCAGATCATGCTCGCAACGGCTATGGAAGAGGCGAAAGACGAGCTGGATCTAGTGGACTTCCGATCGCCAGAGGATTACTTGGCCCTAGACGATTACACGGTTTGGACTATGCTAAAGGGCTGCAAGAAGTCGAAAGGGATCATAGAGAACTTGGAGAGACGTAAACTGCTTAAGTGCGCCTACGACAAAACCTTTTACGTGAGAGACAAAACAGTTTCTAGCATCTTCAGCGTAGAGGAAATTCGAAACCAGATGAGGGACAAAATCGCCTCAGAAGCAGGAGTCAAACCCAAATCCGTTGTGATCGACGTGCCAACGCTTCCATCGGTGCCGTACCGACACTCGGTTCTTCTAGAACCCATGGAAATCCCTGTGTTCCACCGAACCCGAGACGGCGAAAAGATTCCTCAACGGCTGAGCGACATATCCGGAATATTCGACGTACTTAAGGGGTTCATAAACATCCTGCGCGTCTACACAGAGGAGAAGCACCGTGAGAGAGTTGGCGCTGCTGCAACCAAGCTGCTAGGTGGATTACCATCTTCAGCAAAGATATCCTTCTAAGCTGAAGAAGTGAGAAAAAGCAGTCAACGAAATAGCGAACCCTGCCGTTGTGGCGGGAGCCATTATCCACAACCTCACCTCGTACCCGCCTCAACACAACCTCTTCTGTACTAGTGATAGGCCCGTGTTAACTTGGTTGTTTGTTCAAAGCTAGCGATAGCTTTTCTGATCTCTGGCTCTCGCGCCCGGACCGCCGAACTTTTTCGGCTCCTTCCTTCTGGAGTCGCCAGCAATCATGGTTCGGTCATACCCGGCTAGAACCGTCCTAACATGCCTACTCTTCGTCCATTTTATTAGAGCCCTAGCGATAGAGGTGCGCGCGGCTTCAGCTTGCCCCATGAAGCCTCCGCCGGACACCTTGATGTTGATGTCGAGTCGTTTCCAAACCTCCTCGCCAGTCTGGAGGAGGGGTTCCATGATTTTCTTGCGGGCGATTTCCGGCTCTAAGATCTCGAGAGGAATGTTATTGATGCGGATTCTTCCCTGTCCCTCTCTGACTGTTGCTCGGGCGATGGCGGTTTTTCGTTTCCCGCTTGTTAACAAAATCCTCTTGGTTTTTGACGTTTCACTCACCCACCGGGGTCCATCCTACTCTCTTGGCTAGCTCTTCCACCCTTATATAGGGGCATCTCAGCTTTTGTGCGTTGGCTTCTGGTATCGTCTGTGTTTCCTTGCCTTCATACTCTTCAGGAACTCCAAGGAAAACCCGGAGCCTCTTGTACGCCTGCTTTCCCTTCGGCTTCTTCCACGGAAGCATGCCTCGCACGGTTCTTCGAACGATGCGTTCTGGCCTCCTTGGGTGGAGGGGTCCCTTCCCTGGGTGGCCGACCTCTAGTAAGGCCTTCGCCTCTCTTACAATGCTGAGTCTTCTGCCCGATATAGCCGCCTTCTCCGCGTTTACAATGATTATTGTTTCGCCTTGGAGGAGGCGCTTGGCTACGTTGCTGGCTACCCTGCCTAGGATCAGTTCGGTTGCATCGATTATCACGGGTTTAGTGCTCACCGAGTTCACCAGTGCTTCCTTGGTTTTTCTTCACTATTTGCGAAATAGATAAACATTTTCCTTTGGTTTATGTGTTACTTATTTCTAACGGATCTAAACTTTGATTCTTAGTGTCTTGTCGTGTCGTAAAGGGCAGGTGATGCCAAAATCTATAACTCGAACCAAAGAATATCAGATGACCCAAGATGCCTTGTAAGACGGTCTTGTTTGTGTGTTACGGGAACATTTGTCGAAGCCCCATGGCACAAGGCTTTCTTAACACGTTGTTAGAGAAAGTTGACAAACCCGTGGAAGTAAGGATTCTTTCAGCAGGTTTAAACGCTTTTGGAGGACCACCTACTTCAGAGGCTATAGAGACCATGATAGAAGAAGGTATAGATATCTCGGGTTTCAGGTCTAGGCAACTAACTGAGGAGCTAATTGAAGAAGCGGACCTAATCCTAACCATGACGAAACATTACAAGGATGACATTCTTTCACGTCACCCAGAAGCTAAACACAAGGTTTTCACGCTAAAGGAGTTCGCAGGAGAAACAGAAAACTTGGACATTGAAGATCCGTATGGTAAAGGAATAGAAGCCTACAAAACATGCGCAAAAGAAATAAGACAGAGCTTAGCCAAAGCCTTCAAAAAGATCGTTGAGAGCGTTTAGGGATAAACAGGTTGCCTTCCCCTTTTGAGGTCATAGAGATGAGAACCGATAGCCTTATATGGGACGCAATACTGCTCAATATTGAACAACAATGAGAGTTACACTAACGATAGAAGCTGACGAATCTTAGGGGGATGAGGGATTTTGAGGCATAGAAGGTTGTTTGTCGGGAGCATGGTTTCGATTCCGATTGGGATAATCTTACTAATCTTGGGAAACATTATTGCGCCTTTCGGGGTTCAGGACCACGCGAGCGGATTCTGGATTTTCACAACAATCCATTCTGAAGCGACAGGAGCTTACTATCTGGGCTTCGCCCTCGCCGTCATAGGACTCATTACTATAATTGGGGGCATATCTGGAATAATCATCAGCATAGTTCTGGAAATCTTAGATAAGTATATATATACTCCTCAAGTTTGACGATCATACTTACCATTATAGCAAAATCTTTCTTTTCGAGTCTCGCGGTTTCATGAAACCCTTGTGGAAGTATAGTTGCGTGCGAATTCCATGCAATACGAGTCTTAACGAGATTCTTCGCCCAGTGGAATGGATGAGAACCGATAATCTTATATGGGACGCAATATTGCTCAATATTGAGCGACGATGAGAGTTACACTAACGATAGAGGCTGACGAATTCAAGTTGGCCCAGACACTTTCCAGATTCTCGAAGCAGTACAAAAGCAGCTACACCCTTGCTAGGCAAAACCACGAGTTCATCCTAAGCGTGAAAACAAACGATTTTGGTGAACTTGTTAGGCGTTTGAATCATATTAAGGGATGCAGATTCAAGATTATGGAGCTACATGAAGGTGCAGCCACAGGTGCGGGTATAATAAATGTTGCCTTGACAAAGACCAACATTGACGCCCTCATCGGCAAATCCACTGTAGCAAGGAGCAACATTGACCCAGTTGATGGCGGCGTGATAAAATTGTTGGGTGAGCTTTGGTTCTGTCGCCCGAAACATGATAGGGTTATAAAGGAGGGTGCGAAAGTCGAGGTCGTTGGTGTAGAAGGAGTTAGTTTGATAGTGGAAGAGGTGAAGTAAAAATGTTGGAAGCCGTAATCGTTGCGTTGGGGATAGCAGCAGTTGTTGTGTTTTTGATACTATTTTCGGGACTTAAAAAAGTGAACCAGTATGAGAGAGGCATGGTCGAGAGGTGGAATGCTTACGAAAAAACTGTTGAACCCGGATTGAGATACGTTCGGCCCTTTGTTCAAAGAATATACAGGGTGAACATGAGGGAACAGGTCATAGATGTGCCGCCACAAGAGATCATCACGGAGGACAACGTTGTTGTCACAATCGATGCTGTAGTCTACTACCAGATAATCGATCCTAAAAAAGCGATGTATGAAATAGAAGATTTCGAGTTAGCAATAGTAAAGCTTGCCCAAACCACACTCAGGAACATAGTTGGCGAGATGAGCCTTGACACATGCCTAACATCTAGGGACAAGATAAACACCGAGCTGAGAGAGGTTCTGGACGAAGCGACGGACAAGTGGGGAACCAAAGTAAATAGAATCGAAGTCCAGAGAATAGATCCGCCGAGCGACATTCAACAAGCCATGCACAAACAGAAAACAGCGGAACAGGACAGAAGGCGAGCGCGCCTAATAGCAACGGGAAGAAAAGAGGCTGCTCTGCAAGACAGAGAAGCAGCCATACTAAAGGCAGAGGGCGAAGCTAAGGCTATAAGACTCGTTGCCAGCGCACAAGCTGAAGCAGTGCAAGTTGTTTCAGTGGCAGCAAACAAATACTTCCTTGAAAACGCTCAGTTAAACAAGAAACTCGATGTTCTCCGAGACACATTTTCGCAACAGACGAAAATAATTGTTCCATCTACAGCCGACATACTAAGCGTGATCGGCCTGGAAGGCACTCAAGTTCTTCCGATCAGAACGCGCTCTGGAGAAAAGGAAGAATAGAGCTGAAGGCATGGAATAATGATTTTGGATCTTTATTCTCTTAGTATAGTTGCTTCTTTACTGATAGTGGCGGCAATTCTAGTCTTATGGTGGCTGCTCAAAAGGAGAAGCGAACTCGCAGTGAAAAGGGGCTACCGCGAGACAGATCTAAGGTTAACATATAAAAGGTTCCTTGAAATCTACCCAAGCTCAGAGATCAACTATGAGGCATACAAACAATTACAAGCCAAGAAGGCCTACAAAAAAGCTGTAAGCTCCAAGAAAATAAAAAGGATGGTAAGATAATTTCAAACTCTGTTTGGAAGTTCGGCGTCGGCCAATGAATTCAAACGTCATTCTAAATTCTCAAATTCGATATTCCTTCACCCAATTATCTTCACATTGCTGCCTTTCGGGTTTTTCTTCACCAAATCTTGAATGGACAAGCATTTTCCCTTAGCCTTCAGGATTTTGGATTTCGCCTGATCAGAGAAGGTGAAGGCACCTACGCTGACGGGATGATCGATTTTTCCAGCGCCTAAAACCTTGCCTGGAACGACCACTGTTTCCCTTTGCTGTGTGCACCGGTTCAGGCGGCTCACGTTTACGGCTACGCGTCTCCTCCTTGAGCTGGAGAGGCGACGGGCTACGTCACGCCATATTTTAGCTTCGTTCTCCCGAGACTTCTTTCTAAGCAGTCGAATGAGACTGGTCAGTTCCGGATTGGTTGTTCTAACCCGCCTCATCTATTTCGCCTTCTTCAGCTTCTTAACGAACTCGCTGGCTTTTTTGTCAAGGAGGCTGACAGATTCGAGAACGATCCGTTCAACCGGGAGAGCCCCAGTGGACTCGATGTCGTAAATGAACGTGTTTTTATCCCAGCTTATATCAATGGCGGCTGGATCTACGGGACAGGCGTCCATACAGTCTTCGCAGAGGGTGCAATCACCCAGGTTCCTAACTTCTATTCTCTTTTCAACAGTTCCTAGAACCTTCTTTGGACAAACCTTCACGCACTCCTCACACGCGTCACAGCGTTTTTCATCAACTCTGACCTGTGGAAAATACTTGTAGGCGCACATGGAGACTGGTTGCCACTTCGCGTGGGCTTTTCCTTTCCCAAGCCGGGCATACGCTTCCAATTTTATTTTCTGACCTAGGACAAGCTTTGCGATGGGAATCCTGTTGCTTACGGGTCTGATGTCGGGGTTTTCTGAAATCAGGTCTCCGGAGTACACGGTCTTCATCTCCTCTGCGGCTTCAACGTTCAGCGTCAGGGCTACACGGCAGAGGTTGCACCCGAACTCGCTCTTGCACGGGCACTCTTCGGGAAGGTTGTAGGAGTCTAGATCAGTTGTGAGGGGGATGAGACCCAGTCTGTGGGCGAGAATCTCGTCGTTGAGTATTGAAGAGTTTTCAACAATAACCACGTCCTCTATGGTCATTGAAGGAACCTCGGTCAACATGATCCTGCGCAACGAGTTCATGAAGGAGGCGTCGGTTTCTCGAACAATTAGCCGCATAGTGGTGTCGGTTCTATCCACAATCTCAACCTTCACAGAGTTCAACCCCTACCCTTTAACCATTCACAAACATCTGTTAGACTCTTCGGCCCCTTCGCCCTCCCTTCCTCCTAGTTCCGTTATGCGGAACCGGGGTGACCTCCTCGATGCGTCCAATACGGAATCCAGCTCGAGCTAACCCTCTTATGGTTGCCTGCGCCCCTGGACCAGGTGTCCGAGCGTCTGATCCTCCCGGAGCTCGAACCTTTATGTGTATCGCCGTTACTCCCTTGTCTCTAGCGATGGCGGCTGCTTGAGCCGCGGCTCGCATAGCAGCGTAAGGCGATGATTCCAGCCTATCTGCTTTGACAACCATTCCTCCGGAGGTTCTGGCGATGGTTTCGGCGCCAGATATGTCGGTGATGTGCACGATCGTGTTATTGTAGGAGCTGTATATGTGGACCACCGCCCACCTATCATCCTTTTTGCTCATCAGTTTTTCTCCTCAACCTCTCGTTTAGTCTCTGGTTTCATCTCAGCCGCACCAGCGAGAGATTCTCGCAAGGAATGATCGGGGTTTGACAGGGGGCTGGCTGGAGCATAGGCTATCTTCGCCTCTTCATCCTCCATAACAAGATAGCTCGGAGAAGACACCCGCCTGCCTTTGACGGCAACGTGCCCGTGTGTGATTAGTTGACGACCCTGATACATGGATTTGGCCATGCCCTTCCGGAACACAAGTGTTTGAAGTCTGCGTTCAAGAACGTCTTCCAGAGCTAGGTCTAAAACGTCATCCAACTCTGCTTTTTTTGGAAGAATTCCGAGGCGGGTGAGTCTGCCGAGAAGCTGTTCCTCCTGTCTTTTTCTCTCCTCAGAAGACATGCCCAAGAGCGATCTGGCGATTCCTCGAAACCTCGAGAGCATTGTCTTGTGGCGCCACAGTTCCTTCTTGTTTCGCAACCCGTACTGACCAAGCATTTTAAGTTCCTCCTGCAAAACGTCGGTCCGCCAAGGAAACTTTGGGGTTTCGTATTTTTTCCGCTGCTTTTTGGGGTCACCCACGGCTAATCCTCACCTGTTTTTTCCTCACGCCCACAGCTTTTGCTTTCCTTCCAGTTGTCTTGGTTCGCTGTCCTCGTGCCTTCAACCCGTGTGAATGACGAAAGCCCTTCCAAGACTTTACTTTCTTCATTTCGTCGATGTCTGATTTGATCTGAAGGGTTAGGTCAGGTCCGATAAGATGAACATCTTTCCCGGTCTCTCTGTTCTTTGGGCGGTTCAGAATCCAGCTCGGCAGGCCGTACTTTGTAGGATTCCTCAAAACGTCCTCGATCTTTTCGATGTCGGCCTCTGGAAGAAAACCTAGGCGAATCTGCGGGTCAACTCCGGCCTTTTGGGTGATCACGTTGGCCAGCCTGATTCCTATCCCATTTACTCTGGTTAGGGCGTAGCCTACCTTTTGGGCGCCGTCTAGATCTGCGCCAGCAATTCGGATGATGTGTTGAAACTCCTTGGACATCCTGAACCGTCCCTGAGTCCTAAAGCTAACTACGGAAGTGAGTTGTAGTTTATTTAAACCTTGCTTTACCCATGCAGAAAAATAAGGGGGGCGGTAGTATCCTTTATCGAGTTCAAAGGTTAGAAAGATGAAGCAATTTCATGTCGGCCGCTCAGTTTCATCGATCATATTAGCTTTTCCAAAATTTTAGAAGACAAAATTGAGAGAATCCTTAATGCCAAAAAGAGAATCCAAACTATAATGACTATAAAAACAATGCCGCTAATTGCAAAGTGAAAACTTGTCAAGAACGGAAAATATAGTGCATAAACGACGAGAGCAAAGATGATGTAAAAGGTGTATCTGAAAAGATTTAATGCCTCTTCTTGGTCTATTCCTCGTTTTGAACCGTATTTTCTGGCCGGGAAAAAAGAAAATGCGTCCATTAGTTTTTTGAAGCCAAGCGTAGCTCTGTACATGAATACTGTGAATGTTACGAAGACAATTAAGGAACATAGCAGTCTGGTTTGCCAGTTTATGGAACTGGCTATTGGTATGAAAACCAGAACTCCGAAAAGCCAAACTAGAAGTGCTGTGAGAAAGTTATGGAATGTAACTGGACCATGGGTTCTTAAGCGCTGAATAAACTCACTGATCTCTTCAGTCTGCTTGGCTTCCATGTCCTAACTTTTTCCTTCAAGGTAGTTTTAATATTTTCTTTTATTGGTTAGAAAAAGGGCAAGTCAAGAGGGGATCTAGTGGTGTCGCTGTCACTTCTTTTTAGTGCGTTTTTCTAATTCTTCAGCCCATTTTGCGGTGTATCGACCTACCTCTGCAGCTATTGCTCTGGTGCTTCTCCATAATGCAAAGACAGCCCATATTACGATCAGAACAAAGAGGATCGCGGGTATCGCTGCATTAATTTCCCCTAAGTATCCTGCGAAGAGTAGATAAGCCAAGGATACAATAACGACGTACAGTATGCCATCTAGGGCTATTCTGTAATGCCGAAGGGATTCGACATTGATTTCACCGCTTGCCTTTCCAAACTCGTATGCCAAGACGCCGGCAAGTCCGCTAGTCAATTTTCGAATGTCAAGGAAAACGGTGAAAATTATGATGGCTAGGGCTACTACTATGATAAAGCTAACAATTGCATCAACCGGATAGCCAAGAAATACCTGCTCCATTCCTTTCGAAATGGGTATAAACACTAGTTGTCCGAAGATCCAAATGATTATTGCTGCACCGATGGAAAGGGCAACTCTCGCACCCACCTCGCGCAGTGCCTTTGCAGATTCAACGTACATTTCCGCCCCAAAAGCCTCTACTTTTTTCTCCTCTTTTTTGGGTTCCTCTACTTTTGGTCCTTCTTTTTCAGCCATAAATTCATCACCGCAATACATGTCGCCGATAAATTATATATTGCTTGCTGTCTCTAGCAGAGACGAACAATTCTTGCACGATCTGGACCGTCGAAAAGACTTAAGGTGGGACAGAACCGAGAACTTCAAACCTTGACTGAAAGTCTTGGCGCCGGGGTTGGATTCGAACCCTCCCCACTGTGGAAATATTCCCCCCCGATTCTTCCCCGCCAACTCCCCTTTTTTCTTTTCAACGGCTTTCGATTCTAGTTTACCTCTGTGGCATCATACTTTTGCCCGTCGTCTATGCAGATGCATCCTCTTTGATCGTGTGGCACGTAGACTTTTACGGTACCTATGGCTTCTCCCCCTCTTCCATCGTTGGCAATAAATGTTATCACATAGACTCTGCCATTGCCAGATCCTGACCGTTCGGCTCTTAGGCTGACTGTGTCAGTTCCAACCCCATATGCATCCGGCGCATGTTTAGCTGTGGGTTCATCACTTGTTATGCTAAGTATGGTTATTGTTACTTCGTCACCGTCTGGATCTGTAACGCCTTCTATGGTTACATCAACGAATCTGTGGTTAGGCGGCCACAAGTATTCTATGCTGGGATACGCGTTGGAAACGTCTGGTGGGCGGTTGCCAGGAAGAGCCGCGAGACCGTACAGAGAGAAATGGGTTAGATCAGCCCAAACGTAGCCTGCATAGCTCTCGCCGTAAAGCTCAACATCTGTTGTGTTAACCCCAATGTCGATTACCCAATCGAGGTCTTCTGAAAGTTTAATCCATGTTTGAGACGATTCATTGAAGAAGTACAGCACTAGCGTGTCTTCTCCGAGGTCTTCGAGATCGTTTGCATCTCCGTCGCCTGTTCTATCCAAATCTGACAACTTGTAGTATAGTTGAATGTATGTTTCTGAGATTATGTCTGAGGTTTGATTCTGCACGTTTTCGCTTACATTTATCTCTAAATATTTTCCAACTGCGTGTTCGTTTGCTGCTAATCCAGACGTGTGAGTAAGTGAGAAGGGTGTTGTTGAATTGTTGTATCTGTGGAGTTGAACAGTTGCGTTTGCTGCTTGGTCTAGAACAGCAGAAACAGTGGAATCGGTTTGTTTCACTGTATCTATTTCAGCTATTTTTATGAAGTTATAGGAAATTGCAGTGTGGTTCAGAGAGCCTCCATCAGGATATGCAACCAAGGTGCTATGGATAATCTCCACTGTTGCAGAATCAGGCTGTATTGTCACAGTCTTGCCTTTGAGAATGTCCAGCACCCGATAATGATCTTGAGGATATGGTTGCGAAAGCAGCACAACAGTTTGGGTTTCATTCCATATTCCATGCCTAACTGCGAATCGATTGACGTCCGATTCTGCCATTTTGGTCAGAATGTCTCCGCAGTCAGCTAAGAGATTGTTTACTAGTTGTCCAGCGGTTCCGTTTCCGTCGGGGTCGCCAACGATTACGATGTACGGCTCATTTTTGTAGTTCAGTAATAAATCATCAACTGAAACTGTTGTGACGTTGGTGTATTGAGCTAAGTTGTCAGCGAATTCGCTGGTTTCGTTGTCTGGATCAAATGCCAAAATTATGTGGTCCACGTGTGAACTGTAGGAGTCTGCGTCTTCAGAGTCGGGTATGCCGTCTCCATCACTGTCTTCGTTAAATGGATTTGTTCCCCATTCCAGTTCGGTGGAGTCTAAGAGTCCATCCTCATCGGTATCGTTTGACAGTGGATTCAGCCACAACATTACTTCTGTGCCATCTGTGAGGTTGTCGCCGTCGGTGTCGCTGCCCAGTGGATTGGTTCCTAAAAGGGTCTCGTGTCCGTCTGGCAGGTTGTCGTTGTCTGTGTCGCTGTTTTGCGGGTCAGTGCCTGCGGTTTTTTCGTAACCGTCAAACATGAAGTCATCGTCTGAGTCTGGGTTGGTGAGACTTGAATTGAACAGATACTCTTCGTAGTCTGAGAGTCCGTCATCGTCTGTGTCTGTGTCGTTAGGGTCTGAGTTGAACAGGAACTCTAGGGGATCTAATAGTCCTTCTCCGTCGGTGTCGATTTTTGTTGGGTCGCTGCCATACGTGATTTCGACGCCGTCTCCTACTCCGTCGCCGTCTGTGTCCCAGTGGTTCGGATTCGTTTGCGGAGAGAATCCTCTCCATTCCTCAAAGTCTGTTAATCCGTCATCGTCAGTGTCTGGGTCTCTCGGATTTGTTGTCATGTTATATTCCTGATAGTCTGTGAGACCTTCAGTGTCTGTGTCATTAAGAAGAGGATCACTCGTGACTAAAACCGTGAATGTGCCAGTTGTATTCGTGAAGGTTACGTTCCATCCTGTGGTCTCGACTATTTTCTCTAAACCGTCTCCATCTCTGTCCGTAGCAGTATCTTCTGGGCGTTCACCCTCCATTGTCTGAGAGAACTTCTGGACACGTGCACGCATCCCATTTGGTTGCACAGACCCGCCCATGTCCACAACATAGACGTATCCATCTGAATCAACAGCCACTCCAACAGGACTTGAAAAGTTTCCATCCTCATAACCTTCGTTACCCCACGAGGCGATGAAAATTCCATCAGAATTGTACTTCTGAATGCGGTTATTGCCAGTATCGGCGATGTAAATGCATCCATCGGCATCAAGGGTCATTCCAGTAGGATTGGTAAAATTAGTGTCGGGGCTTAAACTGGTAAGGTAGTTACCAGCGGGATCAAACTTTGCGACGCGGTCATCGCGAATCTTGTCGCCGCCTGTGACAGTATGGCCAACATCTGCAACGTAGATGTATCCGTTGTCAGCATCGACCGCTAATCCCGCAATGCGGTTGAGTTGATCGGGAGCAGGACCAAAATTACCCCATGAATCAATTTTGGTTCCATTAGGATCATATTTGTCCACATAAGCAACCCAGACCTCGGTCCAAGGCCAACTCGACGTATCATAATAATAGTCACTTCCGCCGACATAGATGTACCCGTCGGCATCAACGGTCATGGCATCCATATGATAAGGATAGTTATGACTAGCGAGACTTGTAATATATGTTCCATTGAAATAGTATCTATGAACGTGGAATGGATCAGAGAGGTATAGATATCCATTTTTGTTGTCAACTGCAATTTGGTTGAGGATACCTTCATGTCCTGCTAGCCAGTTGGTGATTAATGTTCCATCTGAATCAAACTTGGAGACAGTATCGTTCAACCAGAAGGAACCTCCGGGAGCGGGGTTTTTACTTGGGTCTTTGATGACGTAGACGTAACCATTTTCATCAGCAGCTATTCCGCGAACATACTGCTCTATATCCAATGGGATATCCCAGCTAGTTACAAACTCGAAGGTTGTGCTCAAAAAGTTCGGATTTGACACATCTTTGATTCCGTCACCGTCAGTGTCTTGAGACCGCGGATTCAAGTCGCTCCAATACTCCAAGTTATCATCCACGCCGTCGCCGTCTGTGTCCATTACTCTCGGATCAGAACGAACATGCATCGTAAATGGTTTAGACGCGTCTCCAGTGTAGTTGAAAGCGATTACCCAACCTGCCTCTTCAAGGTAATCAGATAACCCATCGCCGTCTGTGTCCCTGTTTGTTGCGTTCGTGTCATAAACAAACTCAAACTCGTCAAGTAACCCGTCACCATCCGTATCGTACTTCCTTGGATCGGTTCCAACTTCAACCTCAAACTTGTCATTCAACCCATCAGTGTCAGTATCATATTTCCAGGGATCACTTATCGTCTCGTTACTGTCCCTAAGACCATCACCATCGTGATCCAACGCTGTAACGCCTCTCCATCTCGCAAAATCATCAATGCTTCCCGGAAGCACATCATAACGCAACGTAGTGAAATGAGATGAGGACACACCTTTTTGCAGGTCTTCATGACGACACCATTCCCCGTAAACCCCATAGAAAACAAAATGCTCCCAAATATGCCACAGCCCGTAATCAAAGTTTACCCTAACATTCACAGGAAAGTTGGGCATACCAATTCCAGGCTCTATCCAAGCACCTGTCTCATACTCCTCTGTTTTCCAATTAACTCCCTGCTCAACAATCCAAGTATCTTCTGGAGGAATCCCAGTCATACTCGTATTTGAGAAGGAACCACGCGGAGCACTAATGCGTAGGTAAGGACGATACCAGCTTTTCGCAGCCCACCCCGTCTCTCTACCTGACGTGACGTTAACCTTACTTGTTGTACTTACTGTAATACTGATGCGGTCTCCAACGTCAAGCCCATTATTGTCCTTGTCCCAAACAGTTACGTTGGTCACTTCTATGGCTTCCAACCAAGGCGTCACTACCGACAAGTCATCAGGACCAAACCAATCCATAAACCAGCCCATCAGGGTATCTGAAAAACCGCCGAAAATGTCAGCTATGACGATAGCAAGCGAAATAATCCAACCAACATAGGGAATTTGTCCAATTGCAATGAGAATAGCAGTATATGCAATAGCGTAGGTAGCGGCGATCATACCATATGCTGCACCCATCGATTTACCCAGATGCCCCCCAATCTGATCAGCAATCAAAAACCCTGACAGAATAGATAAACCTACATCAATGATTACACCGATGACTTCCAAACTCTTCATCACATTTTTCAGCACTTTTAGCCCTTTGATTCCAGCCCATCCCTGCTTGGCTTTAGTCAATTTGTTGCACATCTTCGCCCAAAGTCTAAATCCGCCAGTCTTGCCTCCTGTCTTCAACATCCTCGCTATGGAGGCACTATTCCAACCTTTCATTCTCAAAAACTTCAGAGCTTGATACGCCTTCAGCCCTAGCCCTCCCCGAGCAAAAAGCATCAGACTCTCAAAGGCAATAGGAACAACCATGAATTCTTCAGGAGCTTGAGCAACAATTTTTTGGGAACCCTTACTTGCGATAGTCTGTTCGCCCGTGTTCCACATTAAAATCAGACTTTCCGCGCTAAAACCTGCCTCTTCACTCAACTGCCAACCATCTACATGACGTATGATATCCTCAATCTCAAGCGCCTCGTAGCCGGTCGTGTTATAGAAGTTGGTTTTCAATGACCTCGAATTTATTAATTCATTTTCTAGCTCAACAACCAAATCTACAGAATACCAATCTCCCAAAATATACGAAACAGTAGCAAGTTGGGACATCTCAACCATTGTGAGGTTCTCTTCAATACAGATAATAACAGGAAAGACTTGATTTTGAGGCAATGAACTCAACGCTTGAGGTATCATAGTGTTGCTCATTTCCACGAGGGCTGCGTCCTTGTTTGAAAATGAACCAAGTAAACTTTCAACATTTACATTATAGTTCTCAAGCGTTGACGGCATGTCAGATAGATGTGTTGTTGAATTCCTCAGAAAATCGTAACCGAGCAACATGTTAGCCCTAATCGTTTCATCCTTATCTTCGCTGTAGAATAACCCAAGATCCGAACCATAGCTTTCACTAACAGTGAATCCAGTTAGCATGAAAGGTTCATTGTATGTAGCGAGGATAGTCCACTCACTAAGATACTCCATATCGACAAGCTCAAAACTTTCCATGTTCCCGATGGAGTCGCTGCTGGCAACCAAAGTTCTGTCCGCTACAACTGAAACATATTTGCCATTATACGCCTTCAGAGACACCGTGTTATTGCCTTCAATTAACTCAAAGGTGTGGGTGCTCTCTATCTCATAGCCTTCTACAATAATCGAGCCGTCACCAGTCACAGAAAGATACGGTCCATCATGAACCTTGAGAGCTACTTTGCTCTCGCCTAGTTCTATCCACTGTAACGTCTCAAAACTGGTAACTTGAGTTGCATTAGCAACCACAACACCATTGGACGCAACAGAAACATAGAATCCATCGTATGTCCTTAAAGCAGTGGCTTTTTCATCATTGGATCCAATGACCCGCCATATGAGCTCCGCATCCATCGAAAGAACCATTGGAGAAGTAGCATTATAGAATATTTGAGCAGTGAAGGCAACGATGGCGTCGTTCTCCCAGACAGGATATACGGGTACGTGCATACAATTATCTGTCACAAGAATGCCGTAGTCCGCAACATCTGACTGGTTTGGCGGAACATTAACACTAACATTTAGTTGGGGAACGACTTTCAGGTCTTCCTCCGAGTTATCCATATCCTTCATGGAGCCTTCACTATCTTTAGGCCAGTCCCAAAACTGATAGTAAAGCTTCAGATTGTCAGGATTTCTAGGCTTAAACTGTAACGTGATATACGTTGGCTTGCCATTCATGTTTATTGTAAAATGGAACCTATCATGAATAAGGGACTTGGAGAAGGGAGACAGATCTACTTCATCGATCAGGCCATCGTCATCATTGTCAAAGTCCCATACATTGGAGATTTTATCGCCGTCAACATCTAAAGAAAGCACATCGTGCACTTCATTGTAGTCAGGCAATCCGTCACTGTTAGAATCTGGGTCCAAGGGGTCTGAATCATTCTGCACATCTTCATAATCATCTAACTGGTCAAAATCCGAGTCGGTGTTGTTAAAATCAGTGCCGATAACAGCTTCCACCGAGTCCGGAAGACCATCGCCATCAGTATCCGTCATATCAACGGTCGCATTAATCAGAGCCTCCACCAACTCTTTCAAATTGGAACCAGTTCTTGGC
>Ga0224506_10001439_pt1 | contig 17050 bp, 15 predicted proteins | sample SF_Jan12_sed_USG_2_FD_169108 | JGI IMG/M metagenome (GOLD analysis project Ga0224506, IMG submission 169108) | Sediment microbial communities from San Francisco Bay, California, United States - SF_Jan12_sed_USGS_8_1 | ecosystem: Environmental > Aquatic > Marine > Sediment | place: USA... | reverse complement strand
TTCTCGCTGTTCAACATGTAAGGATTCAATACCATATCCTTTTCCAATAGTTACAAAATCGGGATTAACTAATTCAGTAGAAGAATATCTTTTATCGAAGAACATATCCTGCCATTGACGAACCATGCCGAGGAAATTATTATTTAAAATAACAACTTTTACAGGCACTTTGTATTGAAATAAAGCGCCCAATTCTTGAATTGTCATTTGAAACCCTCCATCACCAATAATAGCTATTACTTCACGCTTAGTGTCAGCAACTCCTGCACCAAAGGCAGAAGGCAAGGCAAAACCCATAGTGCCAAGCCCACCTGAAGTAACGATAGAATTACACGTATTAAATTTATAATATCGATTACCTACCATTTGATGTTGCCCTACATCCGTAACTAAAACAGCCTCACCTTTTGTTTTTTCAGAAATCATTCTAACTACTTCAGCCATTTTAATAGCAGGAGTTTCTGGATACAACTCATGTTTCCAGACTTTTTCATTTTCAATGACATCGCATGCTTTAAATTCAGCTAACCATTCCTGATGGCTGTTTTCATAAACCAATGCCGTTAATGCTTGTAATGCCTGTTTAGCATCTGCCAGAACAGCAACATCAGCAACAACATTTTTATCAATTTCCGATTGATCAATCTCAATATGAATGATTTTAGCCTGTTTGGCATACTTATCTAGATTGCCTGTGACTCTATCGTCAAATCGCATTCCTACTGCAATAATTAAATCGGCTTCGTTAGTTTTAACATTAGGCCCATAATTACCATGCATTCCCAACATGCCAACATTAAGTTCGTGACTAGGAGGAAAAGCAGACAACCCTAAAAGGGTAGAGGCTACTGGCGTATGTATTTTTTCTGCAAACGTTTTGAGTGCTTTACCTGCTTTACTTAAAAGCACTCCATGACCACAAAGTATTAATGGTTTTTTAGATTCATTAATAAGAGTTGCAGCTCGCCCAATAGCTGAAATATCTAATTTAGGTACTGGCCTATAACTTCTAATGCCTTCGCATTTATTGTATTTAAAATCAAGCTCAGAAAACTGAGCATCTTTTGTAATATCAATTAATACAGGGCCTGGCCTTCCACTTGCAGCAATATAAAATGCCTTTGCCAACGCTTCTGGTATTTCTTCTGCTTTAGTTACCTGAAAATTCCATTTAGTTACTGGCATAGAAATACCAATGATATCTATTTCCTGAAATCCACTTGTTCCTAATAAATTGGAAGGAACCTGACCAGTTATACATACTAATGGAGTTGAATCTACTTGAGCATCGGCAATTCCTGTAATTATATTAGTAGCCCCTGGCCCCGAAGTGGCAATACAAACACCTACTTTGCCTGAAACACGACTAAACCCTTGGGCAGCATGAACAGCACCCTGCTCATGTCGCATAAGGTAATGAGTAAGTTTATCTTCGTATTTGTACAACTCATCGTACAAAGGCATAATAGCACCACCTGGATAACCAAAGACACTTTCAACACCTTCGGCTAAAAGAGACAGAATAATTGCTTCCGACCCACTAACTTTTTGAGTTGTTACGGCTTTTTGCTTTTGATTTTCTTTAACAAGGCTTCCCATTGTGTGAATTAATTAACGTACTTAACTACTATATAATAATTTAACTCTGTAATTCTAATTTTATTCATCCGTTACACACCCTTCTGAAGCGGTGGATACTAATTTTGCATACTTATATAAGCTACCACTTGTTTTCTTTAGGGGTTGAGGCTTCCATTCCTTTTTACGATTGGCAAGCTCAATATCTGAAACCTTTAGTTCTATTGAATTAGTTTCAGCATCTATTCTAATAATATCTCCATCTTTAACTAACGCAATTGCCCCACCAACTTGTGCTTCGGGCGTTATATGCCCTACCACAAAACCATGCGTGCCACCAGAAAAACGACCATCTGTAATTAGAGCCACTTCAGAACCTAATCCTGCCCCCATAATGGAAGCAGTAGGTTTAAGCATTTCGGGCATTCCAGGCCCTCCTTTAGGACCTTCGTAGCGAATAACAACTACATCTCCTTTTTTTACTTCTCCTCTACCAATACCATCATTGGCATCGAATTCCGACTCATATACTTTAGCTGACCCTTCAAACACAAGACCTTCTTTACCTGTTATTTTAGCTACCGATCCTTCTTCTGCTAAGTTTCCAAATAATATTTGCAAGTGTCCACTTGATTTAATTGGATTATCTAATGAATGGACAACAGTTTGTCCCATTTTTAATTCTTCTACATTGGCAAGGTTTTCTGCTACTGTTTTTCCTGTAACCGTAAGACAATCTCCATGAAGCATATTGTTTGCCAACATATATTTCATAACTGCTGGAACACCACCTACTTGATGTAGGTCTTCCATTACAAATTGACCACTAGGCTTCAAATCTGCAAGAAATGGAGTTTGATCACTAATTCTCTGAAAATCTGCCAAAGACAAATCAATATTTACGGATTTTGCAATGGCAATCATATGTAATACAGCATTGGTAGAACCTCCCAATACCATAATTAAGCGTAATGCATTTTCAAATGCTTTTTTAGTAAGAATATCTCTAGGCTTAATATCTTTTTCCATCAGGTTGCGCATAGCCGCCCCAATATGGTCGCATTCCAAATGCTTATCTTTACTTACTGCAGGATTTGAACTACTGTAGGGCAAACTTAAACCCAATGCCTCAATAGCCGAAGACATAGTATTTGCCGTGTACATACCACCACAAGCACCAGCTCCTGGACAAGCACTTTGAACTACTCCTTCAAAATCTTCTTCTGAAATTTTTCCTGCTATTTTTTCTCCTAAAACTTCAAAGGCAGAAACCACGTCTAATTTTCTTCCTTTATAACTTCCAGCAGCAATGGTGCCACCATAAACTAAAATAGAAGGACGATTTAATCTACCCATGGCTATCATTGCTCCAGGCATATTTTTATCACAGCCTACTACCGCCACCAACCCATCATAATGCTGTGCATTCATAACAGTTTCTATAGAATCGGCAATAATATCACGAGAAGGCAACGAATAACGCATACCAGATGTTCCCATTGAAATACCATCACTTACGCCAATCGTGTGAAATATGAGGCCCTTTAAATCACTGTTCTCAACTCCAGCTTTTACTTCAATAGCCAAATCGTTTAAATGCATATTACATGGGTTTCCTTCAAAACCTGTACTTGCAATACCCACTTGTGCTTTTTTAAAGTCTTCGTTAGTTAAACCTACTGCATGCAACATAGCTTGTGCTGCTGGTTGAGTAGGGTCTTGAGTAATGTTTTTACTGTATTTATTTAATTCACTCATAAGTTAAACAATTGTCATTGATTGGTAATTATCGTTTCTAATACGATGCTGATAAACTACTGCTAGTTGGGCTCCTATAGAATCTTCCCAAGCATGTTTCATTTGAATTCCTTCTATTGATCTTACGCTAACTACTTCAGTAGCCGTACCCGTAAGAAATGCTGAATCAGCATCATGTAGCATATCAACTGTTATTGGTTGCTCATTTACTTTTATTCCTAATTCATTGGCAAATTCCATAATTACTTTACGAGTTATGCCTGTCATTATGCTACCAGGTGAAGGTGTATATAATTCGCCCTGTTTTTCTAGAAAAAAGTTAGCCCCTGGTGCTTGCGCTATATTACCATTAACATCAAACATAAGTGCTTCATCAAACCCTTTTGCCCTTGCTTCTTGAGAAGCCAAAATAGCCTGAGTATAATTACCCACCAACTTAGCAGTTACTGGCAAGGACTTACGTTCAGGACGTTGAAATGTTGATAAAGTGAGGTTAATTTCGCCATCTCCTAATAATTGCCCCCACTCCCATGCGGCTATCATAACATGCGCTTTACGAGCAGGAGTAAGTCTCATATCCGTATCCATAAAAACCAATGGACGAACATATGCATTTCGCATATTATTTTTTTGCAATAGGGTTACGGTAATTTCATTCAATTCTGCTTCAGAGTAAGGAATAGAAATTTTTAAAACTTCAAGAGAATTAAGCAACCTTTTAAAATGATCTTCTGCTTTAAATAAACATAAACCAGAAGGTGTTTGATAGGCACGAATACCTTCAAATGCACCAATACCATAATGTAGCGTTTGGCTAAAAAGTGATACGTTGGCATCCTTTGCTTTTACCCAGTTGCCATCTAAAAAAACAACTGTTTTGTTGTTATAATATATGTTTGCCATTATGCAATTACTATGTTTTTACTTTAGTTATTTCCTCAATTCATATTCATAAAAAAAGCCTTCCATTTGGAAAGGCTTTTTTGTTTTTCATACAAGCACTTTCCTTTTATCATCTGACATAAATCAGGATAATAATATTTTTAATTACGACTGTTACTTGGTTAATCATATTTTTTTAACATAAAAAAAGCGCCATTCTAAAAAGTAAGAATGGCGCTTGAGTTATTTTCAAGATACTATCTTACCTTCATTCCTTAGGAATGACTTCAATAATAATAAGTGAAATACTATCTATTAGGTTCATTTGTTTCTTTGTTATAAAGACCAAATGTAATTTAATTATTTCACATTATGTAAAAACATCACTTTATTTATGCTAAACAATTTCATTTATTGCCTTAACTATATATTCTCCCACTTCTGTAGTTGAATGCACTTTGGAAGGTTTTAAATCTTCAGTACAAACCCCAGCAGAAATAGCGCTTTTTACAGCATCTTCAATTGCTTTACTTTCTGTTAGTAATCCAAAACTATGATTTAAAAGCATTGCTGCAGATAAAATAGCCGCCAATGGGTTTGCTTTTCCCATGCCAGCTACCTGAGGATATGACCCATGAATAGGCTCATACAAACTCACCCCTTTACCAATAGATGCTGAAGGCAGCATGCCTAATGACCCTGTAAGTACCGATGCTTCATCTGTTAAAATATCTCCAAACATATTTTCTGTAACTACTACATCAAAGTGCTTGGGGTTTTGAATTATTTTCATTGCCGCATTATCTACAAACATAAAATCTAGTTCTACATCTGGATAATTAATAGCCATAGCAGTAACCTTTTCACGCCATAGACGAGAAGTTGCTAAAACATTAGCTTTATCTACTAATGTTAATCGTTTACTTCTTTTTTGCGCTGCTTCAAAAGCTAATGCTGTTACTCGTTCGATTTCATAAGCAGAGTAAGTGCAGGTATCAAATGCGGATTCGCCATTTTCTGATCTTCCCCTTGGCTCTCCAAAATAAATACCTCCTGTTAATTCTCTAAAAACCACAAAGTCAACTCCTTTTATAATTTCGTCTTTTAATGGAGAGATACTAGCTAAAGTATCGTAGGTAGTAACAGGTCGAATATTGGCAAATAAGCCTAAACTTTTTCGCATTTTTAGCAGACCTTGCTCAGGTCTAACTTTAGCAGAAGGATCATTATCGTATTTTGGATGGCCAATAGCACCAAATAAAATAGCGTCTGCTTGTCTGCAAATTGCTTCTGTTTCATCAGGATAAGGATTACCTGTTTCATCAATTGCAGCAGCACCAATTAGCCCATGCGCATATGTAAACGTATGACCAAATTTATTGGCAATTGTATTTAGTACTTTAATAGCTTGATCTATTACTTCAGGACCTATACCATCACCAGGTAATACGGCTATATTTTTAGTTATTCCCATTTATGATTATATCAATCTGTTATTTTCAAAATTTTCTATCTCCGATTTATTACTTAATAAAAAATCGATGTCATCCAACCCGTTGATTAAACAATGTTTTTTATAAGCCGAAATTTCAAAAAATTCTTGAAGTCCAGTTTCAATTATTTTAATACTTTGGTTTTCTAAGTCTACTTCTAGAGGACTATTAGCTTTAAAAATAGCTTGTAAAAATTCATCTGAAACCTGAACAGGCAATAGGCCATTATTTAATGCATTTCCTTTAAAAATATCGGCAAAAAAGCTAGACACAACCACTTTAAACCCATAATCGTTAATAGCCCATGCAGCATGCTCACGACTTGAACCACAACCAAAATTTTTACCTCCTACTAAAATTTCGCCCGAACTAACCTTGTTTAAAATAAAGTCTTTGTTCTTAGCTCCTTCTTTGGTGTATCGCCAATCTCGAAACAAGTTTTCTCCAAAGCCATCACGTGAAGTGGACTTTAAAAACCTTGCAGGTATAATTTGATCTGTATCCACATTTTCGAGTGGTAACGGAACAATGGACGATATAAGTTTGTTAAATTTTTCCATTTCTTAGTTCAAATATTCAGTTGCATCCGTAATAAATCCTTTTAATGCAACCGCTGCAGCTGTGGCAGGGCTCGCCAATAAGGTTCTTGATCCAGGCCCTTGTCTTCCTTCAAAGTTTCTATTAGAAGTTGAAACACAATATTTCCCCTCTGGCACTTTGTCTTCATTCATGGCTAAACAGGCCGAACATCCAGGCTGACGAAGCTCAAACCCTGCTGCTAAAAATATTTTATCCAACCCTTCCTCTATTGCTTGGCTCTCAACTTGTTTAGAACCAGGAACAATCCATGCAGTAATATTATCCGCTTTTGTATGACCTTTTACGATATTGGCAACGGCACGCAAATCTTCTATTCTTGAGTTGGTACAACTACCAATAAAAACGTAATCAATTAACTTACCTTTTAATGGAGTATTTGGCTCCATTTGCATATATTCCAATGATTTTTTAAAAGATTCATCTCCATTAATAGATGGCACATTACCTGATATTTTTATACCCATTGCTGGATTGGTGCCAAAGGTTATCATTGTATCTATATCTGCAGCTTCAAATTTTACTACTTTATCATAAACAGCATCCTTATCGGTTATTAAAGTTTTCCAATAGGCTAATTTCTTAGCCCATTCTTCTCCTTTAGGTGCAAATTCTTTTCCTTGTACATAATCAAAGGTAGTTTGGTCTGGAGCAATCATACCTCCTCGAGCACCTAATTCAATACTCATATTACAAACCGTCATTCTACCTTCCATAGAAAGTGACTTTATAGCAGAGCCTGCGAACTCTACAAAATACCCTGTGCCGCCTGAAGTAGATATTTTAGAAATAATATAAAGAATAACGTCTTTAGCTGTTACGCCTTTTTTAACCTCACCATTAACTTCAATTAACATGGACTTAGGCTTTGTTTGCAATATGCACTGAGTTGCAAAAACCTGTTCAACTTCACTTGTACCAATACCAAAAGCAATAGTACCAAAAGCTCCATGTGTAGAAGTGTGGCTATCACCACAAACCATTGTCATCCCAGGTTGTGTAATACCAAGTTCAGGCCCAATTACATGAACAATCCCTTGGTTCTTATGACCTAGCCCATATAACTCAACACCGTGTTTTTCACAATTAGCTTTTAAAGCTTCGACTTGCTTACGAGATAATTCTTCTTTAATAGGAAGGTGTTGATCCTTAGTTGGAACATTATGGTCGGCAGTAGCAATGGTTTGCTTTGGTCTAAATAAGGAAACACCTCTTTTTTCAATACCAGAAAAAGCTTGAGGGCTAGTTACTTCATGTATCAAGTGCCTATCGATATAAAGCACATCTGGTCCTTCTTCTCCTTTTCGCACAACATGCGAATCCCACAATTTATCAAATAAAGTTTTTCCAGCCATTCTTATGAGTTAATATTGGATACTACGTAATCAGCCACCAATTTTTTCAAATCTTCATCATGAATCATGTATATTTCATCTGCCAATATTAAAAAGCGCTCATATACTTCTTCTAATTGCTGCTTATTTAGTTTAACCCCTATTTTTTCTATTCTATAACTAAGAGCATGGCGACCACTTCGTGCGGTAAGCACAATTGAACTTCCATTTGCCCCCACCATTTCAGGGTCAATTATTTCATAATTTTGGCGATTTTTAAGAACTCCATCCTGATGAATACCAGATGAATGAGAAAAAGCATTACTTCCGACAATTGCTTTATTGGCCTGAACAGGCATATTCATTTTTTCGGAAACCAAATGACTTATAGCGGTTAGCATTTTGGTATTAATACCTGTTTCGTAAGGCATATCATCGTGCTGATTAATAATCATTACTACTTCTTCTAACGAAGTATTACCAGCTCTTTCACCAATACCATTAATTGTACACTCTACTTGGGTTGCTCCATTTTGTACCGCAGTAATAGCATTTGCTGTTGCTAAACCTAAATCGTTATGACAATGCGCTGCTATATCTACTTTATGAATCCCCTTTACGTTGTCTTTAAGGTATTTTATCTTAGCACCAAACTCAGTAGGAAGGCAATATCCTGTTGTATCAGGTATATTAATTACGGTAGCACCTGCTTTGATAACTGCCTCAACAACTTGAGCTAAATATTCATTATCAGTTCTTCCTGCATCTTCTGCATAAAACTCTACATCCTCTACATATTTTTTGGCATACTTAACAGCAGCCACACCACGCTCAATAACATCTTCTCTTGTTGTTCTAAGTTTTGTGAAAATATGAAGGTCTGACGTACCAATACCTGTATGAATTCGAGGGCGTTTTGCTGCTTTTATAGCTTCTACTGCAACATCAATATCTTTTTCAATGGCTCTAGTTAACCCACAAACACTAGCATTTTGAGTTTGTTCTGCTATAGACTTTACAGAATCGAAATCGGCAGGACTAGATATTGGAAACCCAGCCTCTATTATATCAACACCAAGTTTGTCAAGTGCCGCTGCAATTATAAGTTTATCTTCTTTGTTTAATTGACAGCCGGGAACTTGTTCTCCGTCTCTTAAAGTTGTGTCGAATATCTTAACCTTTTGTCCCATATAATTTTAAAAAGATGTTTATAATTTCCAAAAGTATCTCAATACAACAGTGTTTAAAAGGCCAATAATTTTATTAAATACAATTTCTAAAATTACTAAATACTCTAAATACATAGATTACAAGTACCATATTTAAACATAAATACTATATTTGATTAAAATATATACAATGCCTAAACCTCAATCCGATGACCTTTATGATCTAATTCATAGCATGAGTGCTAGCGAAAAGCGCTATTTAAAATTACATGCCTTTGGACAAAAGGAAGAATTAAAATATGCTCAGCTTTTCGAACAGCTTGATAATCAAAAGGTTTTTGACGCTAAAGAGCTCACTCACAGCACTTCTTTTATTACACTTGGTCAGCTTCCTAACTTAAAAGCCAACCTATATAAAAAAATACTACAAAATTTAAGAAGATTTCATTTCTCATCAACAGTTGATGCTCAAATACGTGAAATGATTGATTATGCCCATCTATTATTTAATCGTAGCCAATATAAACAATGTGCTAACCAATTAAAAAAAGCGAAAGTATTGGCTCAAAAAAGTGACAATCCTGAGATGTTATTAGTTATTTTAAAATGGCAAAAAAATGTAGTGCTCCAAACTGCTTATGGAGACTCAAGAAAACAAGTTGGAGATATAATAACAGAAGCTAGTGCGGCTAATGAACGAATTAATAATATAAACCGATTTACAAGTATTCAGCTAGAGCTCAACTCACTTTATCAAAAAATTGGATTTATTCGCAACATTTCGGATCACAAAAAAGTACAGCGCATTTTTAATAGCAGTATGCCTGAAATGAAAGAAGAGCACTTGAGCATAAATGAGAAATTCAGTCTCTATCCTTTATATATCAATTATTACTTTTTTATTCAAAATTTTGACAAAGGTCATTTTTTTGCAAAAAAATGGATTGCACTTTTTGATAACCCGATACTTATTCGCACCAAATTAGAAACTTATATTCAAGCTATAAATAGCTTAATGATTGCACAATCACGGCTTGGGCTTTATAAAGAGTTTGCAAAATCAAAAAGGCGATTTAGAAAAATTCGCTATATCCCTAATATTATATTTACCGAAAACATTAATAAGAAACTCTTTAAGTACAGTTATGTGCATGAATTTAATGGGTTGTTCATGAGAGGTCATTTTACAGAAGGTGTACGAATGCTAGATCGAATTAAGCCTGACATTGAGGCCTATAATAATGAACTAGATGCTCATTCGAGACTGGTAATGTTTTATAAAATTGCATGTCTTTATATAGGAAACAGTAATTTTAGTGAATCGTTAAGTTGGCTTAACCGCATAATTAATACTGAAAATATAGACTTACGAGAAGATGTACATGGGTTTGCACGGATCCTAAGTTTAATTTGCCATTATGAATTGGGCAATTACGATGTAATTGATTACTACATCCGTTCTACCTATCGATTTTTACTAAAAAAGAAGAACCTTCAACAATATCAAAAATACATTCTTAGCTTTTTAAGAAAACTTGGAACTGCCAAACTATCAAATGAAGAAATGGCGGTTCGATTTCAATCGCTTCGATCTCAGCTTTTACCGCTCGAAACCAACCCTTATGAAAAACGAGCTTTTATTTATTTCGACATTATATCGTGGCTAGAATCAAAAATAGATAATCGTACGGTTCAAGAAGTAATAAGAGAGAAAGCATCTAAACAATTGCACTCTCTACTATAAATTATCGAAAATAAAAGAACCCTTTAGTATATTCGTGCAAATTCTTAAAAATGAATCCTGATTTTAAAAAATTAATTATTAGCTTAAGCTTGATAGCATTTAGTGTATTATCAGGAATATTTGGATTTATGTTTATAGAAGGCTACCATTTTTTAGAAGCCTTCTATATGACAGTAATAACGATATCTACGGTAGGCTATCAAGTGTCGGAACCATTATCTGATACTGGTAAAATATTTGTAAGCTTTTATATTATATTTAACGTAGGGGTTTTAACTTATATAGTAACCTATATAGCTAGTTATGTATTTGAAGGGGAGTTTAAAAATGAGTTTTATAAATACTTTAATTACAAAGGTGTAATGAAATTAAAAAATCATGTAATCGTATGTGGCTATGGCCGAAATGGCAGAAGAGCTTGTCAGGAACTAAGAATCCAAGGAACCCCATTTGTAGTTATTGAAAGCAGAAAAGAGGTTATTGAAGAATACATTGATGTAAAAACAATCCCTTTAATTCAAGGTGATGCTGGAAATGAAGACATATTAATTAAGGCCAATATTGAGCATGCAACTCACATTATTTCTACTTTACCAGATGATGCACATAACGTATTTGTTGCTCTAACTGCAAAAGAGTTAAGGCCTGACATTATTGTTATCTCTAGACTTAGTGACCCAAAGGCAGAAAAAAAATTAAAAAAAGCAGGTGTAGATGAAGTTGTTATGCCCGATACCCTAGGTGGCCGCCATATGGCTCATCTAATTACCAAGCCCTATATTATCAAATTTCTAAATATGATAGATGGTATTGAAGGTGGTTTTGAAGTTGACGAATACTATTTCGAACAGTTTAAGGATGATTATAAAGAAAAAAGCATAAAAGATTTACATATTCGCTCAAGCTCAGGAGCCAATATTTTGGCTGTAGGAAAAAGGAATGGCGGATTACAAATAAATCCTGGACCCGAAACAAAACTTCAAGAAGACTGGTACTTTATAGTTGTTGGGCGCAAAACTTCTATGCAGCAATTCAAAGACGAGTATATTCTATAATTTGCAATGCCTCTACCACTATTACCATGAGCAACAATTACAAGGAACTTTTTAATCACTATATATCGTTAACAAAGGAATATACACTTACTGAAAGTCTAAAAAATTCCACATCTCAAACAATAGAAGTGCTGGAAAAAATCACAGAACCTAAAGCTAGTTATTCTTACCAAGAAGACAAGTGGACTATTATTCAAGTATTGAGCCACATAATAGATACAGAGCGAATAATGTCTTACAGGGCACTTCGCTATGCCAGGCAAGACCAAACAAAACTATCGGGTTTTGACGAAAACCATTATGCTGCTCATGCAGGCACTGAAAGCAGAAGTATAAATTCATTATTAGAAGAATTTAAAGCACTTAGAACATCCACTATCCTTCTATTTAATAGCTTTACCAACGAAATGCTCACCTACTCTGATAATGAAACTGGCATAGGATTAACAGTTGATAAACTAGGCAGAATGATTGCGGGTCACTCGATGCACCATTGCAATATACTGACAGAACGGTATGGGGTTTAATACCCGTATTTATCTTTCCAAAGTGCTTTTAATCTATTTCTTAGCTCATTTTCTCTTGCATTATTCCCTGGATTATATAGGGTCGTATTGGCTATTTCAATAGGCAAAAACTCTTGTTCAGCAAAATTACCTTCATAGGAGTGGCTGTACTTATAGCCTTCCCCATAACCTTGGTCTTTCATCAATTTTGTTGGTGCATTTCTAATGGCCAAAGGCACTTGCAAATCGCCTGTTTCCTGCACCAATTTTTTAGCCAATTTAATAGCCATATAGCTAGCATTGCTTTTAGGTGAAGAAGCTAAGTAGGTAACACACTGTGATAAAATTATTTCTGCTTCAGGATATCCTATCACACTTACAGCCTGAAAGCTATTGGTTGCAATTACTAAAGCTGTTGGATTGGCATTTCCTATATCTTCTGAAGCTAAAATTAAAAGCCTACGGGCTATAAACTTTACATCTTCACCGCCTTCTATCATTCGAGCAAGGTAATACACCGCAGCATTAGGGTCGCTACCTCGTATGGATTTTATAAAAGCAGATATTATATCATAATGCTGATCACCTGCTTTATCGTAAATAGCCACCTTTTGCTGGGCGCGTTGTTGCACCAACTCATTGGTTATTACTACTTTGTTTTCATTAGTGGAATCAACAACCAGTTCCAGCAAGTTAAGAAGCTTTCGCGCATCTCCACCAGATAAATTAAATAGAGCTTGCGATTCTTTTATTTCAATTTTTCTTTTTGAAAGCTCCATATCTTTAGTACAAGCACTATTTACTAGTTGAAGTAAATTTTCTTCACTTAAAGACTTTAATACATAAACTTGGCACCTTGAAAGGAGAGCAGAATTCACTTCAAAAGAAGGATTCTCGGTTGTAGCACCAATTAAAGTAATAGTTCCTTTTTCTACTGCCCCAAGTAAGGCATCTTGCTGAGATTTATTAAACCTATGAATCTCATCAATGAATAAAATAGCACGAGCCATTCGAGTAGCTTTTTGAATAACCTCACGAACATCCTTAACACCTGCACTTACAGCACTTAGCACAAAAAATGGACTTTTAACTTCATTAGCAATAATATTAGCAATGGTAGTTTTACCAACCCCAGGAGGCCCCCACAATATCATAGAAGGCAGTGAACCACTTGTAATCACAGAACGAAGCACACTTCCTTCGCCCACTAAATGCTCTTGACCAATAAGCTCATTAAGCGCTGATGGCCTCAATCTTTCTGCTAATGGAATTTTAGAATCAATCAATTTATTAGGATAAAAATTTTATATTGAGTTTGAACCCCTAAATTCGCAAATTCATTTCATTAATTTATGAACTCAAATCTAAAAGTACATTTTGTGCTAGCATTAGTTAGTTTGCTTTTTGCTATAAATTATACGGTAGCTAAAATAGTTATGCCAAATTACATGGACCCTTTAGCACTAATAGCACTAAGAGTACCATCTGCAACTATACTTTTTTGGGCTTTCCATTATTTTTTTGGCACTTTAAAAACAGCTCCTGCTTTTAAAGACTTAGGAAGATTTTTAGCCGCAGCCGTATTTGGTGTAGCCATAAATCAAATTTTTTTCTTTAAAGGTATAAGTCTTACATCGCCAATGTTAGGCTCCGTAATTATGACATCTACTCCTATTGTAGTATTAGTGATTTCCTTTTTTGTTTTAAATGAAAAAATTACATGGTTCAAATCAATTGGGCTATTATTAGGAGCTAGTGGAGCATTATTACTCATCACATCAACAGGTATTGACTTCAGCAATGCTACTTTTTTAGGAAACCTATTTATACTTACTAATGCAATATCCTACAGCATTTATTTAGTAATTATAAAACCACTAATGGCCAAGTATGATGCCCTAACTGTAATTAAATGGGTATTCCTATTTGGAAGCTTTATGGTAATTCCATTTGGGTTCAACAATCTACAATCAATTGAATGGGGGCAATTCAATTACACCATTTGGACTAGTATTGCTTACATAATAATTGGCCCAACATTCTTAGCCTACCTATTAAACCTCTGGTCGTTAAAAAAAGTAAATCCATCTTTAGTTGGATATTACATTTATTTACAACCTTTATTTGCTACAACAATTGCCGTAATTTTTAGAGGAGATGTACTAAGCTTTAATACGCTTATATTCTCTATAATGATTTTTGGAGGTGTATTTATGGTTAGTTATACCAGATCTAAACCTCTTAACTCTTAAACTTTTCTAGGTTTTCTAATGTAAGAGGTTTGTTAATGTACTTACGTACATATTCATATTTTTTAGAACGATTTACATCGGCAGGACTAATAGAGGATGTTAACATAATTACACCACATTTTTCTTTAGTTTTTTCCGATAAAGTATCAAATTCATCTAAGAATTGAAAACCATCCATTAAAGGCATATCAATGTCAAGAAAAATTAAATCTGGCAACACATTATTGGTTGAAGCCTCTTCTATTTTTTCCATATTTCTAAGAAACTCAATTGCACTTCTTGCTCCTGTATGAGTATAAATATGCTCAGTAATGCCCGATGCTTCAATCATTTTTCGATTAATAAGATTATCAATCTCGTTGTCATCAACTAGCATAACTGCGTAAAAAGTTGGGTTTGCCATATTTTGTTATATCAATAGAATTTATGCTTGCACCAAACTAATAATAATAATTGGAAAAAATATTCGAGATGCAAATTATTTAAACATTCAGTTAAAATTAGATTTGTTTATTGCATAAAAAAAATGTTTTATTTACGCCAAACAAAAACAAAGTATCACTATTCTCAAATTCATTATTTTTACAAAATATTTATTTTTTTATTATGTTACTACTTATTTCTCCTGCTAAATCATTCGACTTTAACTCATCTGTACCTACTCAAAATTATTCAGAGCCTCTTTTTATGGAAGAATCAGAACGATTGATTAAAAAAATGCGTTCTTTTTCTCAGAAGCAATTAAGTGAGCTGATGAAACTTAGCCCAGAGTTATCTGCTTTAAATGTAGACAGATACCAACAATGGTCAACAAACCCTAAACGTGAAAACACAAAACAAGCAGTGCTCGCTTTTAATGGAGAAGTTTACAAAGGGTTAAATGCAAATGAAATGAGTGAAGAAGATTTGCTTTTCACACAAAAGCATTTACGTATATTATCTGGTTTATATGGAGTGCTACGCCCATTAGATTTAATGCAGCCTTACCGATTAGAAATGGGGACCAAACTTAAGTATTACAGCTATAATAATTTATATCAGTTTTGGGGAGATAAAATAACTAACCAAATAAACATAGATTTAGAACACGAAAAAACATTAGTAAACTTGGCTTCTACAGAATATTATAAATCTGTTAAAGAACCAAAATTGAAAGGTAACGTTATAACACCCATTTTTAAAGACTTTAAAAATGGCACGTATAAAATTGTTATGATGTATGCGAAACACGCTCGTGGAGCAATGACTAATTTTATCATCAAAAACCGTATAACTGACCCTGAATTAATGAAATCATTTAGCACGAATGGTTACACCTATGACCCAAACGAATCGAATGATTCCAATTGGGTATATACAAGGGGTTAGTAAATTAACTTCTTACTAATTCAAGAATGGTAATTTCTGGCAAAATACCAACCCTACCTGGATAACCCAAGAAGCCAAATCCACGATTAACATATAAATGTTGGTTTTCTTCTGTGTACAAATCAGCCCATTGTGTGTACATATATTGGGAAGGTGACCATCGGAAATTACCAATCTCAACTCCAAACTGAAAACCATGTGTGTGACCAGCTAACATCAAGTCAATGTCGGGGTGATTCGGGCGTACTTGCAAATCCCAGTGGCTTGGATCATGCGACAGAAGAATTTTAGTAGCAACATCTTCTGTTCCTGCATAGGCTTTATCTAAATCGCCATATTTAGGAAACCGCCCTTTACCCCAATTGTCTACTCCTAAAATAGCAATACGCTCGCCATCCACTTCGATAAAACGGTTTTCGTTGCGAAGCAAATCCCATCCCATTTCTTTATGCACCTGCACTAAATCATCTAAGTTTTGCTGCTTAGCTTTTGGTGAAGACCATTTATTATAGTCGCCATAATCATGATTACCAAGAGTTGAATATGCTCCTAATGGTGCAGATATTTTTGAAAATATATCTTTGTATTCACTTACTTCGGAAGTTTTATTATTCACCAAATCACCTGTAAACATAAAGATATCAGGCTTTTCCTTTCTCATTAAATCAATTCCACCTTGTACCGCTACTTTATTATAAAAACTACCAGAATGGATATCAGATAATTGACCTATTTTAACACCTTCAAATGCTTTAGGCAAATTGGGTATTACTACTCTTTTCCGTCTCACCCTATAATCATAGGCTCCAGAAGCTATACCAAATCCCATGGTAGCAATAGGCAATGCTATAGCTCCAATTGATGCCTTAGCTAAAAATTCTGACCTTGGAATTACCTTACCAGTATTAGCATTGATTTTCTTGCTACTACTTTTTTGTTTAGCCCATTTAACAAACCGTATTCCATCATCTAATAATAAAAGTAAAACAGCAAAAACTTTTGATAAATAGTCTATAAAAATAAAAACAATAGTGTATCGTTGAATACTTGGATTAATAAGACTAGGGCCAAACAACCTCCACTGAATAAGTATTAAAACAATAAGAACAGTTAGCGCCCAATATACAATTGAAATTATTCTTTTATGTTTCCAGTTTTTGATTATAACCTTTACCGCTTGAAACACATACCAATCTGTTAGTAAAATTATAAGTAGAGCGATATATACCATATTTGTTTTTAATATATGCCATCCCCATAAAAGGACGGCATTGCTTTTATTTAATTATTAAATCCCATTTGCTTTTGCTTCTT
>Ga0224506_10001438_pt1 | contig 17053 bp, 16 predicted proteins | sample SF_Jan12_sed_USG_2_FD_169108 | JGI IMG/M metagenome (GOLD analysis project Ga0224506, IMG submission 169108) | Sediment microbial communities from San Francisco Bay, California, United States - SF_Jan12_sed_USGS_8_1 | ecosystem: Environmental > Aquatic > Marine > Sediment | place: USA... | reverse complement strand
CTTTATTTCGTAGGGCTGCGCATTCACCTCAGTCTTTCCAGACTCCACCTTTGCCAGATCGAGTATCTGATTAATCAAAGTAAGCAAATGCTGGGAGGAAGCAAGTATTCTATCCAGATATTCTAGCTTACCCTGATCGCCAGATTCCTTTACGTCTTCGATCAATAACTCGGAAAAACCCATAATAGAGTTCATGGGTGTTCGTAACTCATGACTCATGTTGGCCAGAAACTGGCTTTTTGCCTTGCTTGATTGCTGTGCCGCATCATGTGCCAAAAGCAGCTCCGCGGAATAGGTCTGTAACTCGTTATGCGCATCGTGAATTAACGCAAGGTGTGTCTCCTTTTCTCTGTCCAGGGCATTGTTGCGACGAATAACAATTGTTGCAATCCCCCCCCCAAATACGAGTACCCCAAAGAATGTGAGATACATCCATAGACGGGTCTGTTCGAATGAGACATTGACTCGTTGTGAAGTTAGGTGTGATTCGTGCATCTGGGTCGCATACAGGTGTTGCATGGTTTGAACAAGCTCATTCTGCGCGGGCATACTTGCTTCTTGATATAGTCGTCTTGCCTCTTCAATCTGACCTGTCTTGCTTAGTTCGATCACTTCGCGTAATAGCGGTACCGCAATGTTTGCCTGTTGCCCCTGCGTGGCCAGGATTTCCTCTTCCTTATCCGTTAGCTCCATTGCCATCAGTTTTAAACGGGTTTCAGAAAACCGGCTGGCTGCATCATACAAAAGCATCTCACTTTCATCCCTGGCAAAGGGATCATCCAGATAGAGCAGTCGATGCAGGATCAGCGTACGCTCCTTGGCAATGGCACGCATCTCGGCACCCATCGCAACCTTGGACATATCTGAATGTATATGGTGATTTAACTGTGACTTCATCTCTTCCATCCGATCAACACCGGCAAGGGTGATGAACAGCATCAAGATCAGCATCGCCGCAAAGCCCAGAATCAGGGCGGCCTGTGATGAAGCAGTAGTCTTTTGTGCAGATGAATTCAATGTATTCCCACCAACCTGCAAGGAATTCCCCAAAAACAGGAATCACTACAATTATCCGACTATACGACCTGAAACTACAAGCGTAATTAATGTAAAGCACGATTTTTACAACTATTTAAACCGAGAAATTATTAACAAACAAAAATATAACTATATAACAATAACTTACAACAACCCAAAATTTATTGCTCACATATAAACATATTGGTTCCGCTATACACAATACAGAAAGGCCGTGAAAGATTGAAAAAAAAGGTAGTAGTTAACGCCAAGCCATTAAGTCCATTAGAGCGTGGTGGGTGCGACAGGAATATGTTTTCGAAGCTGCCGGTGCGGCAGTGAACTCAGATATCTACCGCATCTTAAACATTATTTCTGTAGGAGATATCCTACGTGTATAGGGGATTATTTCACGAAAATGGTATTTATCATTTTATCGGGTATAAAAGCGCTTATTAGAGCGTTACGATAGGGCTTCGACAAAAACTATTACCCGTAGACGATAGTCATCTACTGCGTTATCTCAGCAAATACACCGTTAACCAGCGCCTTTAGATCCATGGGGCTTAACTCTATTTCCAGGCCTCTACGACCAGCGCTGACATAGATAGTATCAAAATCTTTTGCACTTACATCGATGATGGTTTTAAGTTGCTTCTTCTGACCCAGAGGGCTTACCCCGCCAAGTATATAACCCGTCGAGCGTTCCACATCTGACTGGCTAGCCATGGCCACCTTCTTTGCAGCGGCAATTTTTGCCATAAGTTTCATGCTTAACATCGACGAAACCGGTACAACGCCAACCATCAGTTCATTATTGTCAACATTAACCACCAGTGTTTTAAACACTCTTGCTTCGTTAAGTCCCAACTTTTCAGCCGCCTCAGTACCGAACGACTCACATGCTGGATCATGGGTATACGAATGTACCCTGTGAAAGACTTTTCTTTTCCTGGCAAGATTGATTGCTGGTGTCATGCTAAAAATATTTTATTTGCTGCCGGTCATAAAATACGACTGTATAGGAAAGCTATACCTTCTTTTTCTCTGCCACCTTGTTGCGCAGATAGATCGGCTGCGCCAACTCTGCACTAACCGCCAGGCCGGATGTAAAATCACGTTTCGCCAAGCTTGCGATATCTATCGCATTGGGTAGCCGGTTGCCATCAAAACCCAGTAGCTTCACACCATAGTGCGGAGGTAATATCGTTTTATAGGTCGCCCAACCACTGCCGGTACCAAACCAACCGGGGCCCTCCACATCCGGGGCATGGTCAGGGGCGATGACATACTCCTTGTTTACCGGGCTCATCAGCCCGTCGTCATCGGCCACAAAGGCGCCCCAATAGATCTCATCCATACGCGCATCGATGGCGGCAATGACCTTGTCCTTACCCCCTTCACGCTTTGCTCCCTGGGCTAGACAGGCCAGCGTCGAGACCGGCACCACCGGCAGGTCTGCGGCATAGGCCACACCCTGGATCACGCCGGTGGCGATACGGATGCCGGTAAAAGCGCCCGGGCCACAGCCGAAGGCCAGTGCATCCAGCTGCTTCAACGATAGCCCGGCCTGATCCAATAGCTCATCCATGTAGGGTAGTAACAGCTCGGCATGTTTGCGTGGTGCCACCTCATGACGGCAGAGGCACTCATCGTCGACCATCAGGGCGACACTCACGGCCTCGCTGGAACTCTCTATGGCCAGGATCTTCATTCTACGGTTTCCGCTTTTGGATGATTATCAGATTCATTTTCAGGTTTATGGTGGTAGTGATAGAAGCGTTGCACCATCGCCAGTTCCTGCGACTTGAACATCTTCGGCAGGCTGTTAAGGAAGATCTTGCCGTAGGGTTTGTTGATCAAACGCGGATCACAGAGCATCAATACACCGTAGTCGTTGACGTCACGAATCAGTCGTCCAACACCCTGCTTGAGGGTGATCACCGCATCCGGAACCTGGAACGACATAAAGGGATTGCCACCATTGTTACGCAGGTTTTCGATCCGTGCCTGCATCACCGGATCACCAGGCGAGGCAAACGGGAGCTTGTCGATGATCACGCAAGACAGAGCCTCGCCACGCACATCCACCCCTTCCCAAAAACTGCCGGTACCCAGCAGCACCGCATTGCCCTTTTGCCGGAACTGCTCCAGCAGACGCGAACGAGGGCTATCGCCCTGTATCAGGATGGGATAATCGATACGCCCCTCTAATAGTTCCGCGGCCTGTTTCAGGGCGCGATGACTGGTGAACAACATAAACACCCCACCCTTGCAGGCCTCGATAACCGGGATAGCCTTGTCGACGATAGTACGGGTATAGGGCTCGGTATTGGGTTCCGGCATATCCGCAGGCACATAGAGCATGGCCTGGCTCTTGAAATCAAAGGGGCTGTCCCAACACACCGCCTTGGCATCCTCGATGCCCAGGCGTCGACTGAAGTGGTCGAAGTCTCCGCCTACGGCCAGTGTGGCCGAGGTAAATACCCAGGCGGATTTCTGTGCCTGCATCTGTTGCTTAAAGGTATTGGCTACGTTCAACGGTGTCAGGTTGATGGTCACGCTACGCTTATAGGTCTCGAACCAATGGATATGATCCTCGGGTATATCGGTGGTCATAGCAGTAAACTTCAGCGCCAGACTCTGGCAGCGTCGATGACAGCTCTCCAGTCCTTTGCTGCTGTCGGAGACCGTCACCAGCGCGTTCTCCAGCTTCGCCAGCACCGTGTTGATGTCAGCAATCCCTTGCTTTATCTCCGCCAGTTCACTTACCTCTTTCCAGCCCTCACGACGCACCTCGACACCGAAGGCGAGACGAAAATCCTGTACCGCCTTTTGCAGTTCTTCGGCGGTGCGCGACAGGGTTTGTACCGCACTACCGGCCTTGAGGTCTTCGGCGATGGCGTCCTGTGCCAGTTCTATCAGTTGATAACTACTGAGACTGTCGCCAAAGAAGTTGCTGGCGATCTCCGGCAGTTGATGTGCCTCATCAAGGATAAAGGCGTTGGCCCCGGGCAGCAGTTCACCAAAGCCTTCATCCTTAAGCGCCATATCCGCCATCAATAGATGGTGATTGACCACCAGTACATCGGCCTCCTGCGCCTTCTTGCGAGCCTGCACCAAAAAGCATTTATTGATGTGGCCACACTCCTGGCCCAGGCAGTTATCCGCCGTCGAGGTCACGCGCGGCCAGAGCATGGAGTCCTCGCTGAGGCTATCCAGCTCGGCGATGTCGCCGCTACGGGTACGACCGCCCCATTTTCTGATCTCCTGCAGCTCGCTGACCTGTTGGCGATTATGGAAACGCCCCTCCTGCTCGGCCAGTTCCAGACGATGAGGACAAAGATAATTGGCGCGGCCTTTGAGCATGGCGATACGCACAGGCACATTGAGGGCGTCACGCACCACGGGAACGTCTTTATAGAAGAGTTGGTCTTGCAGGTTCTTGGTGCCGGTGGAGACGATGACCTTCTTGCCGGACATCATCGCCGGAACCAGATAGGCGAAGGTCTTGCCGGTACCAGTTCCCGCCTCAGCGATCAGCACAGCATCATCCGCCAATGCCGTCATCACAGCATCGGCCATATCCTGTTGTTGGGTACGGGTAATATAACCGGGTATGGTCTTGGCGAGGGGACCGTCTTCGCCGAGTATCTCTGAGGCTGTTTGCATGCTTGCTGCTTACCATCCAACGTTGCGTTGGCGGTATTGTCACATATTTAGGAGAGCTCTGCCCCTTCGTGCACATCCCACACCAGCTCACTGATGATCTTGAACTTGGCCACGGTCATGGCACCACGTTTGGCACGCTTGGCGTTCTTGGATTCGTCCAGCGCCTCCAGCAACACCTGGCGATCCGCCTCATAGATCTCCTGCGGCAGATAGTTTTCATCCATGATGATCAGCAATACGGCGTCCCACTCTTTTTCGGTCTTGATCTGGCCGATACGCTGGCCGGATTTGTCTTCGTTAAAGATGGTGCGGGCCTTGATCTGAAAACGTTTTGCCGTACGAGGACCTACCATACCGATGGCATCGTAACCGCCTTCCACATCCTCGGTGATCTGAAGATTGAGCAGACGTGCCGCATCATAGATCGCCAGCTCATTGCTGACGGCCAGGGGCTTGCCCATGGCCTGGCGATACTCCTTCGCCAGTTTACGGGTTTGGTCCATCAATTTTTCAATCGAATAGAGGTTTTGCATATTGTCCTCCGCAGATACGGGACATTGTACGTAGACCTCTTCATTTCTCAAGTCTATGGCTGTGGCAATCATCATAGTGTCGTTCTTTATTGGCAGTGTTTGAAAATGGCCAATCTCTGGCCTCTCACTAACTATCGAACACAACAAAGAAAACTTAAGTAGGTGTTTTGAAGAGGATATTTACCTTACCAGGGCGAAGCAAAAAGGGGCCATAGCCCCTTCTGTTTATTACCAATCTGCGTCGCTAGGCTGCTGTGATACTGCTGATGCCGCCCATATAAGGCAGTAATACCTCTGGTATCGTCACCGAGCCGTCTGCCTGCTGATAGTTCTCCAGCACCGCCACCAGGGTACGCCCTACCGCCAGACCGGAACCATTGACCGTATGCACCAGTTCCGGTTTACCGGTCTCGGGGTTACGCCAGCGCGCCAGCATACGACGGGCCTGAAAATCCTCGAAGTTGGAACAGGATGATATCTCGCGATAGGTATTCTGCGCCGGCAGCCATACCTCCAGGTCGTAGGTCTTGGCCGCAGAGAAACCCATATCCCCCGCACACAGGGCCATCACTCGATATGGCAAGCCCAACTTTTGCAGGATGGTTTCGGCATGACCGGTGAGGGCATCCAGTGCGGCATAGGAGTCCTCTGGTTTCACTATCTGTACCAGCTCCACCTTCTCGAACTGATGCTGGCGGATCATACCGCGGGTATCACGGCCGTAGGAGCCGGCCTCACTGCGAAAACAAGGGGTATGGGCAACAAAGCGGCGCGGCATGATCGCGGCATCGAGGATCTCGTCGCGGACCATATTGGTCACCGGTACCTCGGCGGTGGGGATCAGGTAGTACTCCTGTTCACCCTGTAGCTTGAACAGATCTTCCTCGAACTTGGGTAGCTGGCCGGTACCACGCAGGGAATCGGCATTCACCAGAAACGGCACATAGGTTTCGGTATAGCCATGTTCTGCGGTGTGAGTGTCGAGCATAAACTGCAACAGGGCCCGATGCAGACGGGCGATGGGACCGGTCATCACGGCAAAACGCGAGCCGGTCAACTTCACTGCGGTTTCAAAATCCAGACCACCAATGCTGGTGCCCACATCCACATGATCCTTAGCCTCAAACTCAAACTGGCGGGGTTCACCCCACTTACGCAGCTCGACATTATCGTCTTCGTTCCGACCTTCAGGGACACTCTCATGCGGTAGGTTGGGCACCTCCATAAGGATGCCATCCAGTTCCGCCTGCAGATCCGACAGACGCGATTCGCACTGCTCCAGATCCGTTTTAATGCTCGCCACCTTATCCAGGATCGGCTGCGCATCTTCACCCTTGGCCTTGGCCTGACCTATGGCCTTTGAACTGCTATTGCGTTCACTTTGCAGGGCCTGGGTTTTTACCTGCAGGTCTTTGCGTTCGGCCTCCAGTTCAGCGATGCGCCGGGTATTCAGATCATAACCGCGCTTTTTAAGCTGAGCGGCAACGCCGTCCAAATCACTACGTAACAGTTTGGGATCGAGCATGTTCTACCTTTTTATTACTCAAATGTATTAATTACTTGCATTGGTCTGTACTGGCCACCAGACCATATGTTCGGGTTTTATTACTGACTCCAGGTGTTGCAGGATCTGGGTAACCTTCTCGGCCTCATCGAAGAACTCAACCACATAGGGCAGGTCCTGGGCCAGATCAACAAACTTGGCCTGATGGATCTCTCCCGAAGGACCAAAACCGGCGATGCCGCGAAACACCGTCAATCCTCGTACCTTCTCCCAGTCACGCATGCGCTTGAGCAGGGTCTCCAGCTGGGCCTCACCCTCGGTGAGATAGAGCCGCGCCATTGTAACATCATGTGCCTTCATAGTTGCCTCCCCGCAGCCACACCGATCCAGGTGGCCAACAGACACAGGACCACACTCAAGAATATATTGATAAACGCCTTGCTCACCTCGCCCCCTTGTAGCAGGTTAAAGGTCTCGATAGAGAAGGTTGAAAAGGTGGTAAAGGCACCGAGGAATCCCACCAGGATCAGGGAGCGCCACTCAGGACTGAGGGCGCTACGCTCGGTGAGCCAGATAAACAGAAAGCCCATCAACAAGGAGCCCGCGACGTTCACCATCAGCGTACCGTAGGGAAAAGCGCGGCCAAACATGGCATAGGTGGCAGAGGAGACCCAAAATCTCATCAAGGCACCAAAGGCCCCACCGCTGGCAATTACGAATGTCTGTAACAAGGTGCGTCTCTTTCTTATTGATAATGATCTGCAGGCATAATGATAACCCTATTTGCCGTTAACTTTATCATCCAGCGACTTAAGATGGGCCAACTTTTCCGCAATCTTGATCTCAAGCCCTCTAGGCTCGGGTTCATAGTATTGCCGCTCTCCCATCGCTTCCGGGAAGTAGGTCTCACCGGCAGCATAGGCTTCCGGTTCATCATGGGCATAGCGATACTCTCGGCCATAGCCCAATTCCTTCATCAGTTTGGTCGGCGCGTTACGCAAATGGATGGGGATCTCATGCGAACCGTTCTGCTTCACCTCGGCCATCACCGCATTAAAGGCCTTATACACCGCATTACTCTTCGGCGCACAGGCCAGATAGACAATGGCCTGGGCTATGGCCAACTCCCCTTCCGGACTGCCCAACCGCTCCTGCACGTTCCAGGCATTGAGGGCCAGTTCCAGGGCACGGGGATCGGCATTGCCGATCTCCTCCGAGGCCATGCGCACAACACGACGGGCAACATAGAGCGGGTCCACACCGCCATCGATCATACGCGCAAACCAGTAGAGCGAGGCATCGGGCTTGGAACCACGCACCGATTTGTGCAACGCGGAGATCTGATCATAAAAGGCCTCGCCGCCCTTATCGAAACGACGGTTGGTACCGCTGGCCAGGATCTCGCTGATCAACTCCTGACTGATGACATGCTCATCCGCCAGATCCACGGCGATCTCCAGCAGATTCAGCGCACGCCTGCCATCACCATCGGCGGCCTCGGCCAGAAGATCACGCAGCTCCGGTGCCAGCTCGATCCCAAGTTTACCGAATCCGCGTTCCTCATCTGTCAAGGCATGGTCGATGATCTGGCGTATGGCCGAGCTGTCCAGCGCCTTCAGCACATAGACACGGGCGCGGGATAACAGCGCGTTGTTCAGTTCAAACGAGGGGTTCTCGGTGGTGGCACCGATGAAGATCACGGTGCCGTCTTCCACATAGGGCAGGAAGGCATCCTGCTGGGATTTGTTAAAGCGATGCACCTCATCCACAAACAACAGGGTCCCCTGGCCCCGCTCTCCCTGCGCACGTTTGGCCTCATCAATGGCCGCGCGGATCTCCTTCACCCCCGACAAAACCGCCGAGATACTGAGGAACTGGGCATTACACTGCTGTGCGATCATCTTCGCCAGCGTGGTCTTGCCGGTCCCCGGCGGTCCCCAGAAGATCATCGAATGCAGCGACTGGGTCTCTAATGCCTGACGCAGTGGCTTACCGGGAGCCAGCAGGTGCTGCTGACCGAAATACTCTTCCAGGATCTGCGGGCGCATGCGATCCGCCAGGGGGTGAAAGGCAGAGTCATGCTGATGGTTGCTAAATAGGTCCGATGTTGCAGGCATAGTTACTTTTGGATTGGTGAGATATACGCACAGTATAACCGTTTGCGAAGCTTATCCCATAGTAGTAGACGGGAGATAAGGAGTCAGTAATTCAGCCATGCATATCGTTAATGCTGCCTGCTTTTACGGCTATTTAATTTAGACACTTACCTGCAATGTCGACAGAAGGTTATTTACTGCATGCAGAATAATAACCAAATATAATGAGTTACTGCGAATACGTGCATAGCCTAGCAAGATACCAAAAAGGAAAACCCAGAACACAATGAACCAGTTGTATTGTGTATGTACGAGGGCCCACAGAAGTGAGGTAATCATTACCGCACCTATATTTCCCAGTTTTGAATAGCGCAGCCCCTCAAGCAGAAGGCCTCTGAAAAACACCTCCTCGAATACCGGCGCTATAACGACAATCAACAGCCATACCATAAGTCGATTATCCGTCAGACTCATGGTTTGATTGATAAAATCTTCACCTCCGGTTTCACCTGTCATGCGAAATACGACATCGGCAAGGAAGAAAAACACCAAGAACAATCCAAACCATTGAACAAAGGTTCTTGAGTGGGGAAAGTAGAGCTTAAGATATTCAGTTAATGAATAGTTTTGGGCACGATGGCAGACAAATACCGTGGTCAATAGTGACATGAACGAGGCCACTATCGTCGCGTATATCATGTAGTCACCACTTGTTGTTAACAAGTTAACCAATTCTTTTTCTGCAATACTTGGATTAGCCATCATCTCCACGATGGCGAAGCTAACATACGCCAAAAATATTCCAAGCAGATAGACAATGACTATAAGAAAGGAAAACCCCAACGTGGGCCATACACCATATGGCCGACCAACTTCAACTGCACTCACTACCCGCCCCTTTTGTTACTTATTATACGTATCGTTTTGTTTTTCTTAGTACATATGTATCGACACATACCAGCGAGGCTTTAAATCTAAAACATTGCATGGATCACAGTTCTGCCACAAAAAAAGCCGACAGAAGCCAGCTTTATTGTGCTACATGAATTTATATACTCAATACTATTTCATCTTTAAACTACGAATTACCGATACATCCATAACTTGTTTGTTTGACTGGCTGGTAATTGCGGGCATCACTAATCTTGCTCCAGATTGAACGGCCGGTGCTAGCCAGGAGCGGACGTTCAGGACTTTCTTGCATCTGGATATTCTTCTCCTAATCAGACATTAACGATTAAGCTCAGCCGGGGAGGCGCGTTATCGCCGACGTCGTCTGGAGAGATTTGTTAAAAGCTGTACCCCATATTTTCAATCTTATTAAGCAAGTCGCCATGGCCATTCAAATAAACTGACAACCGAATAGTCTTATTATCACTAAATTTAAGTACGTACCAATATAAACTTTCGTTATATTTGACACTAACTAACTTTGACCAACTGTAGCAGCGATTGCCACGCCATAAGCTTTTAAAATGGATTTCATCATTATCAAAAAATCCTTTAGTCCATATATACTCTATCCACATGTAGATGGCTGATAAACCAAACATTGCTATTAAGAGAGTAATTGCAATTTCCTGTCCGCCGTGATTTGTATAGAAAAGAACCCAAATCATAGCAACTGTACTAACAGTAAAAATAATTGCCCATATAAATAGATACCCACCAAAGTACAGTTTTCCATTGGTCTCTTTTGAGAGGGCTCGTTTGATACCCATATTTATTACATAATATGTAAGGTAGCCACCCAGAACACCAAATATAATTTTATAGATATATTCCATGTATATTTGCTTTTAACGACCAAATAAGGGGCGCGACGTTAGGAGTGTCCCTTTTGATTTTTTTGTTAGGAGCATTAGAGTACAAACACTAAGACTATAAGCCCAAATATTGCTGTAGGCCAATAATACCCGGTACCATCAAATCGCTCCATTAGTTTGAAAATACCTAGACATATTAAGAATGAAATAATTGAGCCAAAAAGTATTACAAGTGTTGGACCTTCAATCATCAAACTAACTAGCAATACTGTTATACCCCAAATCGAAGCAGACAAAAGTGCATTTTCAGTTTTAAACCAAATATTAGCTACTACAGTTATCAGTAGTATTTTCATTAACATTATTATTCTCCTAACGCCCGCATTTGCGGCTGTTTTGGAGCGCAGCGGAAAAACTGTCCGACAAAATGCGATTGTTAGGCATATATCACTCTAAAACAACATTTGGATCGATTTTCATCATAGATGGATTAGTCAAATTACTGCGTCTGGCTGTCAATTACTAGAGGCCGTAAATACTCTATCCATTTTCTTTTTGCCGTGTCATTCAAATGTAAATTATCACGAGTATATTCTCTGCGGAGCTTCCCGGTACCATCATCCATTATTGGCCACAAATCCAAGTAGTTCTCTCCACAACGAGAAATCAATTTTTCGATTTTCATATTTAGTTGTTTTATGGCTTCGCCATACTTAACTTGCCTAGGCATAATCCCTTGTACGTATATCTTTGTTTCTGGAAAAGAAGTCCTAATTGATTTCAAAATAGTTTCGATATTTAAAAGAAGCTCCTTCATGCCTACACGGCCAAACGTGAACATATCGTTTGTACCAATTAACAAAAATAGCTTGCTTGGTTGGTTTCCAGACGTTATTTGGTGGATACGTGAAAGAACCCCATAGCTAGTATCACCGGCGATACCAAAATTATGAACTTTTATCTCCGGGAATGCGGTTTGCCAGTCATTCCACTCAGTCAAACTATCTCCAAGAAATACAACATCGCCTTCGTTTATATGTACTTTAGCCAGCTGTTTAACACGGGGCTTGTATTTAAGCCAATATACAAACCAAGGCATTCTAATTTTAGTTGATCCAGGATTTGGTATATCAGTCATATTTTTGCCTAACAGTTACTATACGGACCCCTTCGGGTCCGTATAGTTAAATTAGTAATTTTATATGTATCGGTAAAAATCATCGATACTTCAATAATCTACGTGACCCATGTCTCAATATCAAATAATGCATATACGGACATACGGTTGCATAGTGCACCCTCATTAAATAGGCACCAATTATCTAATAAATGAGTGGCTGCTTATGGTTTCCCTGGCTATGGGGCTTAAAGCCGGAACGGCTGCTTCAGGGTATAACCAGCCCTTCTATAATGACTGTTATATTTCAGTACCTGGTCGACATTTGACTCTACACTCGGAACAACCAACGCTCTTACCACTCCCCCCTCCACTTTTTGACGTAGCCGCACCCGAGGGCATATAAAAAGTACCTCGCCAGCAGTGCGAGAACAAATCGGCACGACTACAGGATGTAGGAGGTACAAGCCCAAGGATTGACGAAGGTAGAACAACGCAGGAGCAGTTGTCGAGAGCAACGCAGGAGCCGTTGTCGAGAGCAATGCAGGAGCAATTGCCGAGGAGAGCCAATTTGCACAGCGATAACTGCCCCGTTAGAGGTTAGGCACATGGACGCGTGCCCTTTGGGTACGTGCCGAATGAACTGCATCAAAATAACCGTCGCACTAGCGACACATCCACAATCAGACACAAAAAAGCCGACTCAAAGTCGGCTTCATTCTGCTACGTAAATTTATACACTCAAGCTCTACGCCGCCTTTAAACTATAGCCCCGTAACGACTGCGCAAACTCCTGCAAATAAGAGATACCACTCTTCTCTGCCTCCACACACCAGACCTGCAGACGTTCCAGACGTTTTGCATGATTCATCGCCGACTGTTGCCACAGTTGTTTCAGCTGTTGCTTAAACTCAAACACGGTATTCAGGTTGGCGCTGTGCTGACGTGCCTGACGGATGGTGGCTTCTGCGACAGAATCCAGAGCGATGTCTTCACGGCTCATCAACTTACGTGCGCGACGTAACAAACCTTGTACCTGGCTTGTTTGACCTCGACGTGCCTCTCTTATGGTAGGCAGTATCACCTTCTTGGCATAGAGCTTCATGATATAGAATCGGTTACGTACCACCGCCCTGACGGTTTCCAGATCGACAGACAACTTATCTTTTACCACATGACTGCGGGGGGCGACCTTTTTCACCTTGGCCAGACCGATAAACTGCAAGGCCTGGATATACATCCAACCCAGATCCAGTTCATACCACTTGTGTGACAAGCGTGCTGAGGAGGCATGGCCGTGATGGTTGTTATGCAACTCTTCTCCACCGATAAATAAACCAAAGGGAATGATGTTGCGCGAGGCATCCTGACTCTCGTAGTTACGATAACCCCAGAAGTGACCGATGCCATTGATGACACCTGCTGCCCAGAAAGGAATCCAGCCTATCTGTACCGCCCAGATGATGGCCCCTATCCAGCCGAACAGAACGACGTCGATGGCCAACATCAGAAAGATCCCCAGCAAGGGAAAACGATCATAAAGATGACGTTGCAAGAAATCATCCGGTGTACCCTTGCCATAACGCTCCAGGGTCTCCGGGTTTTGTGCGGCCTTGTGATAGAACCAGACGCCGGTGAAAAATATTTTGCCTATCCCTTCCACTACCGGGCTATGGGGATCTTCTGCGGTTTCGCACTTGGCGTGATGTTTACGGTGTACCGCAACCCATTCCTTGGTATGCATGCCCGTGGTCAGCCACAACCAGAAACGGAAAAAGTGGCTAATAATTGGGTGGAGTTCCAGGGCGTTATGGGCCTGATGGCGGTGCAGATAGATGGTAACGCTGGCTATGCTGATTTGGGTGAGGATCACGCCCAGTGTGATGTATCCCCAGGTAGGGAGTTGTAATAAACCTTCGAACATAATTTGCGTACTCTTAAGAAAGGAAAAAAGACTCAGCATCGATAAAAGGCATCGTAGGTCACTGAACCACGGTGATGATTAGGACATGAACATTGTTTCATCACAAAACTGGGACCCGCAGGATGCTGGAGGGTTCCATTTATCGCAACGGGTATTAGAGAGACTAGCAGAGAGCCCCTGTGGCTCACAGGGGGTATGGTTAAAATTTACACAACCGTCGCAATCTAATCGCTGATCACGTCCACCCCATCCGGTGGGATAAAGTTGAAGGCGTTAAAGGCGTGGGTGATATTGGTTTCGATGTTGTGGAATTCGATAAAGGTACTAAAGCCGAGGGCATCTTCCAGCTCCATAATACGCAGCTTGCGGGCCTTTTTGGTAAAGGCGATGCGTACCTTGTTAAACGCGGATTCGGACTTTTTCGGCGTCAGTTCCACCCAGTAAAGATCCTGCTTGGTCTTACCTGCATTGATCTCTTTGATGATGAAGCTGTTGTCCAGCTGTCGTTGGCTACTGAGTAACATGATTGGCGTATCACCGATGGCGGCGGTCATCTTTTTCACGATGGCCTGTTCCAGATCCGGATCATACGACCAGATCTTTTCACCATCGGCTACATAGAGTTGCTCGTACGGCGTTTTGTATGCCAGCCTGACCTTGCCCGGTTTTTTGATCAGCAGGATGCCCTTGCTCTCCTGTACCACACGACCATCGCCATCGGTTCGATACTGAATGATATCGGCGCGTAGCGTCTTTGCCTCGGTAAAGAATCGATTCAGGCTGTCAATGCCCTCACCCGCCCAAACCGGCATCGCGATAATCCATGATGAGACAACAGCTATGAGTATTTTTTTCATTATTAATCCTTGGGTGGTGGCGGTGCCAGCACCTCACGGTTTCCATTGGACTGCATGGCGCTGACGATACCCTGTCGCTCCATCTCTTCAACCAGGCGTGCAGCGCGGTTGTAACCTATCTTCAGGCGTCGCTGTACCCCGGAGATGGAGGCACGACGTGATTCGGTGACAATGGCCACCGCCTGATCATATAGCGGATCGTCTTCGTCCCCGTCACTGCTACTGGGTTCTCCCGATATTCCGGGGATCGGCTCACTGGGACCACTGAGGATCTCATCGATGTAATTGGGCTCACCCTGCTTCTTCAGATTCTCCACCACCTTATGCACCTCCTCATCGGAGACGAAGGCACCGTGTATACGCGTGGGGATACTGGTACCCGGTGGCATATACAGCATGTCTCCATGGCCCAGCAGGTTTTCGGCACCACTCTGATCAAGGATGGTACGCGAGTCCACCTTGGAGGAGACCTGGAAGGCAATTCGGGTCGGTATGTTGGCCTTGATCAGCCCGGTGATAACGTCCACCGAGGGGCGTTGTGTGGCGAGGATCAAATGGATGCCTGCGGCGCGGGCCTTTTGCGCCAGACGGGCGATCAATTCTTCTACCTTCTTGCCCACCACCATCATCATGTCGGCCAGCTCATCCACCACCACCACGATATGTGGCATCGCTTCCAGAGGCTCCGGCTGCACACCCAGCTCGGCCAGTTCCGGGGTGAAGAAGGGATCTGTGATGGGTTCACCCACCTCCATGGCGTCTTTGATCTTGCGGTTGGCACCGGCCAGGTTTCTTACCCCCAGGGCTGCCATGAGCTTGTAACGACGCTCCATCTCGGCGACACACCAGCGCAAGGCATTGGCCGCATCCTTCATATCGGTCACTACAGGTGCCAGCAGATGCGGAATACCTTCATAGACCGACAATTCCAGCATCTTCGGATCGATCATAATTAGTCGTACATCATCCGGGTTGGCCTTGTATAGCAGGCTCAGGATCATGGCGTTGATGGCCACCGACTTACCGGAACCTGTGGTTCCGGCCACCAGCAGATGCGGCATCTTCGCCAGATCCGCCACCGCAGGATTACCACTGATGTCACTACCCAGTGCCAGGGTCAACGGTGATGAGGAACTCTCATAATCCTTTGAACGCAAACCTTCCGAGAGGGAGATAATCGCGCGATTCTCATTGGGTATCTCCAGCCCCATGGTGGTTTTACCCGGAATGACCTCCACCACACGCACACTGGCCACCGACAGGGCTCGGGCCATGTCCTTGGAGAGATTGACTATCTGATTGGATTTTACCCCGGCGGCGGGCTGGATCTCAAAACGGGTAATCACCGGTCCGGGGTTCACCGTCTCGACCACCGCCTCGATACCGAAGTCTGCCAGTTTCAGCTCTACCTGACGCGAGATGGCCTCCAGCGCCTCTTTCGAAAGACCCTTGCCATCCTTCTGTGGCATGTCCAGCAGAGATAGTGGTGGCAGGCCATTTTCTGTCTTGCTGTCGAACAGCGGTACCTGACGTTCGCGCTCCTCACGTTCGCTGATGGCAATCTTTTTGATCACCGGCTCAATACGAGGTGGGGGGCGTTTGGCGATCTTTTTCACCTCTTTTTGTACCAGCTCCTTACGTTCTGCGCGGGCCTTCTTACCCTGCCACTTGTCACCAAAGCGGTAGATGGCATCAATCACACGGTCATACATCGTCATGACGAGCTGACCGATGCTGTCCATCAGGGTGAACCAGGAGAAGTTGGTAAACAGTGGAACGCCAAACAAAAACAGGATCAATAGAATCAGGGTTGAACCGGTGTAGTTCAGGGCCGTCAGGGCACCACCTCCGATCAGCTCACCCAGTATGCCCCCGGCATCTCCCGGCAATGTGCCTTTGATCACGGCAAAGTGGATGTCTGCCAGACCCGCACCACCAATGAGGGTGAGGATAAAGCCAATGGTGCGGAACCACAGGTAGTGCTTATCGAGCGTCAGGGTATGTTCAAAGGTACGGTAGGCGATCCAGCCGCTATAGGCCACCAGGATCGGTATCAAGTAGGCCATATAACCAAACAGATAGAGCACAATATCGGCAAACCAGGCACCCACCACGCCACCGGCATTCTGTACCGGTCGACCGGTATCACCACGCGACCAGGCCGGGTCGAAGACTTCGTAGCTCACCAGGGTGATAAGAAAAAAGAGCGCGATGCCAACCAAGACCAGAAAGGTCCCTTCCTTCATTCCGCGGGTGATATGGCGGGAGATCTGCTCTGACCGCTTTCTCTGTTTTTTTACACTCGCTTGCGCCAAGATCAATCCTTATTATGAGATATGTAGCTTAAAGCTATGATAATTATATTTAATTCTATTTCAATGCCGGATGGATAAGCGCTTCATTCATAACATTGATTCCAGCCTTTAGTCCGGAATCCTCCATCCAGTCATCCATCGCGATACGCTTTACATAGGGTATCAACGCGGCTGATATGGCCTGTGAGGAGGTCCGCGGAACCGCCCCCGGCATATTGGTCACGCCAAAGTGAACCACCCCTTCCCATATAA
>Ga0224506_10001437_pt1 | contig 17060 bp, 13 predicted proteins | sample SF_Jan12_sed_USG_2_FD_169108 | JGI IMG/M metagenome (GOLD analysis project Ga0224506, IMG submission 169108) | Sediment microbial communities from San Francisco Bay, California, United States - SF_Jan12_sed_USGS_8_1 | ecosystem: Environmental > Aquatic > Marine > Sediment | place: USA... | reverse complement strand
ATAATGCTGTCTTCTGACTTCCGTCATTCCACATAGACAAAACCATGCTCATCCATATACCCCATTTCAGAAGTAACGAGCCAGTCTCCCTCAAAGGTGTATTTTTCGCGGAGTGTTTCAGAGTCTACAGACGCTCCGCATATCATAAGTTGTCCGCGTTCACCGGGATCGCACATCACACCGGGCCTTTCAGGATTCACAAACTTTATGGCTACACCGGGCAAAGGCCGTCCGTAACTGCCATTGACAGAGCCCTCCTGGACCAGCTTTTTGCCGGCTACATCTGTTCCTTCAAAATCTGGCGTATTGATGGCGAGGGTAAGTCCCGTTTCTATCAGGCCGAGGCTTTCCCGCACTTCTACCTGATGCTGTTGACGCAGAGCTAATTTTATCTTTTCATCAAGTCTTTCCCGTCCTGTAATGACCTCCTTTACCGTGGCCCACGCTTCGGGCGGCATCTGGTGGTACAGGTTTTCCAACAGGTCGCGATATATCAGTAAATAATTGATCTTTTTATTTTGAATAGTATGGGAAATTGCAGCGATCTGATCACCTTCGGGCAAACATATCGTCATACCAAAATACAGGGGCAGCCAAAGTTTATACAAATTTCCAAAAGAAGAGTATAAAGGCATTTGTGCGTAGATCCGTTGTCCGACAGGCTTTTCAAAAATATTCATCATCGCCTTGAGTATAGCCAGGAAGTTTTCATGGGTATACTCGTTTCGTTGCCATTGTCCTTCTTCGTTTTTAGAAAAAAAGACCCCACATACACTGGTTTTAAGCACCGTATGGCCTTTAAATCCCGCTGCTTTTTTCTCCAAAATTTCCCCTATTGCGTATTGAATATTGCCGTACTTTTCAAGCCGCTGTCCTTCATCATGTACCAATGGGGGAGTACCTTGTCTTTGCAATACGGTGGCTACTTCTTCATCACTCATTTCGGGAGGCAGGTGGACAATGCTTTTGCCGGCCAGCGTAAGGGCTATATTGATCAGTATGTAATTTTCAGTTTCTACGCACCGCATGGCCACTTCCCGTGAAGGAATAAAATGTAATTTTTTCGCCAATGAAAGAGCGCGCCGACGCAGTTTGATGAAACTCCAGGCCGATTTATCCCCTGACAGGACAAAGTCCATTTTATCAAACTCTTTCATTGTTTTAAGTGCAAAATAGCCAAGTGTATGATGAGGCAGAATCCTGTCTCTGAAAGTTAACGTATTCAGGAGCTGTACCTCATGGCGTAAAGTAAATGCACTGCTGTCGTAGGTAGGCTTTCCAATCCGAACGGTAATCCTTTTCCTGAAGGCCTGCCATCCGGGCTTAATGGGTTTGGAGCTGAACAACGGAAAGGCGAATGGCGTGTCCTTTACACCATCCATATGTACGGGGATTATGGGAACATTTGTGTCACGAGCTATATGCTCAATGCCCTTTTTAAACTGTAGTAAATGACCTATACGACTAATTTGTCCCTCTGGAAAAATACAGACCACATGACCATCGTTCACTTCTTTTCTACACAGGTTATTAAATTCTTCAAGCTTTTCTTTATCCAGCCGGGATGAAATAGGCACCATGTTCAGCTTTTTCATCAGCCAGTGCCATAAAGGATACTCATATACTTCGCGCTTCATCACAAAACGCAATTGACGGTAAACTGAAGCGACGATAAGGAAAGAATCGGCCATAGAGATGTGATTTGCCACAAGCAGGGCTCCGCTTTTTGGCGGTATATTTTCTATGCCCCGCACATCCAACCTGAAATAAAAACGTACCATGAGCCAGGCAATAAACCGCAACATCATGGCTGGCACATTGTATATGGTGATGAGTGTCATGGCCCAGGATACCACGGCAATAACTCCAAAAACAATAAAAGAACTAAAGTTTTTGATGACATAGCCGAAAATACCCGAAGCCAGAAGAATAAACAAAAAGCCCATCATCTGGTTAAATGCCAGGGTCTGCCCCAACTTACGTCCCTTTACGCGTTCCTGTATCCAGGCACTAAGTGGAACCTTGTAAAATCCACTGAAAAAAGCAGCAAAAAAAAGCAGTATGATAAAAGCGCCAGGGCCTAAAGGAACTAATGCAAAAATAGTCATGATCACACTCAGTCCCAGTCCGCCGATGGGTACCATGCCCAGTTCTACTTTGTGTGAAGAAAGGACGCCGGCAATCCAGCAACCAAGTCCTATTCCCACAGCCACAAGCCCCATCACCATGGCTGTCTGCGTGTTGGTAAATTGATAAACAGCAGGCCCGTGATGGTAAATATTCATTTGAATGAGGGCGGCCACCAACCAGAATCCGCCCAGTCCCAAAATGGTAGTATTCAGGCCTTTGACTGTACGCGACCACCGGACGGCCTGTACAAGGAAAAGAACAGGATTGACCGAGTCTTTAATAACCTCCTCAGGAGGATCCTCTATGGCCTTAATGGTACGGCAGGAAAGCCAACCACCTACGGCAAAAGACAGAAGCACCATACTTACGGCTACATTGATGATTGTGGGGGAATCGCTCACAATTCCTGCAACGAGTTGCCCAACGAGGACTCCAAGAAAAGTGAGGAGTTCCATGGTACCTACGCCAAAGGAAAGGCCATCCATACCTCCAACATCGCGGATGAGACCAAATTTTGAAGGCGCATATAAGGCACTTTGCAAACCCATAAAAAGCAATGAAACCATTACCACAGTCATCGATTGCATGTAAAACCCTACGACGGCAATGACCATGATGGGAATTTCAGCCAGCTTGGCCCATTCAAAAATCTTTTGTTTCGGGTACTGCTGGGCGAGCTTTCCGGCCAGGGGGGAAAACAAGACAAAAGGAACCACCAGAAGCGCCGAGGCCACCGGTATTACCATGTTCTGTTCTTCTTTTGCCAGCCAGAAAACGCTGATAAAAATGATGCAGTTTTTTAGAAAATTGTCATTAAAAACCCCAAAAAACTGAGTGATAAATAGCGATGACCAACGGCTTTTAAACTTCATAATATTTAAATTTATGAATTAATATTTTTATTACAATCTATTTTAGATGTTTCTTTTAAAAACCATCGTTTATTTATGTTATAAATAAATAAAATAATGCCTCCAAGTGCCATGAGGAAAGCAGCATATTCCCAGCCGTCTGCTTCATGGAGGTCTATAATAAACACTTTGAGGCTGGTAATGACTAGTACCACCGACCCAAATAAACGATATATTTTGTCCTGCACCACCGATCCCCAGTAAAACAACACCAGGGCGTATATGGCCCAGGAAACCGAAAGCATAGTCAGAGCACCCGGTGTGGTGATGCCATAAGCTTCCCACCCATTGAGTATCTGTATGCTGAGCAGGCCTCCTATCACCAGGTGGCTGGCTATGGCATATGCACGGGCAAGCGACGACTGGTTGGATTTCAGTAATGCTTTGGAAATATAAAATCCACTGATGGCCAGGCCGACCCACATCAAAGCGCCGGGATTGAGAAAGGGAATATATTTAATGCCAAAAACACTCACCCACTCTACTTCCCAGGCCACAGAATACCAATAAAGAAAAAGCACACCCCAACCCGCCAGGGCAATGGTGCTTACCACTTCCATGGAGAGGCGTTTTCCGGAAATAAAAGCCAGACAAATCAGTACCAGCCAGATAAAGGAATTGACAACATGTTGCAGCCCCCCATCCAGATGGGCACTAAATTCACTGGAGGCCCCGGCTATCAGCGTGATGCCTATGACTAAATAAGCAAAGGTGGGAATAATGTGTCCCTTGCTCATTAAGTAGATAAGTGCCCCCGTAACGGCAAAGACCACACCGGTGAAAATCATGGGCCAGGCATATGCAAGTTCAAAGCTCATCAGGATATAATAGCTCCAGCAAATAAAATACAGGGCATTGATCAGTCCGAGATAGAGAAAGAGCCCGTTGAATTTATTATCCCGTTGTGAACTTGTGATAAATATACCTGAATGATAAATAAGAAAAAGGGATGAGATGTAAAATATAGGTTTTTGCCAGTGTATGGGATCAAAATAAACGTAATAAACGGCGTATATGGTCATGGTGACCAGCATGGCCATTAGTGGTACTTCCGACCAACCTTTACGGGATCCGGCCAGCAAAGCCACCAGGTTGATGATGAGCAGGTAGAAAAACAAATAATTCACATGCATCTCAGCAGCCCGTACTACAAAAGGGGTAAGGAGCCCGCCCAACAACCCGATAAACAGCAAGGTGCGCAGTTCATACTTCAGGCTCACAGTGATGATCGCCACAGTAAAAGACACAATGGCGATAAAGAGGGCATTGGACGACCAGTGCACGACTGTTGAAAAAGCACAGTAACCGAAAGTGCCATAGATAATAGCAATTCCCAATCCGGCCAGAAACTGGGCTGAAAGCCCTTGTTTTTTATTGTACAGGTGATAACCATAGTAAATTACCGTGGCGCCTATCGCAAAACTGAGGCAGACACGAACCACCGGAGGCAGCCAGCCTTCATCAATGGCCATTTTCAGGAAATATAAAAACCCAAGGAAAATAAATGATCCTCCCAGAAGCGCAATCCATTTTTCTTTTAATAGTTGTAACATAATATTTCAGAATTTTTGTACAAATCTGGGCTCCCACCCGTTGACTTTCCAGCCAAAATTTGAAAATACCGGATATATAATAATGTATTAAATGAATCTTTAATCTAAATTGAGGCTTATTTATCATAATTAAACGGACATTATAAATAGTGGACAGACTCAGAATATTTCTGGATACCTTTACAGCGCAGGATGTGATATCCTGCCGAAATTTCCTGAGAAGCCAAACACAAAAGGACAACTCCAGGGAGTTGGAGTTATATGATATTTTGATAAGTGGCAGGGAAGGCAGGGAAAAAGGAAAAGATGCCTACCACGCGGTGCGCAAGCGCCTGGTGAAAAAACTCACTGACTATATCAACCTGAAACTCATCCAGGATGATCCCACCAATGTTTCGGCCATCGTTGCCCGGCTGAATGTGGTGCGCCACCTGTTCAATCACAATGAGGGAGAGCTGGCCTGGTACTTTTTAAATCAGGCTGAAAAAAGTGCCATTCATGCCGACCTATACACCATCCGACATGCCATCCTGATGTTGCAGATTGAAAATGCCCATAGGGTAGAGGGTCAGCAACTGGAAGACCTGCTGATCAGGCGCCGGGAAAACAAGGCCCTGATGGAGGAGGAGGAAAATGCTGAAATTGCCGCCGGGCTCATCAGGCAGGCATTGCGACAGGCCGTCCGAACCGATGACGCCCGATCCATCGGTGAGGTAGTGCAGGAAGTGCTGGCGCACTATGGCTTAAACAAATCGATGATCAGACGCCCACGACTACTGTATAATATTCTGTACATTACACGCAGTGAAATATTGGCGCGCAAAGACTATTTCACTTTTGGCCCCTATGTAATTGAGCAATACAAAATCCTGGAAAATGCCGGGGCCTTCCACAAGCACAACCACCTGATCAGGCTCAACTTCCTCTATATGATAGCCCATGTACTCTACCGCAATCGTGATTTTCATGAAAGCGGAAGATATATCGAGATGCTAACCACCAATATGACCATGTACAACCACATGTACTTCAGTCAGTTTCACACCCGTTCAGTAATGCTCCAGGCAGCGGTACTGTGTTATACGGGCAGGTTAGAAGAGAGCATCGGATTGTTGCGCGAGGTGTTTATTGAAAGCGACATAAAACACAATCCCGAGGAAAGGGTAAAAGCGGTGATTAACCTTTCTATTTATTACTTCATGGACGGCAAACATGGGCTGGCCCTGCGCCTGACCAGTGGGCTGGGACATACTGACCGCTGGTATGAGAAACGCATGGGTAGGGAATGGTTGTTTAAGAAAAACCTGATGGAGGTCATTGCCCTGTACGATACAGGCAGTACGGAGCCTGCGCTGGATCGGTTGAGGTCAGTAGAGCGCAATTTCCACGGGATGCTCCAGCTGCCGCCCTATCAGCGCGGTCGTGTTTTTATCGAGGTCATCCGCCATATCATTGAACGGCCCCATGCCCTGAGGGACGTGACCTTTGCCAGTCAGGTAAGGAAACGGCTCGTCACCATTCCCGAAGAACAGGAAGATCTACAAGCTATGGCTTTTTTCTCCTGGATAAAGTCAAAACTATCGGGCATGACCTATTATGAGGCACTGCTGGATACGGTAGGGAGGGTGCAATCAGATTTAAATTAACAACATTGCCCGGTCTTAACAATACTATTTCCCCACCACAAAAGTATGGGTATATTTTATTGCCCAGGTAGATATGGCTGTGAGGGGGATTGTGGGGATCTCGCGGTACCGGTGTGTGTTGGCACCCTGATTATAAACCAGATAAAGGTCATTACCTTCCCGGGGGTTGTATCTGATACGCACATTGCTCAATACCTGGTGATCCAGGGTATTGATCTGAACAAAGGCAGAGGCCGAAAGCCTGGTGTTCAGCATGTAAGTACTACGGAACCTTCCTACAATGGCCTGGTAATGCATATTTCGTTCAGGTAACAGGACGTCATTGTATATGAAATTAATATTGAAATCAATGGATGATGATACCTTCCAGGTAGGCATTAAGGCCAGGACAAACTGTCTTCCATCATAATAATCGCCGGCATTAAACAGGGCTATGAGCATCAGTTTTTTTCCAAAGGGGGTATTGTACTGCCCTTTCACCAGATTAAAGGGGTAGTGGCCACTAAGTATAAAATGATGATCGGAAAGAAAAAAGGTGTCGGTGAGGTATTCGATTTGACGTACACCTTCCAGGCTGAACCCCTGTCCGTTTTTTGTTTCGCCATTTACCCCAACGGAAAGATCCGCTGATTGCAATTTGTTGGTGGTATTTTCATTAAAATGATAGCCCTGCGCAAATACCTGGTAGTTAAACCATTTTGAGTTTTCACCGGGCTGCCAACCCCACCATATCCGGTTGAAGGTAAGCCAATAATTTTCCCTGACTTCAAAGCCCATGACCGGGTCAAAGTGCTCACCCGTTCGTACGTAAGTCACATCATACCCAAAGCCCTTTTGAGCTCTTCGTTCGGCCGTGATCCGTAGCTTTGCATTGTCCATACTGAATGGGGAAGCACCGAGGTCATTATAAAAGGTCTGGGCATAATTAAACAAGAGGTAGTCATTGGGAGTCACACGTATCGTTCCGTCCAGACCGGTGGCGGTATTATAATTACCTGCTTTATCAAGTTTGTTAGTTACCATTCCCCCGAGGTATGAGTATTCGTTAATGGCCTGTTTACGTAACCTCAGCACGCCATAATTGGTACTGGCAGTTCCGTAGATGCTTTCGGTTTGCATGTCGAGCAAGCCCATGTCCCAGTTGCCCACGCGGCCAACCATTCTGAGTCCACCATAGATTCTTACAGGGCCATCATCATGCAGGCCTATTCGGCGGCTGTAAAAAAGGCGGTTGGGTCCGCCCAGCGGAAAATCAAAAATACTGCTTCGTTCCTGAAAAAACAGTCGCTTTTCCGGGAAGAAAAGAGAAAACCGTGTGAGGTTTACCTGCTCATCATCGGCCTCTACCTGGGCAAAATCAGGGTTTACCGTGATGTCCAGGGTCATATTGCTCGACACACTATACTTTAAATCGAGGCCCCCTTCGCGTGTAGGATCCTGTTGAGACTCGTATGCAGTACCTGTGCTGTTGAGTACCTGCTCTGTCTGAACTCCCCCCAGGACATAGGGCGCGATATAAAGTTTCTTTGAAGGGAATATATCATGGAAAATGAATTTATGTGTTTGAGAGGCTTTCCACGCAGAAAGGCCACCCCAATCGGGCGGGATATCGGGAAATACGACCGATTCATTATTATAAGCGTAATAATGAAAGGCCGAGATACCCATAATTACCTCACCATTGCTGTCCTGAAAACGCAGACTGCTGAAAGGAATACGTATTTCCGCGTCATAGCCCCCCTCATTGAGTGAGACCTTCACGTCCCAAAAGGTATTCCAGCTGATATTGATAGGCATTTCGCCCTGACCGTCATTATACACATTGGCTTCAGAGCGTAAACCGGCGGGTGTGGTGAAAAAGCAAAGGGTGTTTTCGTTATCATTAAAGGAGTCAATAACAATGCCCAGCCAGTCGTTGGCAGGTTCAAAAGCATCTCTTTTCTTTGAGGTGGCCAGGAGCCTGTCAGGCTCAGCGTATATCATTCGCCCTGCCAGATAGAGGTATTGATCATCATAACCCAGGTAGAGTAAAGTCTCGTTGGAGGGAGTCCCTTTATAGGTGGGGGCGTGTAGTGTTAAGGGAAGAGGGGATGTCTCTTTCCACTCCTGGCTATCGATTACACCGTCAAAAGTAAGTGGTGTTGTTCTCCTATAGGCTGCTGTAGGGGACTGCGCAAAGGAAAGGCCCTTTAGCAAAACCATTAAAAATCCATATAAAAATAACCTAAGCACACTCATCACGTTTGTATAACAAAATACAAGAAGCCAGGGTTTAAACATGCAGGTTTGGTGAAAATAACTTCCGGCCCGGCTGGGTAAATAGTTATTCCTGACCGGAAGTTAAACATTATTCTGTTTTTCCAAACAGGCTAGAGTCTTTTGACCCTGGGCTCAAGGTCGGTCAACTCAGCGATCCTCACAGGCTCGCCACTTTCAATACTTTTACGTGCAGCAATACCGATGAGTATTGACATCGCTCCATCGCGTATTCCGGCCGAGTGTCTCAAAGGATCGGGTGCGGCCGGGTTTACAAATATTTTATCGTGCAGACGCTTATCGCCTCCACCATGGCCACCTCGCTCCAAAGGCACTTTAACTACTTCGGGTTTTTCCCAGAGCTTATGCATGATTACGGGTTCAAAGCTTGTTTCATCATTACCTGACTGGTCCATTTCAGCTGCATGGAGCGCTTCCTGATCAAGACTGCCCTTCCCAATAAAAGGAATGTCCAACCAGGCATCAATCCTTCCGTCCATGCCATTTAAGGCTGCCTTCCAGCCCTCGTAAGGTGAATAAGTTGTCAGGGAATAATTCACTACTACACCATTGGCATATTTGATCTGTGCCGACATTTTATCATAAATGTTGATCTCATGACGGAAAAGACAGTTATCGCGAATGTAACCATCATACTTTTCATTATCCACATACATCCGCATGGCATGCTCATCTTTGGTGATGTCCCAGTAATACTTACAACTGCTTTTATGCTGACATGAACGGCAGTTGTCACCGCGTATCTTGCCATTACTTCCGTAATGTTCCAGGGCACCATAAGCAAAAACTTCTACCGGGTCGGAGTCAATCCACCAGTTGAGCATGTCAAAATGGTGGGTGGATTTGTGTACCCAAAGTGACCCGCCGGATTCACGCTGGCCGTGCCACCTTCTGAAGTAGGAAGCACCATGGTATGTGTTGAGGTACCAGTGAAAGTCAACAGAGGTCAGTTTTCCGATCTCTTGTTTTGCCAATAGCTCTTTTACTTTAGTGGCATAAGGACTCCAGCGGTAATTGAACCCAACGATCAGACTCTTCCCTGACTTGCGCTCCGCATCCAGTATATCCTGACATTTACGTTCATCAGTGGTCAACGGTTTTTCCGTCAGGACATCTATGCCGGCATTAAGCCCTTTGATGATGTATTCATGATGGTATGAATCTTTGGTGGTAACGATGAGTAAGTCGGGTTTGGCCTGGGCCAGCATCTCATCACAATTGATGTAGGTTTCACATTTCACCCCCATATATTTTTTGGCATAGGCCAGCCTGCCCGGATTAATATCTGAGATCCCGACAAATTCCAGGATATCACTGTATTGATCTACCAGTCTTTTTCCCCAGAAGGATGATCCGCGTACACCGGTACCTACAAGTGCTACTTTTAATTTTTCACCCTTCAGTCCAAAGCCCGCGGCGGGTGCAGTGAACATCGTCCCGGCTGCCAGCATACTAACTGAAGCCAGAAATTGTCTTCTTGATTGGTTTTCTGTCATCTTATTATTCGTTCATATAAATTACTAATGCATGAAATTTCGATTTGTAAATTAAGACAGGAAAACGGAAAAATCAATTTCTTTGATATTTACTCTAGTTCAACACGAAAACATTGTCATTTTCGTAAAGTGCTGCCCTTGCTTATTTCAATAAAAACAGATGTGCTATTTCCGGGGTGGGAAGGGGACAGGACTTGCCTTTGCCAAACAGCCTATAGCGGGAACCGGCTATAAGGTCATAAATGTAGTCGCGAATAAACTTTGGAAAAACAAAAAAAACAATGGCCAGGTGCCACAAGCCGCCCAGTTCATGTAATAGGCGCAAGGTGGCAGAAGATTTATGCCAGGCCTTTTTGCCTTTAATCAGGACGACAGAATCTGTTTTATCGACGGGATACCCATATTCTTTTAGTAATCGGACACCTGCTGCTGACTGTAGGGAGGCAAAACGAAAGCGGCTTTTGGAGTCATGACGTATGATGAACTGCACAATGCCCTGACACAAATGACAGGGACCATCAAACAGGATGATATTTTCTTTTCCGGAGAACAATGTTTAAGGCGGTTTGTCCATTGACTGGCAGAAAAATGAAGCGTGTATATCCTGCCTATCTTTCTTTCAAAGAGCGAATAAATTTGGCCCAGTTGAATGGATTGAGAAAAGGATTAGGCCGTTGACTATACCTGTAGGTTTGGGTATTGATCATCTCGTCCATGTAAAAGCGATAGTTCACTTCAGGTGACATAGGGGCACTACGCATCATCAACGTAAGTAATTCCCGGTTGAGGTTGTCACTGTCAATTTCGTCATCCGGCGGCAGGTTTAATGCCAGTACAGCGTCCTTAAAGACTTCTTCCGTAGGGAAAGGCATAATGGTTACATTTTTCAGGTAAGTGGTATCTGAAACCATCTCTACGATCAGTGTAGCCTGCTTATTCAGGGAGTCGGGAACAATAAAATGCTGTTTTGTATAACCAACAGCGCTAAATACAATACTGTCGCCTATGAGCACGGGCAGTGAGAAAAATCCCAGGTAATTACTCGTTACCCCATCCTGACGTTTGGGCACATAAATATGAACACCCGGTAGTCCGGAGGTGCTGTCTTCTCCCAGGATTATTCCTGAAAGTTGTAATACCCTTTTGCTTTGTGCGCCTGCTTTTTGGAACAAACCTACCCCAATGACCACAAAAAGGACGATGACCGATACTTTCCAAAATTTGCTGAAACCCTTCAAATGCCTTTCTTTATGTAAAACTTAACCTGCGAAGATATCAATTATGAGTCAATTATCCATATGAATGATATTTTTATTAACTTTGACATTTGGAGAATGTTGCCTTATGAGGCTAAAAAATTTTAATATCGCCATTGGTTCCCAATTTTTCAAGGCATGTTCTGAAGAGCCACGCATTCGGATATTACATCTTATTCTACATAATAATGAAATGTGTATCTCTGACCTGGAACATGTTTTGGATTTTTCACAAACCAAGACTTCACGTCATGTCACTTACCTGAAAAATAGTGGAATACTGAAACTTCGGAAGTCGGATCAGTGGGTACTTTATTCCCTGAAAGAAGAGATGGTCGATTTGGTTCAAATGATTTTCAATTTACTGCAAAAAGACCCCACTTTAAAAGCAGACATGGAAACATTTAACACCCTTTTTTCCAACCGTGAGCTGGCGATAAACAAATTGAGGGTAACCGAATGGCCGGCAAGGTGAAAAGTATTTATAAAGTCATATTCTTTGATCTTGACCACACCCTTTGGGACTATAAACGGAACTCAAAAATGACACTGGAAGGGCTTTATCATAAGCACCTTAATGTTAACAACCGATTCGATTACTTCTACTCCCGGTTTGACACCATCAATGAACATTTATGGAACCTCTACCATCAGGGAAAGATAAATCGCGATGATATCCGGGTAAAACGCTTCCGAACCTTACTGGGAGAAATGGGCATAAAAAATGATTTGTTGGCCAAAACTATCAGTGAGGAATACCTGATGACCTGTCCGCTGCAACCTCACCTTATGCCCGGAGCCAGAGAGGTGCTGGAAGAGCTTCGGAACAATTACAAACTTTATGTTATCACCAATGGCTTTGAAGACATCCAGTATATAAAAATCAGATCAGCGGGCATTTCTCATTTTTTCGATCAGGTCATTACCTCCGATGGTGTGGGGTATAAAAAGCCAGCACCGGAAATTTTTCAACATGCGCTGCAACTGGCCGGAGTGGATCATCGTGAAGCCCTGATGATTGGTGACAACCTGGAAACAGACATCAAAGGGGCTAATAATGCAAATGTCGACACCGTTTTCTTCAATCCCGACAAAACACCCCACGAGGTTTTTACCAAATATGAAATTGAACACCTCAGCGAGATTTTTAAAATTCTGAATACATCCACCGGATAATTCCTGGCGCAAAATTTGACCGTTTTATATTGAATTTTCGGATTGGAATTGAATATTTACGAATTATTCAGGTTAGATTGGCAAATTAATAAAACATGAAATGAAGTTGAACCACAAACTTATCATCCTCTTATTTTTATCCATCGTAGGTGTTGAGCACCTTTTTGCGCAGGCCCCGGCTGTCGATGAAGTATATAAAAAGAAACTCGATAACTGGCAACGAACCATGACGCGATGGAAACTCCACAATTTCGTGCCGCTGGTTGGCTTACACTTGTTATCTGAAGGGGAAAATACATTTGGGAGTGGTCAGGATAATGATATTGTACTTGATACCGACAATGCCCCGAAATTTATGGGCGCCCTCATTAAAGAAGGTAAAAATGTAAAATACATTGCTCAAGCAGGTATGGAAGTAGAATTGGATGGTGAGGCGATTACCATGTTCACCTATTCCTTCGATGGCGACCGCAATTCGGAAACCTTAAGGCATCGCTTTATCAAGTGGTACATACAATTTGTTGGCGATGACTATTTCCTGCGTGTCCTCGATGACCAGAGCCCCAGGTTAAGGGAATATGAACCTTTTGATTATTTTCCGGCCACTGGAGATTTCATTATACAGGGGGTTTATAAACCCTATAAAAAACCGAAGACCATATTTCTGGACAACGTCATTGGTACGATGCAACACTATGATTTTTCGGGACGGGTAGAATTCAGACATGGGGGTGAAAAATATAGCCTGGAGGTGATTGGTGGTCGTTTTATCATGTTTGGTGATGCCTCTAACGGCGACACAACATTTCCGATAGGCCGTTACCTGCGCATCGATCCCCAGGAAGGGCGCAATGTGGTGACACTTGATTTTAATTATGCCTTCAGCCCGCCACGATCGGTCTCGATATATACCACCTGCGAATTTGCACCCGACCAAAATGTCCTGCCCTTTTCGATAGAAGCCGGTGAAAAGTACGTGAATAACGAAGAGCCTGTTATCCGAAATGTAAAACGGTAGTGCGTAGTAAGTACAGAACCCCGGTTTTGGGAGTAGTTATACAGTGAGTATAAACCGGAAAAGCGGGTACTATCTAGCTTTTGTTTTTCTTTAAATACGACAATAAAAAAAGGCCCCCTAACGCAATAGCGCCATTTACTAACAGGATATCATAGCCAAATTTATACCCGAACCACACCGGTGAGTATGTATCGATAATATAGGCGCTTAAAGGTGCCATTACGGCTAAAAGAACGACCCATCTATCGGGTACGGTACGCTTTGAAAATATACCAAAGGCAAACAATCCCACCAGTGGTCCGTAAATAAATCCGGAGGCCCTGAGAAAGGCATAGAGCACACTTTCATTGTTGACCTTATCAAACAGTAAAATAATGAAATAAATCATCAGTGTAAAGGCGAGGTGAATCAGGTTTCGTTGTCGGTTGCTATTTTTAGCTGTGATCTCAAAATCCATCACATCAACGCAAAAAGAGGTTGTCAGTCCGGTAAGTGAGGAGTCGGCAGAGGAGTAAGCCGCAGCGGCCAGGCCAATGATAAACACCGTTCCGGCCAAAAGCCCCAGATGTTCTACCGCGAGTAGGGGATACAGGCTGTCTGTTCTCTCCGGGATACCTATATTTTCGGCGACACTAAACAAATGCAGTGCTCCACCGAGAAAGAGGAAAAGAATATTGACCACCAAAAGCACCACGGCCAGGGTGAATATATTTTTTTGTGAATCGCGCAGTGTGGCACAAGTCAGGTGTTTTTGCATGATCGACTGGTCGAGACCGTTGTTCATGACCGTGAGCAGGGTGCCGGTAAGAATCAGCTTAATAAAGTTGTGTGGACTGTCCCATGACCAATAAAATGTTTTTGATAACCCCGAAACATCCATTTCCATATACATTTCACTTAGCGACAGGTCCATGCGATCACTAATAGCCCACAGGCTAATAAGGACTGCTGCAATGAGAAAAGTCGTCTGAAGCACATCGGTAATAATGACTGTTTTAATCCCTCCCCGGAAAGTATAGAGCCAGATAAGCAACAGGGTAAATAATACCGTAATTTCAAAAGGAAGGCCCAGTTGATCAAACAAAACCAGTTGTAGAACATGGGCCATCAGGTACATTTTAAAGGCAGCAGTAACCAGTTGGGCAATCAAAAATAAAATGGCACCTGTTTTATGGGAGTAATTTCCATAGCGTTCCTTTAAAAAAGAATAGATAGAGACGGCCTTTATTTTATAAAAAACGGGGAGTAATACCAGTGCCACGATTGCCAATCCGATAACATAGCCTATTACAAGTTGAAAATATGAGAACTGGTTTTGCCCCACCTGGCCCGGCACGGAGATAAAGGTTATCCCCGAAATACCCACGCCTACCATACCATATGCTACAAGCGGCCACGGGGCCTTTCTGTTGGCTATAAAAAAGGTGGCGGCGTCAGAAGTCCTTGACGTAAAAATAGAAACAAGGAAAAGCAGGCCAAAATAGCCGCCGATGATACTTATTACGTATGGTGTGGTCATTTATAGAGTAGTAGGAATTTCAGAAAAGGCTGCAACTTATAAAATTTTGTTTAGAATAGGACAAGAAAAGAGTAGCGGCAACCCGGATATGATTCAATTCGTAAATTTACTCCTTCCCCCGGTTCTCATCAGGCCCCGGCGCCGGAAAAAATTCTAATTTTCCACCCTGGGCAAAATTCCGGGTTTAAAGCCGGTGCCACCGTGGAACGAGCAGTCCAAACCCCGCCCCTACGATATAACCGGTCATCACATCGGTCATAAAATGTTTTCCTGCGGCCATCCTCAATGCTCCCATCATGGCCGGTACTGTAGCAGCAGTGGCATATATCAGTATTTTTCGCTTGCGGGAGGTATCGCCATTTATATCGATGGCTGTTTTTGCCATCATGAAAGAAATGGCAGCTATAGATGAAGTGTGGCCTGAGAAAAAAGACAAACGGGCATCGGGGTGATGTGGATCATAGATATCCTGTGTGTGGTAGACAAAGGGACGGGGCCTTTTGGCCAATACTTTTACCAGCTGCGTCACCGCCGCGGTCAGGGTAAAAGCCTCCAGGGCCATAATATTCAACGTCAGGTATTCTCCACGGTATTTTGGCAAAGCATAAAAAGCCACTGGAGCCAGGTTTGCAAAATTCATCACATCACTGGCCCGGCGATAGTCATCGCTGTAGCGTCCTCCTGCAAACAGTCCATCGAATGTATTAGGCCCTTTTGTGCGGATACCTTGAACCTGTGTTAACGTGAGGGGGCTGATCGACGACCGGTAAAACCGTGCTCCGGCAAACACTATTCCACCACCCCCGACAGCGGCACCTGTTCTGAAGGGTGCCAGACGATAATGATCCTGGCCAAAACCACAGGCGAAAGTCAGCACAAAGAAGACTGTCAGGGCAATAGGCTTCAACGGTAAAAGTGGCTTCATTACATAATTAGTCACAAGCATATTCTATTCGGTCGGGGAGTACAAGCAAAGGGACAGTATGGACTTTTACTTTTAACCATCCTTCTAATACTCTCGCCCGATCAGGTCGGCGGCAAACTCCCTTAATACAGCCTTTCGGTGTAGTGGGGCACTCACTCTGGTCAACGCGGCAAAACCCTGGTCAAAATATTCATTCATCTTGTGTTCCGTGATTTCCTTCACCCCCAGTTCATCATACACCCCTCTTACGCTTTCAATCTTTTTAGCATCTTCCAAAACGCCCTCCGGATCAAAGGCTGCAAGAAGTATTTTCCTATTCCTTTCATCACTGAGTTCCATAGCTTTGATGGTCAGGTAGGTTTTTTTACCACTGATGATATCGCCTCCTACCTGTTTTCCGACCTTCGCTGCATCTCCATATATATCGAGAAGATCGTCTTTGAGCTGGAATCCCAGGCCTACCTTTATTCCAAATTCCCTGAGGTTGTCAACTGCCTTTTCTTCCCCAGCCAGCAACGCCCCCAGTTCCAGTGAAAATCCAAGCAAGACGGCCGTCTTCAACCGGATCATCTCAATATAATCTGCCTCAGAAACGTCCATTCTTTTTTCAAAATTCATATCCAACTGCTGACCCTCACAAACTTCAATGGCACATTGATTAAATTTTTGCAATATTTCGACAGAAAGGTGACCGCCTGAAGCCAGATGTTCATACGCTTTTACAAGCATAACATCACCGGATAGTATGGCCCGGTTGGCGTCCCATTTCTCATGCACTGTTTGCATCCCACGGCGTAAGGGGGCCTTATCCATGATGTCGTCATGCATCAGGGTGAAATTATGAAAAACCTCCACTGCCAAAGCCTGAGAAACCACTTGTAGTGGATCATCTTTATACATTTGGTAACTGAGCAGGGCCAGTACCGGTCGCAGCCGTTTTCCACCCAGATTCATCAAATATCGAATGGGTTCGTACAGCTCATCCGGTTGACCTTCAAAAGGCCCCTCAGCTATTTTTTTCTCTACAATGTCTTTCAGGTATTCCGGTGATTTTACCATGTTTATAATTTAGGCGGCTAATTTATTACCTTAAATCCGCAGGCGGCTTTAAGGAACATTCAATAATGTTCGAAATATAACAGAATTATACGTT
>Ga0224506_10001436_pt1 | contig 17060 bp, 17 predicted proteins | sample SF_Jan12_sed_USG_2_FD_169108 | JGI IMG/M metagenome (GOLD analysis project Ga0224506, IMG submission 169108) | Sediment microbial communities from San Francisco Bay, California, United States - SF_Jan12_sed_USGS_8_1 | ecosystem: Environmental > Aquatic > Marine > Sediment | place: USA... | reverse complement strand
CTGCATGCGTCTAATACGACCTTTCACTTCGGGGCTACCTTCCGCTTCTTTGCCTTCATCCTTGACTTCTTGTTTAGTCATTTTGAGCTGACGAATATGATTCCAATGTTGGAATGGCACATCAATCAAGGCGATTAAGATCAAACTGCTGGATATAGCAAAGAAGACCCAGAGCACTAAACTACCTAACGCTGACATGGCGACTTCCACTTCCTGCTTGCCGAGTGTCAATAATTGGTCACGTAAACCCCATAAGATTAGAACGGAGATGGTACCAACCAGAATAAATTTTCCTAAAGCTTTAACCAATTCGATTAATCCCTGCGGGCCAAAAATACGTTTGATCCCTTTAATTGGGTCCATTTTGTTTAATTTGACGCCCATGGCCTGCATAGAAAAATTCCAGCCGCCGATGCTGGCAGGTGCAATGAGGGCAGCCAGTGCAGTTATTGCTAAAAAAGAACCTAAATCAAAGGCTACTGTGTCGAGTGAATATAAAAGATGATGTGCTAAAGCGGCTGGATCAAACAGCTCTTTACGAGTAAAACTGAATGATTTTGTCATCACTTCAGCCACGCTACGGAGTATGCGTTCGCCCAGAAACATTAAGGCAACTGCACTGGCAATTAATACGATAACTGTTGTGAATTCTTTTGAGCGTGGAACTTGTCCTTTTTCCCTCGCATCATTCAGTTTCTTGGCCGAGGGTTGCTCCGTTTTTTCTTGACCTGATTCTTCAGCCATAAGGGCGTACCAAAAAACGTATCATTTGTAGCATCTGGTCTGACATAGTGACTAAGTGAACTGAAGCCGTGGGCAAGGTCACAAATATAATGGCAAAACCAAGAATAATAGTCATCGGGAAACCGATAGAAAAGGGACTGATTTGAGGCGCAGCTCGCGACAAAATACCAAATGCAAGGTTGACACACATCAATGAACCAATTGCAGGTAAGGCGACAATGACACCAGAGGCATACATCCAGCTAGCTTGTGAAACCAAATCACGATAACTAGTGTGAGGCAAGCCTGTAGGAGACACCGGTATGGTCACAAAACTCTCGGCAAGAACTTGAATAAGGATCAGGTGGCCATTCAGGCTCAGAAAAATCAAAGTAACAAAAATTAGATAGAATTGACTGATAACAGGAATAGTCACCCCATTTTGTGGATCAACCATGGACGCAAATCCCAATCCCATTTGCATAGCGATGATTTGTCCAGCAATGATAAAAGCATTAAACAATAACTGTAGCATAAAGCCCATGCAGGCACCGATTAGAATCTGATGGGCTACGATTAATAAACCAGTACCACTAAGTGGTTCAACTGCTGGTGCCGCATTGGGAATAGTGGGCACAATTACAATCGTAACCGCGAGTGCAATCAATAATCTACTACGAACATTGACAAAGTTACTGCTGAAAATAGGTGCTGCCATCATCAGTGCAGCGATACGGAAAAATGGCCAAAGATAACTGCCAATCAAGCCGGTTATTTCAGCACTGCTAATGATCATGGCTAGCCTATGAGAAACGGAATGTCTTCGAAAATTCGTTGGGCATAGCCGGTGATTAAACTTAACATCCACGGCCCAGCGACTACTAACACCAGAATAGTGACCAGTAGTTTTGGTATAAAACTCAAGGTTTGTTCATTAATTGATGTCGCTGCCTGAAACATGCTCACCAATAAACCTACAAATAAGGCGGGTAGCAAGATCACTGCAATTAACATAGTGATGATTTGCAGCGTTTGCTGCATGACAGTTAAAACGGTTTCAGGCGTCATTCGAGATTCTCTCCGCTAGATATAAAAGCTGGAGGCTAACGTGCCCATTAACAGTACCCAGCCATCAATGAGCACGAATAGCATGAGTTTAAAGGGGAGTGAAATGAGCATTGGCGATAGCATCATCATACCCATCGCCATCAATACACTGGCAACCACCAAATCAATAATAAGAAATGGAATGAAGATTAAAAAGCCGATTTGAAAAGCGGTCTTCAGCTCACTGGTGACAAAGGCGGGCAATAATAAGCTGAAAGGAACATCTTGAGCTGTCTCTAAATCTTGAGTTCCTGCAATGTTGGCAAATAATTCAATATCACTTTCCCGGGTTTGTGCCAGCATAAAGTTCTTGAAAGGTTGACTGGTTTTTTCAAATGCTGACGTGACCTCAATTTCACCATCTATATAGGGTTTAATCCCATTCTGATAGGCATTATCAAATACAGGATGCATGATAAAAAAGGTTAAGAATAGTGATAAACCAATCAATACTTGATTAGAAGGTGTTGATTGTACGCCCATAGCTTGACGTAAAATGGACAACACAATAATGATTCGGGTGAAAGACGTCATCATAATTAACGCCGCGGGCAGCAGCGTTAATGCAGTCATTAAGGCTAGAATTTGAAGTGTGACAGTATAATTCTGGCCGCCATCCTCACCAGTAGTGATTGTCACGGCAGGTATCCCTGGTTCTGCCATTGTGATGACAGGAAAAAACATTATCATCAACGTTATCAGCCAGCGAATCATGAGTTACCTCTTTGCTGCATTATCTGTTGTAGTTTTTCAGCAAAACGTGGGGAAGAATTACTTAAATTAGTGTCTCTAATAGGCTGGTCGAGTACATGAAGAGTGTGAATATGTTGGGTAGTGACACCGACTAAAATTTGTTGTTCTCCAACTTGTAACAATACAGCCCGTTCACGTGGTCCTAATGATAGACCGGCAATGATTTTCATTTCACCATTGGCGGTGGTGTTAAATCGTCCAGTACGACGGAGTAGCCATGCTAAAAAAGCAATACATGCTAATATCACGAGCAATCCGATCAGGGTTTCTATTAAGGCGCCTGTAGTGACTGGTGAAGATGTTAATGTTTTGGCCGTATTTGCTTTGTCGCTACTATCAGCAGCAAAAAGAACATCAGAAAACAACAAGCTATGAACTAGAAATAGAATCGTTTTCATTAGCGAAGTTTTTTGACGCGTTCATCAGCACTGATAACATCGGTCATACGAATACCAAATTTGTCATTTACTACCACTACTTCACCATGAGCAATCAATGTGTCATTAACTAACACATCCATGGGTTCACCAGCCAGACGATCTAGTTCTACGACTGAACCTTGACTGAGTTGCAATAAATTTCGAATATTGATTTTGGTACGACCAATTTCCATAGAAATAGTGACGGGTATATCCAACACCATATTCATATCAACATCTGGTTTAGGCTTAGACTCATCGTTGAGTTGAGTAACAGGAGCCGGGTCTGCTTTTTGTTCAGCACTCGCCTCGACTTCAGCCTGTTCTTCTAACGCCGCTGCCCACGGATCTTCTTCAGTACCTTCTTCAGTAGCCTGTTCTTCTAATGCATCAGCCCATTCGTCAGCGACTTCTTGATCTGTTTGTGTTTCTTCACTCATGATTAATTACCTTTCTTCCTATTGGTCTTCTTTTTTAGCTTTTTTCTTGTTTAGGTGATATTTTGGCGTTGTATCTTGAGGTTGCTCAATCAGTTCTGTGACTTTGAGTGCAGCGTGGTCGCCATGTTCACCAAATGTGGCATGGAAAAAAGGAACATCTTCGACCATGGCATGGATGGTTTCCGGCATCTCAAAGGGGAGAATATCACCTGGTTTTAAATTTAGAACCCCCTGTAGAGTCGTCTTTATTTTAGTTAATTCAGCTGTTAACTGGACTTCTGCAATCATAAGTTCTTCACGAAATACAGTAGGCCAGCGACTATCTTCAGCACTACGATCACTTTGTAATCCCGTATCCAGCAACTCACGAATAGGTTCGAGCATGGAGTATGGTAAGGTGATGTGAAGATCTCCGCCCCCACCCTCTAATTCAATATGTAAAGTAGAAACAACGACGACTTCACTAGGGCTAACAATATTGGCGAACTGTGGGTTAACTTCATGATTCAGAAATTCAAATTCAACGTCCATTACGGGTGACCAAGCTTCTTGAATATCTTTAAAACATAGTTCAAGTACTATATGGATGACTCGCAACTCAGTTGCGGTAAATTCACGTCCTTCGATACGAGCCTGAAAACGGCCTTCACCACCAAAATAATTGTCTAGAACACTAAACACCAGTTTAGGTTCAAATACGAGCAAGCCTGTGCCTCTAAGGGGATGCAGATGAACCAGATTCAAGCTGGTAGGTACAAAGAGTGTGTGAATATATTCTGAAAATTTCATCACCTGTATACCGCCGATAGAAATCTCGGCAGAACGGCGTAACATATTGAATAGATTAATACGAAGATAACGAGCAAAACGCTCATTGATCATCTCAAGGGTAGGCATTCTACCGCGGATGATGCGGTCTTCATTACCAAAGTCATACCCACGGGGTTGACCAGGATTAGTGTCTTCAACCTCGGTTTCGATCTCGCCATCGCCCATGCCTGTTAATAAGGCATCGACTTCGTCTTGTGAGAGTATATCGTGGACGGCCATCTGTGTTATTGCATCAAGAAACTGGTGAAATAAACTGCTCGTACTTTACTTGGCAGTTCATCAGGTTTAATTACTTCATTTATTTTGGCTAAAGCGGCTTTTTTCAGTGCTTTTGTACCTGTTGAGCTCAGTTCGTCATAATTTTGACCATAGAACAATAACGATAATTCATGTCTAATAGCCGGCACATGCAATTTAAAGGCACTAATTACTTTTGGATCGCGTGCCATTACTTTTAATTTAACTTGCATATAACGCACAGCACCACGACTCTGGTCAGAGAAGTTAACGATTATAGGTTCTTTGAGTGCGTAGTAGATAGGTTTTGGTTTAACAGCAGCACTCGGTTCACTATTTTCTGCTGCACTTACAGTATTGATAGCGGATGAAAATATTGCAGTCATGCAGGAAATTACGAATAGTAATGCAGTAAAACTAGCCAATATTTTCGATCGGATGCTAATTTTTTCAGCAATTTTCATGTTGTCTTGTTTTTGTTGCTTAGCCATTTGAGAAAATTCCATTAATTTTAATGTTGTTAAGCAATTAGTGTGCCTATTATTGCAGAATAAAACTTGTAAAGTAGACAGCATCGAGTTTACCAGCGCCCACTTCTTCTTTTAAAAGTGTGTTTAAGGATTGTAGTGCCGTTGCTTGTAGGGCTTTTCGACCTTCAACCGTATTGATTGATTCCAGCGTTTGCTCAGTGAATAGAGTCGTCAGACTATCCTGCAACATAGGAAGGTTAAGCTCGGCGCTAGTGATAACATCTTTATCATAAGACATGAGTGCCACTTTTATTTGTAATAAACGCACTTTCTTGTTGCTTTGTCTTTGGAAGTTAATCGTAATAGGTTCAGGTAGTTGATAATACACAGCCGCCGGCGGAGCAGTAACTTCACTTTCTGCGGAAGCTTCTTTTTCTTCGTCACCACCTAAAAAAAACATTGCCGCTACACCGACAAGTATCAGAACGACTGCCGCAATGATAATAATAATCAGCTTTTTCTTACTGCCACCGTCTTCGGTGATTTCAATATCGTCTTGTTTGTCTTCTTCAGCCATTTGAATTAAAACTCCCTTGGTTGACTAGGTGTTAGGCAATTAGCATGCCCATAATGAAGGTGGAAAAAGTAAATTTCAAATGCGAGCTTCTATGATAGAGGCAAAAAATAAGTGCATTGCTTGATATACTTTAAATATAGTTTCATATTGAATCGTTCATGGCAGAATTATGCCAAGCTTATGTTTCATATGAAAGGGGATTATTAGATTTAGTGATGGAGAAGCATGAATAATAACAAAGATTTTGATGTGGCATTATGGGATAAGTTAATGACATTACCTCAATACCTTATTCCTCAGCATACATTATCGGTGTTAATGCACAAAATCACTCAAAGCAGGGTGATCTGGTTTAAGAATCTATTTATTCGATTTATTGTCAGAGTTTACAAAGTCAATATCGGTGAAGCGGCACAGACAGAGTTGTCTGATTATCCTAGTTTTAATGCCTTTTTCACGCGAGCATTAAGGCTCGGTGTGCGTCCGATAGCACATGGAGAAACTACGGTGGTTTCTCCGGTTGATGGTTTGATTAGTCAAATTGCGGCTATAAATGCTGGTCAGATTGTTCAGGCAAAGGGTCACAATTACAGTGTGTTCGAACTGGTAGGTGGCGATGCAACGATAGCTAAGCAATTTGAGAAAGGTCAGTTTGCGACCATTTATTTATCACCCAAAGACTATCATCGTATTCACATGCCGTTGACGGGGAAATTACAGCAAATGGTGTATATCCCAGGAAAATTGTTTTCAGTCAGTCCTCGTACTGTTCGAGCTGTGCCACATTTGTTTGCGCGTAATGAACGTGTGGTAACAGTATTTGAAACTGAACTTGGGCCAATGGTAATGGTGTTGGTTGGAGCAATATTTGTCGGTAGCATGGAAACAGTGTGGGCAGGACAAATTTCGCCTCCTTATGGAAAGGAGATACGCCATTGGGTATATCAAGGAGAACAGGCGATTACCTTGCAAAAAGGCGAGGAAATGGGACGGTTTAATATGGGGTCTACTGTGGTTATATTGCTACCTGAACAAGCTGATATGTTCAAATCAGAGTTAGCTGTCGAAAGTGGCGTCATGATGGGGCAGGCGATGACCTGATTTAATCTGTGATTACTATTATTTGGTGATTGAAATGTAGCTCTATGTATGGAGGTATTGCTATGTCGATGTTACAAATGAATTCCAAACACGTGATAGATAATGCATGGCATGCTATCGACCAATCTGAAGTATTGAGCCAACTAGCAAGCTCGCAGGATGGATTAACCGCTAACGAAGCCCATGAGCGACTCATTCAAAATGGCCCTAATGTTCTACCTGAGTCGAAAACACGGGGCCCATTAATACGTTTGTTAGCACAATGTCATAATGTTTTGATCTATGTGCTGTTAGCGGCAGCCTGTATAACTGCATTACTGGCACATTGGATTGATACCGGCGTCATTATCGGGGTGGTTGTGATTAATGCCATCATTGGCTTCGTGCAAGAAGGCAAAGCAGAAGATGCGTTGCGTGCCATTAAACAAATGTTGTCATCACAGGCCTTAGTGATGCGTGATGGTAAACGCATCACAGTGCCAGCTGAAGATTTAGTGGTCGGTGACATTGTACTGTTGCAATCAGGCGATAAGGTTCCGGCTGATATTCGATTGTTGACCACCAAAAACCTGCAGATCCAAGAAGCGTGTCTGACTGGTGAGTCCATGCCAGTGGAAAAAAGCGCTAAAACTATCGCTGATGATGCTGTGCTGGGTGACAGAACATCGATGGCTTTTTCCAGTACGTTGGTCTGCTATGGCCAAGGCAGTGGTGTTGTAGTAACAACTGCTGGTGATACTGAAATTGGGCGTATCAGTGCTTTATTGGCACACGTTCAGACCATAACCACGCCTTTATTACGGAAAATGGCTGAGTTTGGTCGTTTACTTACCGGTATTATTGTTGTTATCGCCACATTGACTATGGTATTCGGTGTGTTGGTTCATGGTCACTCGGTACCTGATATGTTTTTGGCTGCCGTAGGCTTAGCTGTTGCGGCTATTCCTGAAGGGTTGCCGGCCATTATGACCATTACTCTGGCGATTGGCGTTCAGAGGATGGCTAAACGTCAGGCTATTATTCGCCTTTTGCCAGCTGTTGAATCTTTAGGTGCAGTCACAGTGATCTGTACTGATAAAACTGGCACTTTGACACGTAATGAAATGACCGTCACGGATGTGGTTACGGCGGGTGGTGGTTTATTTGACATTACCGGTGTGGGCTATGATCCTCATGGTGATTTTTTGCTTGAAGGCAAAGAAATTGACTTTATCGACCACCCGGTTTTAATGGAACTGATGCGATCAGCATTGTTGTGCAATGATGCTGTTCTTAAAAAGAAAAAGGGTGACTGGGTATTGCAAGGTGGTCCAACGGAGGGGGCATTATTAACACTGGGAATGAAAGCAGGTTTGAGCCCGGAGTTTGAACATGAAGCATGGCCGCGAACTGATATTATTCCATTTGAGTCCCAGCATCAGTTTATGGCGACACTTCATCACGATCATGCAGGGCATGGTGTGTCCTATATAAAAGGTGCACCGGAGCGGATTTTTGCGATGTGTGACTACCAGCGGAATGGCTTGCATGATGAAGCCATTGATTTGTCATACTGGCATACACAAATGGAAGCACTGGCACGGCGTGGGCAACGTGTACTTGCAATTGCGAGTAAAAAAACACCACCTGATCATCATAATTTAACTTTTTCAGATATAGAACAGAACCTAACATTACTTGGGATTGTCGGCATCATCGATCCCCCTCGGGAAGAGGCTGTTACAGCAGTCAAACAATGCCAGTCAGCGGGTATTATGGTCAAGATGATCACTGGTGATCATGCTGTGACGGCTGTAGCTATTGGCAAGAAGATGGATATTGGTGATGGTCAGAGAGTTTTATCAGGCCATGAGATCGAGGTTATGTCTGATGAAGAATTGTGTCAGGTTGTTAATGACGTTGCTATTTTTGCCCGCTCAAGTCCTGAACATAAATTACGTTTAGTACAGGCATTGCAAGCCAATGGACATGTGGTAGCGATGACGGGGGATGGTGTGAATGACGCGCCCGCTTTAAAGCGGGCTGATATAGGTACTGCAATGGGGAAAAATGGTACTGAAGTCGCCAAGGATGCTGCCGAGATGGTACTGGCAGATGATCGCTTTTCATCTATTGTTGATGCGGTGGAACAAGGGCGTACTGTTTATGACAATCTGAAAAAAGCGATTTTATTTATTTTACCGACCAATGGTGGTGAGGCGTTGATACTTATCGCAGCTATTTTAATGGGGAAAATGTTACCGATAACGCCAGTGCAAATTTTATGGGTTAATATGATTACTGCCGTCACATTAGCGTTATCTTTGGCATTTGAACCACCTGAAAATAATGTGATGTTACGATCGCCACGTGATCCTAAATCACCCATCCTGTCATCCTTATTTCTATGGCGTATTGCTTTTGTATCACTTATTCTGCTGGTAGGTACATTTGGTTTGTTTGTTTGGCAACAGGCACAAGGTGTCACAATTGAATACGCCCGAACAGTTGCAGTGAATACACTTGTAATGTTTGAAATTTTTTACCTGTTTAATTCACGCTACATTAGTGAACCAGTACTCAATAAAAACGGTTTATTAGGCAACCGTTACGTGTTGTTTGCTGTTGGAATTTTATTGCTGTTTCAGATGGCATTTACCTATCTATCCACTATGCAAGCCTTATTTGGTACCACTGGATTGGAGTGGATGACATGGGTAATTATTGTGCTAATTTCTTGTTCTGTACTATTTCTAGTGGAATTGGAAAAGTATGTAGTCAGGCGGTTTTGTCCATAGGATAAGAAAACGGAAAAATTATTTTGGATTAAAGTTATAGATAATTCATCACATCGCATTGAAATTACCGCAGTATTTAAATGTAAGTGCAAAAAAAGCCGGAATAAACTTTGTTTAATCCGGCTTTTCTGTTTTAAGAGTTTAGCTTAGATGTTATTACGCCATTGATGACAAGAATCATCAAAGATACGGTTAACTTCTTCTGGTCCCCATGTACCTGCTGGGTATGTGTGAACAAAGTCTTGTTCTTGTGACCATTTTTCAATAATTGGGTCCACTGCTTTCCAAGCAAGATCGACTTCATCAGCACGTAAAAACAGGGAACGATCGCCTAATATTGCATCCAGAATGAGAGCTTCATAGGCATCCAGTTTATGTTTTTTGTCTTCGGTTTCGACCGTTTCCAGTCCTACAGTGTGGGCAGTGATTTCAAGGCCAGGTTCTTTGGCTTGTAGTTCAATGCGAAGTGTATTGTCAGGTTGCAATCCCATGATAATCCAGTTGGCATGACTGGCACCGATATCCGTGTTTTTGAATAACTCCTGAGGTGGTTTTTTGAAACGAATAGCAATCATTGCTTTTGATTCAGGCATGCATTTCCCTGTTCGCAGGTAGAAAGGCACATCACGCCAGCGCCAGTTATCAATGTAGACCTTCATTGCCGCATAGGTTTCTGTGACACTGTTAGCCGGTGCATCATCTTCCTCAAGATAACCTTTTATTTTTTTACCGTTTACTTCTCCAGCCGCGTATTGACCACGGAAAGCATGGCTATCAACCATGTCATGGCTAATAGGACGGATGGACTTTAATACTTTTACTTTTTCATCACGTAATGACTCATCGTTTAAGTCGGCAGGGGGTTCCATTGCCACCAGAGTCATAACTTGTAGTAAGTGGCTTTGGATCATGTCACGCATGGCACCAGAACCATCATAATAACCAGCACGGCCACCAACACCTTGTTGTTCAGCATGTGTGATCTGGACATGATCGATGTAATTTCTGTTCCATAAGGGTTCTAATAACAAGTTTGCAAAACGGAATACAAAAATGTTCTGAACGGTACCTTTACCAAGGTAGTGGTCGATACGGTATGTCTGCTCTTCTGTGAAGTTTTTACGTAATATATTTTCAAGTTCAGCAGCACTCTTCTGATCGTAACCAAATGGTTTTTCAACTACCAGATGACGCCAACCGTTATCTTCTCTATTTAGGCCGACCGCAGCTAGCTGATCGCCGACGATACCAAATAATGAAGGGCTGATTGATAAATAGAACACAATATTTTGAGAGAACCCTTGAGCAGGGTCGGTCAGTAAGCTGTTCAGTTCCTGATAAGAGGCCGCATTATTGAGATCACATTTAAAATAAGAGATTTTTGACAGAAAATTCTCAAGAGCTTCTGGACTTGCACCATCACGCGCTTTATCTGAGACATATTCGGTGACTTTAGAAGTCCAGTCATTTTGACTCATGTCTGAACGACCCATACAAATAATACGAGTCTCAGATGTCAGTCTGTTTTCAATATTTAAATGATAGAGCGCAGGTAATAGTTTTTTCTTAGATAGGTCGCCCGTGGCACCAAAAATGATGATTGTACAAGGTTTCATGTTTTCTCCCGTTGCAGGCTGTGTCAAAGCCTGAGACCGTATATAATTTATTAATTGTACAATTTTTAGGAGCAAGGCGTGCGAAAAATTCTGTTTGCCAGTAGTGAAGTTCATTCTTTAATTAAGACTGGTGGTTTGGCTGATGTTTCTGCCAGTCTACCGATGGCACTACGTCAACATGATCAAGATGTTCGCATTATCATGCCTGCTTATCGTCAATGTATAGAAAGACTAACTGATACACAGACGGTAGCAATCATTAAGTTGGATGGGATTCATGAGCCCGTTGAAATTTTACAATCAACATTGCCTGATAGTGACGTCATGTTGTGGTTGGTTCATTCACCTTTTCATTTTGATCGTGATGGCGGACCTTATAGTCAGCCTCAGGGGGGCGATTGGGAGGACAATGCGGCGCGATTTTCAGTATTTTCACGCGTCATTGCTGCGGTCGCGATAAATCAAGCTGATCTGAACTGGCGACCAGATATTTTGCATTGTAATGATTGGCAAACAGGACTGGCGCCTGCATTGATTGCAGAACATCCTCACCGTCCAGCGATTATCTTCACGATTCATAATTTGGCTTATCAAGGTTTGTATTCTCGCGATGTGTTTGAAGCGCTCAATTTGCCAGAGAAACTCTGGAATAGTGAAGGATTGGAATTTTATGGTTTGATGTCCTTCATGAAAGGAGGGCTGATATACGCGGATCATATCACCACTGTTAGCCCAAGCTATGCCGAGGAAATATGCAGTTATGAGTTTGGTTATGGGCTGGAGGGGTTACTGTCATACCGTGCTCAGCAAGGGCAGTTAACGGGGATACTCAATGGCATTGACCATAATGAGTGGAACAGTGAAACTGACCCCTATATCAGCAAAACCTATTCAATTAAAACTATACGAAACAAGGCCGTTAATAAATTAGCTGTTCAACGCTATTTTTCTTTGCCGGAGAAAGAAGAGATGTTGCTGATGGGGGTAGTCAGTCGCTTAGTTTCTCAAAAAGGTATTGATCTAGCTTTGGATGCTGTTACTCATTTATTGGAGTTAGGTGCGAATATTCAACTGGTGTGTTTAGGGAGTGGTGAGCCAGCTTTTGAACAGGACTTACGCGTGTTGCGTGCCCGTTTCCCAGACAAAGTTGGCGTCGATATTGGTTACAACGAACCTTTAGCTCATCAAATTGAAGCGGGAGTGGATGTATTTCTGATGCCATCACGTTTTGAACCCTGTGGATTGAACCAGTTGTATAGCTTACGTTATGGGACTTTGCCTATTGTTCGCAATACTGGTGGTTTAGCTGATACGGTGGTAGATGCAATCGAGGAGAATCGTACCAATAACTCAGCAACCGGCTTTAAATTTGAACTTAGTACACCAGAAGCGCTGGAGGAAACGCTGTATCGAGTTATGGATTTATTCAAACGCCCACGGATCTGGCGCAAGATGATGGTGACGGCAATGGAGCAGGATTATAGCTGGGAAAACAGCGCGGCAAGTTATTTACAGCTATATGATGACTTGCTTGATTAGTTGAACAACTGAATGCTCCGGTGGGTAATAAACATAATTAATAATACTGCAATACCAAAAATATACAGACCAGCATGAACTTCAATACTGGCTATTACACCCAGTTTTACGGTGACTATCAGAATGGCCACCACCATTACATCCAGCATTGCCCAGCGACCATAGTCATGCATCAACTGAAGAAGTTTTTTTCTACGCCTAGGGTGGCTGGAGGAGGAGTGAAGTAGGTTAAACAGCAGCATGATTTTAGCGATGGGTAACAGTACGCTAAAACAGGCAATGATGATAAACAGAAAGAACTGTCCATCCAGTAACAGTTGCCACACGCCTGATAGGATTGAAAATGAGTGACTGACCACCACAAATTTGGTGATGGTCAGCATGGGGGTAATAAACCCAGTCGCTAATAGCAGTGATGTTAATGCCAATAGCCAACGTAAGTGACGGGCAGACGTGATCGTTAAATAGTTAGTCACTATTTTCCTGTATTGTAGCCCGATCTTTTTTGGACACATACCGTGGTTTGTCATCTGATTTTTTCTTTGTTTTTGCCTTGTTGGCTTTTGATTTGGGTTCTAGGCCTTTCAATTTGGCAATAGGCAACTTTGTTCCCAAATGAAATTCAATTCGTTCCAGGTTTTTCAGGTCATGGTGTTCAACTAGATTGATCGCTGTTCCGAGCTGTGCGGCACGACCGGTCCGTCCAATACGATGAATATAGACGTCACCTTTGAAGGGTAGGTCATAGTTTATAACATGAGTGATATTGGTTAAATCCAGACCGCGGGCAGCGACATCGGTGGCCACCATGACTTTGATTTGGCCCAAACGAAATTTTCGTGTTTTGTCTCGGCGTGTTGCCTGATCAAAATCACCGTGCATTACTTGAGCTGAGATATTACGTGATTGCAGCCAGTCCGTGACCTCAGCAGCACGTTCCTTTTTATTGCAAAACACAATGGCACTTTGACAGGATTCATCATTCACAAAGGCTTCTAATAATGCTTTTTTATGTTCTTTATTATCGGCAAAGTACACCAGCTGGGATACCTGGTCAGATTTTTGGTTAGCGGCATCAATTTGAATGACTTCTGCTTCCGATAACAATTCTTCTGCAAAAATTTCAATCCCACTGCCTGCCAATGTGGCTGAAAACAAACAGGCCTGGAATCCGTCAGCAATGGTTGCCAATAAAGCGAGTACATCAGGCCCCAGTCCCATATCTAACATTCGGTCAGCTTCATCAATAATGACTACATCAATATCCGATAAATCCAACGCTTCATCTGACACCAAATTGAGCAAACGACCGGGGGTGCCAATCACAATGTCACAGGCTTGGTCCAGAAATTCGACCTGTTTCGCCTGTGAAAAACCACCGGTCATAATGACGGTATTGATATCAAGATACTTACCTAATTGATTAACCACATGCTGAATCTGGAATGCCAACTCGCGTGTAGGAGCAAGCATCAAAACACGAGGTTGTTTATTGATATTAGGAGCATCAATTAACTGCTGCAAGACGGGCAAAACAAATGCTGCCGTTTTACCGGTACCGGTTGCTGCTCCAGCTAACACGTCTTTGCCTTCCAGAATAACTGGAATCGTAGCTTCCTGTACTGCCGTCGGGGTTTTGAAATCCTGTTTGGCCAATGCTTTCAACAATTGGTCATCAAGAAAAAGATCGTCAAATGTCATAATAAATTTATTCTTTAATTTGGAAGGCCATGACTTTGGCAGACAACATCATCGGGATGATTACCAGATCTTGTTTTAATAATACAGTCAGATCAGCGCTGCCTTGATCCAGTGCAATCAAAGTGATGCTGTCACCAGCAGGAGTGATGTGCAAGAGTTTCCCTACCATCCAGTCGGTCACAAAATAATTACCGTGACCATCTGCTTCGACACCATCAAGATTGCCGGCCGGCGTTTTATTGCCAAGACTTTCAATATGCTTAGTGTCAATATTAATTGTCTTCAAATGGCCTGCGATTTTGGTAGAAAAACCATCAGTCATATTGCCCCAACTACCGACAAGAAGTTTATTCCCCTCAATTAATAAGCCATTTGGCGCTTCCAGTTGATCGTCGTGCAACCAGATTTCAAACTGTCCATTACTTAGGCGATGAATGGTATTGGTCATCATGTCAGAAACGTAAACATTGCCTTTGCTGTCAGCGGCAACATCATTGAGAAATTTGGCATTGGGAGCGAGATAACGTTGACGAATTTTTTTGCTGGCAATATCAATGACGACCAACTCATTAATATCTGCGACATAAAGGCTATTGCCAACGAGTGCTAGACCTTTAGGAGCATTAAGTCCATCAAGCCAGTGTTGTTCAAGAATCTCGCCATTCAACGATAACTGAGAAATATAACCGTTACCATCCGCGTCATTGGGGCCACCATTTACGTTGGACACAAACAGTGTGTCTCGCTGAGTGTCATAGACTACCGATTCTGGCTGTTGGAGGCTACTTGAAGTTTGCCAAGCTGGCACAAGTAGGGGGGAGTGAACTTCAGTGTTTGACGTACTTGACTGACAGGCAGACAGGGTGGCGAAAAGACTTAGAATCAAGATAGTTGAGTATTTCATGGCAGTCCCAGAGAGTAGTGAAATAAAAAAACAATGATAACAGCCATAGCCTGAAAAATCCTGATGATATCCAGTGGTAAACAGGTGTGGAGGAAAGGTAAAAAAATACAAGTCTTAATATGCGAATATTCCTTATAATAAGAAAGGTTATTTCTGAAGTAAGTTACATGAATTATAGGTACGATCTTGGCTAGTTTAGGTCGATCAGATCAGTCATTAACGAGTGTGTTGCTGTCAAATAAATAGTTATTTCCAGAAATCGTGCATATAAAATTCATGATGTGACGACAATATTAATTCACTGTTTATCAGGAGTAACAACGTTGGGTAATGTGTTAGCGGTATGCATGTGCAAGAACCACCAGTTATCTAAAAAAATTGTAGATTTTATCTTTTTGGTCAAAGGTGAAGGCGTCGAAGATGATATCCATAGAGGAATAACAGTCCAACATCAACTTGGAGTTAAGGAAGATCCGACGCAGCCAAATTTAAGGCAAGTACATCTAATACAATACGAATTGATTCAAGAGCTACAGAACAAAGGCTTTGATGTTAAATCTGGCACCTTAGGTGAAAATATCACCACAGCAGGTATAGAACTTTTATCACTTCCGACAGGAACCATTGCGCACATTGGCAAGGAAGCAAAAATTGAAATTACAGGGTTAAGATTTCCGTGCGTTCAGATTAACCAATATCAAAAAGGGCTTGCAGCAGCAGTTGTAGAGCGTAATGAAAATGGAAAAATAGTGAGTAAAATTGGAGTAATGGGAGTTATTCTAAAGGGTGGGAAGGTAGAAGCCGGCGATAAAATTGAAGTGTTTTTACCACCACAACCGCACAAGCCTTTAGAGCGAGTTTAACATTAGGATTGGCTGGCTAAAACAGTTTGAATGATAAGCCAATAGCGCCCTGCCTTACCGATGGTGACGAGTACGACAAATAGGAAAAAGTTGATTTTCAGCATACCAGCGACAAAAGTAAGCGGATCGCCAATGATGGGTAGCCATGCAAATAATAAACTCCATTTCCCGTAACGCTTGAATTGATATTCGGCTTTGTTGACTTGTTGTGAAGACAAATGAAACCAGCGTTGCAAAATTAAATCCGCGCCCCAGCGTCCCAGTAAATAATTCACCATTGATCCAGCCACATTGCCAGTAGAGGCAATGAGAAGTAATGAAATAGCTGATTCACCTGATAACATTAGGGTAGTGAGGACTAACTCAGAACTGAGTGGCAAGATCGTGGCAGCTAAAAATGCCGATATGCCCAGCCCCCAAAGACCAAATTCAGAAAAGACATCCATTAGATGATGAATAAAGACAGAGTATATGATTCAAAGACTAAACATTAGCTTAGTGTTTAGTTATCCATTCATGTGCTGCCTGCTCAGCATGTTTAATTTGAGAGTCATTCATCTTTTTAATGATTTCAGCTTCATTATGTTCGGTATCCTTTGCTCCATTTTGCCTGGCAAGCAGCCACCACATATAGGCCATTACATAATCTTGCATTACTGCTAGGCCTTGATAGTACATATTCCCAAGATTAGATTGGGCGCCAGCGTGTCCTTGGTTTGCTGCTAGTTGTAGCCATTTAAGTGCTTCAGTGTGATTTTGTTCAATTCCCTGTCCTAATTTATACATAATCGCTAGGTTGTATTGTGCAACGTTATAGCCTTTTTCGGCGGCCTTCCTGAACCAAAAGGCGGCTTCTTTATAGTCTTGGGTGATTCCTTGTCCATGAAGACGCAGATATCCAAGGGTATTTTGGGCCACAATATTGCCTTTTTCGGCTGCTGCTGTGCATTTGTTTACATAGTCTTGTTGCGATAATTTGTCATTCTGACTCATGGTTCTATT
>Ga0224506_10001435_pt1 | contig 17071 bp, 10 predicted proteins | sample SF_Jan12_sed_USG_2_FD_169108 | JGI IMG/M metagenome (GOLD analysis project Ga0224506, IMG submission 169108) | Sediment microbial communities from San Francisco Bay, California, United States - SF_Jan12_sed_USGS_8_1 | ecosystem: Environmental > Aquatic > Marine > Sediment | place: USA... | reverse complement strand
GAACCGGGTAAGCCAAATGGCGGTGCGGTGTTCCATGACACGGCGGTTTGGGTCAGGGCTGTAGATTAAGCGACAGTTAGGGTAATTTAAAAAAGCCGGGATCACTTGACCCCGGCTTTGAGTTGTTTCAGGAATCTTCAGTAATAGGAATTAATGATAGTTCCACACGACGGTTTTGCGCGCGACCAGCTTCAGTAGCATTGTCAGCAATCGGATGTTTTTCACCCAGACCGATTGATTCGATGCGTGCTTCTACAACCTGCTTAGATGCCAGGTAGCCGGCAACCGAGTTGGCTCGACGTTCTGACAGGGCCTGGTTGTAGCTATCCGAACCTTTGCTGTCGGTGTGTCCGGCCACTACGATTATTGTCTTGTTAAATTCATTCAGTACCAGTACGACCGAATCAAGCACTTCGTGGAAACTTCCGTTCAAATTTGCGCCACCGGTCTGGAAAGTAATATTTCCGGGCATTATCAAATTAATATTGTCGCCGTCGCGCTCTACGCTAACACCGGTACTACGTAATTGCTTGCGCAGCTTGGCTTCCTGAGTATCCATATAGTAGCCAACACCACCACCGGCAATTGCGCCGATACCGGCACCCTTTAACATGGCTTCTTTGCGTTCTTTACTGCTCTTCTTGCGGTTAGTGAGATAGGCTAAAGCGACACCAACGCCCGCGCCGATACCGGCACCTTTAGCTGTATTGGATGTCTTCTTTTCTCCGGTATACGCGTCGAAGGTTTCGCAGCCGGATACCAGTATAAAACTGGCTGTTATCATTGCGATCATTAATCTCTTCATGGTCTCTCTCTGTTCCATTGTTAAATTTTGGGATGGTCATTATATCGACAGGCTATTACACCAGGTCTTTTACCAGCGGTAGAGTTTAAAATAAAAAGAAGCCTGAATCATCAGACCTCCTTCACATTGTATACTATTCCTGGGCAATTTCTCTGGCTACTCGTTCATCAGACCTGATGGCGCCATCCATATAGGACCAGACTGTCATCAAGTTGATCAACTGGTGGATTAAAATCGTTGATCTTATTATCACCTGTAGATAGTACGGGAGGTTCCAAAAAGATCGAAATTTCAATCGAAGTGGTGCCGATTATCATAAATTAGTTTTCGTTTACTGGTAAGTATTAGCGGCTATATTCGGTATTATTATCATAGTCAGGTGATTTGCGTGTTTTTCCTGATACGCAATCTATAATAACTAATAGACTATTGGACGTAGTTGGGTACCACGCATTGTCTATCAAAAATAATATTATTAATAACGCTAACATTCCGTATCAGGAGCTGCTTGATGAGGTGGCCCGACTTCAAGCCAAACTGGCTCAGACTGAAGCCGAATTAAACAGCTGGAACAGGCAGTTACGGGCTTTTTCTCATGGACTTCACTTCGGCTTCTGGGAATGGGACGTAGTGGCGGATCGCCCGATTCGATTTTCTTCCGAGCTGGGCAATATATTCGGCCTTAGCGGTGAAGAGATTTATTGTCGTTGTCAGTGTATTAGTGACTATTACGAACTGATCTATCCGGGTGATCTGGCCCATTATAAAAGAGAGTCCAGGCTTGTACTTGAGCACGCTGATAAATACAGGGACGGTCATATATATGACTACCGGATTGTATTACCGAATGGTGCTTTACGCTTTGTTCGTGAACTTCAATTTGTAGATGTTGACGCGGAGGGCAGGGCGGTTAAATCCTTCGGGGCGATACAGGACATCACCGAATTTCGAGAAACCTCGGATGCACTCGAACTAAGCGAGAAACGCTATACCTTTTTACTGGATCAGTTAAACCTGGGTATTCAGGAGGCGGATTATAGTTATATTAAAAAAGTCGTCGATAAACTAAAGTTTAAAGGTGTCGATAATATCCGGGAGTACCTGCAGAACCATCCGCTGATTTTACGTGAAATGGTTTCGGGTACTACTATTACAAATGTGAACCAGGCGCTGGTTGATATCCACGAAGCTGATTCCAAAGAAGCTTTTATCACTGAAGAAAATAATCTGAACAGCTGGTGGGACGCCGAGTGGGTTGAGTTTTATGCCAGTGAAATCGACGCTCTATCCAGAAATCAGCGACATATTGAAATAGATCGAATAGATACCAAAATTGACGGTAGTCTCTTTATGACACGGTCGATCACAACCATCGTCAAAGGGCACGAAGACGACTGGAAACGCGTTATTATCATCATCGAGGACATTACCGAGCGAAAGAGAAGCGAGACCGAGTTATTTGAGGCTAAGACGCTGGCAGAAAAATCCAGCCAGGCGAAATCTGAATTTCTTTCCAGTATGAGCCACGAATTACGCACACCACTGAATGCCATCCTCGGATTTTCTCAGTTATTTCAGTATGACGGTGACCTGAGCGCTAAGCATAAATCGAACGCCCTCGAAATCAATCGAGCCGGTATGCATTTATTAGCCTTAATCAATGAAATTCTTGATATATCGCGTATCGAAGCCGGGGAAGCCGAAATTTCGATAGAGCCGGTTTCTTTGTCGAATGTCATCGGTGATTGTTTGTCCTGGGTAGAGAAATTGGCCGCGAGCCGTGAAGTTGAGCTGAATATCGATCTATCGATGCTTGGTGATATCCTGGTTCAGGCTGATTTAGTTCGGCTGAAACAGGTGTTTTTGAACCTGCTTACCAATGCTGTGAAATATAACAGGAAAGGCGGTACTGTCTATTTAACCGTTGACGATCGAAGTGATGAAATAATCCGCGTAGGTGTGTGTGATACCGGTTTGGGAATCGATGAAAGTAAATGGGACGACCTGTTTCAGCCTTTTAAGCGACTCGGTGCTGAATTTGGCAATACCGAAGGTACCGGCATAGGGCTGGTAATCACCCGACAACTCGTCGAGTTAATGGACGGTAAGCTGGAAGTTGAAAGTAGCCATAATATCGGTAGCGTATTCTGGGTTGAATTAAGTCTCGCCGAACTATCCGACAACAAACGCCCTGACCCCGATTCCACCAGCGACGAGACCGACGAACAGACTCCCGCATTGAGCATGGACGATCCTTATATCCTGATCGCGGAAGACAATCCGGTAAACCGTGCGCTTTTAGAGTCTCAAATGGAAGTGCTTGGATTTGAAGTTGACTATGCCGTCAATGGTCTGGAGGCACTGGAGAAATGGAAATCCGGTAAGTATTATCTCCTGTTGACAGATATACAAATGCCGGTGATGGACGGCTACGAATTAATTCGGGAGATTCGCTCACTCGATGTTACCGGGACGTATGCAGCGTCCTTTGTGGCGATAACAGCAAATGCAATGGCCAGCGATATCGAACGTTGTATTGAGGCTGGCGCGGACGAGGTTTTATCGAAACCAGTTGAACTCGAAGTATTGCGTGACATGCTCGATAGAAGGGTGCCACGTGAGGTAAACAAAACTGGAAATGAGTTAACAGAAAAAATAGAGTCCCCTGGAAGCGGGGCGATACTTGATCTGTCAGTATTGCAACAGGCCATAGGCGACAAGCCAGATATCCGGACACAATTACTGGCTTCTTTTCAGCAGTCATTGCCCGAGGCCAGCAACGAAATTGAAGATGCCTTCGCCTGGCACAACCATATAAAACTGGCCGATGCTGCCCATAAATTGAAGTCCTCATCGAGGAGCATGGGCGCCTGCGAACTAGGTGAGATTTGCCAGACACTTGAGCTTGCCGGGCGCAACAAGGACTGGACATCGATCGAAGCAAATATGCCAGTGTTCCTCGCGCATATTGGGCAAATAGAAACTGCCATCGATCATACAATTAACCCTGGATTAGGATCGCAAAGCATCGTCCCTCTCGATCAAGGCCATAACGAAACTCAACTAGCTCAAATAGACGCTACAGTATTAGTGGTTGATGATGATTACATTATGCACCGGGTGACGACTACTATTTTGAACGACCTTGGAATAGATAACGTCATTAGCGCATTATCAGGTCCTGAGGCGCTTGAAACTTTGAAACAGCAACCTACTGAGATTGACCTTATTCTCTGTGATTTGAATATGCCGGATATGGACGGCATCGAATTTATTCGACACCTTTCCGAAATGCATTTTAAAAATTCACTGGCGCTGGTAAGCGGTGAAGAAATGCGTATGCTAAAAACGGTCGAGACACTCGCCATCGAGCTTGATTTACAGGTGGTTGGAGTCATTGAAAAACCGATTTCACTGTTGAGGCTGCGCGAAATATTAGAATCCCTCGACAGGGTGTCATCGGAAGGTACTTTAATTCAGCGTGCTCAATGTAGCGTTGATGAACTGGTAGCAGCAATTGATCGCGATGAATTCGATATTTTTTTTCAGCCTAAGGTCAATATGCTTTCTCGACAGGTAGTCGGTGCCGAAGCTTTGATACGCTGGCAGCATCCCTTAAAAGGCCTGATACGCCCCGATAATTTCATCAGTTTGGCCGAAGATAACCAGCTTATTGGTGTGTTGACACGGATCGTCTGCAAAAAAGCCATCGCTTTTGCGAAACATTTACAAAGTCATCATTTTAATCTCGATATTGCTATCAATATATCGGTGGACTCCCTCAATGATCTCCAATGGCCGGACCAGATGGCCGAATTAGTCCGGGAGGCTGGCTTACGGTCTTCCTCTATTACTCTGGAAATTACCGAGAGTCGATTAATGGAGCATATGTCAGTCGCGTTGGATATATTAAGCCGACTCAGCCTTAAGCGCTTTAACCTGTCTATCGATGATTTTGGTACAGGTTATTCATCGATGGAACAATTACAGCGAATCCCCTTTACCGAACTCAAAATCGATCGAGCTTTCGTCAATGGTGCTGCTAGTGATAGTTCAGCGAGGGCTATTCTGGAATCCAGTGTATTGCTAGCGAAAAAGCTCAATATGAAAACAGTCGCCGAAGGCGTGGAAAGTCTGGAGGACTGGGAACTGATGAAGTCGATGGGTATCGATCAGGTACAGGGTTATTATATTTCCAGGCCTCTGTCTTCTGAAGGTTTTTTCAGCTGGCTGAGAAAATGGCATTATCAGCATCATTAGTGCTGTCGATACGCTTGAAAAATTAATACCAAATCCCATTTAAGTAATACGGTGACCAGGTCTCTAAGAGAGTGGATAACCGAACCCCGGAGAATCCGGATTACTTTAATTTAAATTGCTTCTAATGGAGAATTTGTTATGAATACCATCGATTTAACCCCTTTATATCGTAGCAGCATTGGCTTCGACCGATTTGGTTCTATGCTCGACACGGCCTTGCGCAGTGACAAATCCGCGGCCGGTTACCCGCCTTACGATATTGAATCCCTCGGCGAGAATGAATACGCCATAACGCTGGCCGTCGCTGGTTTTGGCGACAGTGAAATTGATATCCAGGTAGAAAAAGGTGTGCTCAGTGTCCGCGGTAAGAAAGTGGAACCCGAGAATGCACGAAGCTATCTGTATCAGGGTATCGCCAACCGTTCCTTTGAACGTAAATTTAACCTCGCCGACTTTATCGAAGTCACCGGTGCCGATCTGAATAATGGTTTGTTAACCATTAATCTGATGAAGGAAATTCCAGAAGCGATGAAACCCAAAAAAATCGCTATCGGTAAATCCGGTAAGACACTGGAGCACAAGGCGAAGGATAAAGCGGCTTAATATTATTTTAAAAATAGCAGCACAGGGAAGTGCTGTTTTGTTATTGACACAAGGGTCGATAAAAATAAATTATTCATACAAATAAATTTTTTCTATAGTATTTAATCTTGAAATTCTAAATCGATACACTAATTACGCTAATAACTATCGTTTCAAACACTTTGTTTAGGGAATTTCCCCTGCAACATAGGAGAAAAACAATGTATTTAGCGATTGGCATTCGGTTAATCCTCGCTCGGCCTCCACCTGCCTAAAAGTTCGTAAATATTAAAAATCGGGTAGAACAATTCTGCCGTCATGTTTTTAGCTTAATCTCTCTGGTGGAGGAAAAATATGTTAGAGGTATCGCAACTAACGCGTTGCTATGGCCAGTTTAAGGCTGTCGATGATGTTAGCTTTTCGATAGACAAGGGCGAAATTATCGGCCTGCTCGGCCACAATGGCGCGGGCAAAACCACAATCATGAAAATGCTCAGCGGTTTTCTTGAACCTGATCATGGATCGATAAATGTCGATGGACTCGATCTTATAGCCGACCCAAAATCAGTCCAGAGACTGTTGGGTTATTTGCCTGAAAATCTGCCAGTTTATCCTGAATTGACGGTGATCGATTACCTCGATTATGCCGCCGATTTAAAAGGCATTAGCCTCAATGAAAAGGCCGCTGAGGTACAACGGGCAATCACCGCAACTGATTTAACCAGTAAACTCACTTCAGCTGTAGCGACGCTATCGCGTGGTTTTAAACAGCGTGTTGGCGTAGCGCAGGCCATACTCGGGCAACCTAAGTTTTTGATTCTCGACGAACCCACCAATGGTCTGGACCCGGAGCAAACCGAGCACATGCGCCAGCTGATTCGCGAACTGGCGCAACAGGCCACGGTCATTCTCTCCACACATATCATGCAGGAAGTCGATGCCCTGTGCTCACGGGTATTGATTTTGCGTACAGGCCAATTGGCAATAGATGCCAGACTAGATGACCTGCAACGTACCAACCACCTGCTTGTCGATAGCAGTATGTCCGCAGAAAACCTGAAATCACTGACGAAGCTTGAAGGTATTGGCAATATTGACTATCTGGGCTTTGAGAGCAGTACTAATATCCATCGCTATCGAGTCACACTCGATTCGTCGGCAGGAAATGGTATCGGCGCAAAACTCGCACGCAGTATAGTTGAGCAGGGGTATGAACTGATGCGATTGCAACCCGAGCAGAGCGACCTGGAAACACTGTTCAGGGAGGTTAACCAGCAATCAGATCAAGCGACGGAGGTCAGCCATGCAGCCTGATACTTCAAATACGATGTTACGCATCGCCAAAAAGGAAATAACCCTGTTTTTCGCTTCGCCGATAGCCTATTTATTCCTGGGTAGCTTTGCCACGATTACGCTGTTTGTGTTCTTCTGGGGCGAGGCTTTCTTCTCTCGTAATATTGCCGATGTGCGACCACTATTCGAGTGGATGCCGATTTTACTGATTTTTCTCAGCGCAACCCTGACGATGCGCCTGTGGAGTGAAGAACGCCGTAGCGGCACGCTTGAACATGTGCTCACTCAGTCCATACCACTATGGCATTTTGTGACAGGTAAATTTACCGGTTGCCTGGTGTTACTGACAATCGCACTGATTGTTACTTTGCCATTGCCGATTACTGTAGCGTTAATTGGTGATCTGGACTGGGGGCCTGTACTGGCCGGTTATCTGGCAACGCTGTTAATGGGCGCGGCATATTTGAGTATTGGTTTATTTGTCTCCTCGCGCAGCGATAATCAAATAGTCAGCCTGATTTCAGCCAGCGCATTGTGCGGGTTTTTCTACCTGCTGGGTACGCCACTGGTGACCGATTTTTTTGGCAATCAGGCGGGCGAATGGTTGCGCCTGCTCGGCACCGGTTCGCGCTTCGATTCAATCACCCGTGGCGTAATCGATTTTCGCGATCTGTATTATTATCTCAGTATAGTTGCGGTATTTCTGCTGCTAAATACGTTAATGCTGGAGCAGGAGCGCTGGTCGAAAAAAAGCAGGCAACCAGGGCATAGTCACTGGCGAACCCTCACCACACTGTTGATAGTGAATGTACTGGGCGCGAATTTATGGCTGGGACAACTAAACCTGTTACGCGCGGATGTTACCGAAGGTGGACAATATTCCATTTCTGATGCAACCCACGGGTATCTCGCACAACTGCAGGAACCGTTACTTCTACGCGGCTATTTCAGTGGCAAAACGCATCCATTACTGGCGCCACTCGCACCGCAGCTGCGGGATTTGATACGGGAGTACGAAATTGCCGGAAATGGTAAGGTTCGAGTCGAATTTGTCGACCCGCTAACCTCACCAGAAAAGGAAGAGGAGGCCAATCAAAAATATGGCATCCAGCCAGTACCTTTCCAGGTCGCCGACCGTTATCAGTCGTCTATTGTCAGTTCATATTTCAATGTGTTAGTGCAATATGGCGACGAACATCAGGTGTTGGGATTTCGCGATTTAATCGAAATTTTCTCCGACACAGGTGGTGATATTGATGTGCAATTGCGTAACCCGGAGCATGACCTGACGCGCTCGATCAAAAAGGTGCTACACAGTTACCAGGCCGGCGGCAACCTGTTCGACACGGTTAAAGGTGATTTGAAGTTTAACGCTTATTTATCGCCCGATGACCGATTACCCAGACAGCTTGTCGAGTTCAGGCAGGTAATGGGCACGGTGCTGGCACAAGCACAACAACAATCTTCGGGTCGTTTTAGCGTTGAGGTTTCCGATCCGGAAGCAAATGGCGGTGAACTAGCCGGGGAAATCGCTGAAAACCTTGGCTTCCGACCCATGTCTACCAGCCTGTTCAGTAACCAGCGTTTTTATTATTACATGACGCTGAGCAATGGTGATCAGGTGGTCCAGATCCCGCTCGACGACATGACCGAATCGAGGTTTAAGGACAATCTGGAGACTGGCATTAAGCGCTTTGCCAGCGGCTTTACCCGCACGCTAGCGTTGGTTACGCCTGAGGCTAGCCCTGGATTTCCTCCCGCCGCCAGATTTTCGAAACTCGAATCTTTTTTGGGCGCGGAGTTAAATGTCCAGCGTGAAGACTTAAGCGATGGAATTGTATCCTCTAATGCAGACTTACTACTTTTGTTGGCTCCAAAAGCACTGGACGATAAGCAGCTGTTTGCTGTCGATCAATTCCTCATGCAGGGCGGCACGGTCATAGTTGCGACCTCGCCTTATAGCGCCAGTCTTGGCAATCAAGGTTTAAGTCTTGCGAAGTATCAAAGCGGCTTAAATGGCTGGCTGCAGCATCATGGCCTGTCCATCGAAGAAAAGCTGGTGCTCGATCCGCAAAATGCCGCCTTTCCGGTACCGGTAACGCGTAATGTTGGCGGATTCCAGTTACAGGAAATTAAGATGCTGGATTATCCGTATTTTATTGATGCTCGCGGCGATGGCCTCAATCAGTCGAATCTGATCACCTCTGAATTGCCGCAGGCCACGCTGACCTGGGCATCGCCGATTTCGCTCGATGCCGACAGGAACAAGGGTCGTCAGCTTACCGAATTGATCCGCAGCTCCAATCAGGCCTGGATATCGAGTTCGCTGAATATCATGCCTACTGTGACTCGCAGTGGCGTCAGTGGATTCACTCCCGGTGATGAGCGCGGCAGTTATCTGCTTGGTTTGGTCAGTGCTGGTCGCTTCGATTCGTTTTTCGCAGGCAAGGAGTCACCATTGCTGGCGGAAATTGAAAGTGACGCTGATGCTAAAGCTGACGAATTGAATGAAAGTGAATCCGAGCAAAACCCGGCTATTAGCGCTGTGATTGAAAAATCATCGAATGCAGCGCGTATTATCCTGTTTAGCTCGAACGATTTTCTCAACGATCAAATCATTCAGCTGGCGGGAGCTGCGAGTCGAAGCGAGTATTTAAATACGCTGCAAATGACTGCGAATGCCGTCGACTGGTCGCTGGAAGATGCTGGCCTGCTCAGTATTCGTTCGCGTGGTCAGTTCAACCGAACCTTACCACCGATGACTCACGATCATCAGCTGTTCTGGGAATATCTCAATTATGGCCTGGCGATACTGGCGTTAATTTTAATCGCGATGCTGGAACGCTATTACCGGCGAGCAAAACAGCGTCGTTATCTCGAACTCTACTCAAGCTAAGGAGGAAACCATGAAGATAAATAAACAATGGTTGAAGGGTCTCCTGATCCTGCAAATTGCACTCGCCGCTATTCTGTTCTGGCGTAATCAGGATAATGGACTACCAGTTGAGCAGTTATTATTACCCGAATACTCAGCCGACAAAATCGATAAGCTGGTGGTCAGTAGTCAGGATGCCTCGGTGACCATCGAAAAGCAGGGTGAGGACTGGCTGTTACCCCAACTGCAAAACCTGCCAGCCAACAAGGGGCAAGTTAGCTCGGCTTTGCAAAAGCTGGCGAAGTTAAAACTCGACTGGCCGGTGACCACCAGTAGCAACAGTCACCAACGCTTCGAGCTGGGCGAGGACAATTTCCAGCGACGTATTCTACTGCAACAGGGCGATAATAATGTAGGCGAGTTGTTGCTTGGAACCTCGCCGGGTTTTCGCAAAGTTCATCTACGCATAGCCGACGACAACAACGTCTACGCTCTGGAGCTCAACAGTTACGATTTCCCTGACAAGACCGATCAATGGCTGAATAAATCGTTGTTGCAGGTAAAAAAACCAAAGTCGATTAAGGCGCCGGGGTTTACGTTGCTCAATAACGAAGAGAGCTGGGAATTACAGCAGTCCGATGGCAGTACACTCAAGGCAGAGTCACTGGACAACGAAAAGGTTAAACGCCTGACGCAAACCCTGGCATCATTGACGGTCACAGGAGTCGCCGGATTAGGTATAGACCTGAACGCCGAAGCGGCGATTGAGATCGAAGTCACCGACGATACCGCCCACCGTTTCCAGTTTCTCAGCAAAGAAGACAGGTACTTTGTTAAACGGGACGACAGGGACACGGTGTTTACCTTGAATAAATCTGTTTATGAGCAGATAGCCAATATGAAGTCCGAGGATTTTTTACTGCTAGCAGAAGAACCGGTAGTCAATGCCGAAAGCAGCTAAAAACGCAGCTTTAAAATATTTAGCCGGACCTTATATAAGCAATAGACCGAGGGCAAAGTCATAGACACTGCCCTCGGCATTTTGTAATTCTGTTTTAACTGTATTAGGGGAATTGGAATGAGATCAATAAACCTGAATCGCTGTTATAACCTGATATTCCTGTTCATTTTATCGCTTTTGGTCATTCCGAATTCACACGCGGGGTTACCGGGTATTACTGCCGACGGCAAACCGTTTCCAACCTTGTCACCAATGTTGAAAAAGGTTAATCCAGCGGTTGTCAATATATCTACCTTTTCCACCCGGCAAAGCAGCACTAATCCATTGTTGAACGATCCCTTCTTCAGGCATTTTTTTGATATTCCCGATCTTGAACAACTTCCCGAAAAAAGGCAGCAAAGTGCAGGTTCGGGCGTTATAGTCAAGGCTGATGACGGGATTGTAATGACCAATTATCATGTCATTAAGGGCGCTGATGAGGTGCAGGTGGCATTAATCGATGGCAGGAGTTACCAGGCAAAAATTTTAGGATCCGACCCCGACCTGGATATCGCGATTCTGAAAATCAAAGCGAAAAATCTGACCCAGGTAATAATGGCCGATTCGAGTGAATTGGAGGTGGGCGATTATGTGGTGGCTATCGGTAATCCGTTCGGACTCGGTCAAACCGTGACCACTGGTATTGTCAGTGCTCTCGGACGAAGTGGCTTAGGTATTGAAGGCTACGAAAATTTCATTCAAACAGATGCATCGATTAATCCCGGAAACTCTGGTGGTGCTCTGGTGAATCTCGGTGGCGAGCTAGTCGGTATAAATACCGCGATTATCTCACCGGCCGGCGGCAATGTCGGTATCGGTTTTGCCATACCCTCCAATATGGCAAAAGCCAGCATGATGCAAATTATTGAACATGGTGAGGTGAAACGTGGCCTGATAGGTGTAGGTATTCAGGATATTACTCCCGACTTGCGACAGGCCTTCGACCTCGAAACCGGACAACATGGGGTCCTTATCACCAGGGTTAATGAAAACTCACCGGCGCAGAAGGCAGGCCTTAAAGCGGGCGACGTGATTCTTGAGGTTGATGGCCGGGTAACCAGGTCAAGCGGACAGCTACGCAGCCAGATCGGCATTAAAGTTATCGGTGACAGGGTCCTGCTCACGATATTAAGAGATAAGCAAACAAAGCAGGTTTCCGTCAAGATAGGAGAGCCTGATACCGTGGCTACAGTCGATGATAAACTGCACGAATTACTTGAAGGTGTCGAATTTCAAGATAATCTCGATGGTCATGGCGTCCTGGTCGCCAGGGTTATCGCCAATTCGGTGGCTGCCTATAGTGGTCTAAGGCAGGGCGATATCATCGTAGCAGCCAATAAACGCCCGGTGAGTAACTTAAGCGATTTGCAGCAGGCGTTATCCTTGAGCAAATCATCGGTGTTATTGCAGGTGAACCGAAATGACGGTTCACTGTTTATCGTGATTCGCTAGTACGTGCAATTCCATCTGGGGATAATAATCCGATGTAATCGTAAGTTCCTCCTATTGAATGTCACACGAAATGGTCAATTTGCAAAGTAGATATTTTGGGGATAGCGACTAATAGGTGGTATTGGTCAACTGAGGTCGTTTGTTTGCATTATAAATACTGATATAACGCGATATCCACAAAGGTTAAATAATCATTCATTTTGTTAATAAAGCTGAAAAATAATAAGTTATGCTTCATCGTAGTAGTAACAATTGCTGGAGAATCACGAGAATTTTTTAATCATGGACACTGGTTCAAGGCAACTAAGGCTCCTTGATGTTATTTGTTATGAACGGGTATCCTTGGACTAGATCAATAATGAAGGCATTATTAAAAAGATGAAGGCTAAATTATTTAGAGTTAGCGTTACTTTAATTGCTTTGATTTTATCAAGCTGCTCAATCGTAAAGGAAAAGTACGCTGCCATAGCTAATTTCGAATATCAGAGAAAGATTGAAAGGCACCCGTATGATGATGGGGCGGCAACAAAGGCAACATTTGACAATCCTTTCGCGATTACAATCGATACAAAAAATGACTTATATGTGACTGAATCTCAGAGAGGGGTTATTAGGAAAATTTCAAAAGATGGTAGTGTGATTACATTAGCACAGACGATTAGAAGCACGGCAGCTTATGACAAAGTAGGTGCAGACGCCTGTTTTTACCGTCCAACTGGAATTGTGGCCACTCCTGATGGCAGTCTCTATATCACGCATTCAGCCTGGTCTATTATATGTAAAATCTCAGCTGACGGTACGGTGACCCTGTTTAGTGGGCAAGTAGAAACCCGAGGACATCAGGATGGTGACGCTTCCATAGCCACTTTATATAACCCTTTAGGTATCAGTGTAGATAAAGAAGGAGACATCTATATCGTTGATAATAAAGCACGCACTATTCGGAAAATATCGAAAGATGGGAATGTTTTAACTATAGCTGGGATAAGTGGTGAATCTAGTCACCAAGATGGGCCCGTGGCTATAGCTAGTTTTAGTAGACCTCATGATACCGCTGTTGATTCTATCGGAAATATTTATGTTACCGATTTCTGGGATCATACTATTAGAAAAATAGGTCTTGATAGTACAGTGACAACACTAGCAGGCTCCCCCGACGTGGAGGGCTATGTAGATGGCGTAGGGAGTGATTCTCTTTTTAACGTACCACTGGGTATAACTATTGATCGTATGGATAACATATATGTGGCCGATAGATATAATCACGTAATTAGAAAAATCACACCCCGAGGTAAAGTAACTACGTATGCTGGAGCAGGGGGTATTTCTGGATATAAAAATGGTATCTATTCTGATGCAAAGTTTAATTTGCCCTCCGATCTTGCTATGGACTCTTTTGGCAATCTATTTGTAGTTGATAGTGGAAATAAGGTCATTAGAAAAATTACTCCAGAAGGCGTGGTAAGCACCTATTCTGGCGTATCGAAGCAACCATTGGATGAATAATTTGTGATTCTTTTCGAGAGACAGATTCTGACGTGGTCAACCATTTTCAGAATATGGGGTCACTCATAGTTCGAAAGTACGCATTCAGATGATTGGCTTGTAGGTCGCAGTTCGGCCATTTACGGACAGGTTCGAATCTCGGCTTGCGTGCATACGCAGTTATGATAATCTCAAAAGCTGTGTGAACTGGATAAGGGGGGTGTATGTCGGACAAGGTATCGAATGAGCAGCTTCGCAACACATGGGAAGCTGCAGCGCCAGGCTGGGCGAAGTGGGAAAAGACTTTTTCGGCCCACCTTGATGGCGTTACTGAGTTGCTATTAGATATGGCTGAGGTGAGGGTTGGGTCTAGAGTGTTGGATGTGGCCTCGGGGGCAGGCGATCAAACCCTTCAGGCAGCAAAGCGCGCAGGCCCGCAAGGTCATGTCGTAGCTTCTGATATTTCCGCCACCATGCTGAGCCATGTTCGCAAAAGCGCCGAGCGGGAAGGGCTTAGCAACATCGAAACTCTGGAAAGCTCGGCAGATGATTATAATTTATCTCTGACGAAGTTTGACTCCGCAATCTGCCGGTTCGGGCTGATGCTGTTTCCTTCGCCCGCCAAGGCTATTCAATCCATCCGGGGAGTGTTGAATCCTGGCGCGCGCCTTGGGGTGGTCGTGGTGACTACGCCTCAGAATAATCCTTCGTTTTCCCAGCCCATGAATATCTTGCTGGATCATGCTGACAAACAGCCTCCCGCGCCGGGTCAACCGGGCCTGTTTGTGTTGGGTGGTGATGGCGTGCTGGAAAACTTGCTCAATGAATGTGGTTTGAAAGACGTGCAAACCAGGGTTATGCGTGCACCTATCCGGGTAGCGAACGTGGACGACGCATTATCAATGATGCAGCAGGCTTTCGGAGCCTATCGTGCTGTGGTGTCTGACCTTGACGAGTTTGAGCGGGAAAAGGCGTGGTCCGCTGTGCGCGATTGTCTCAGCCAGTATGAAAACGAAAATGGTTACGAGGCCGAGATTGAAGTGATGATTGGGTGTGGAAGGAATCCATAACACTAACGACTCTTCGTTGCCAGATACCTGGCGGGCAGCCGGGACTATTTAGCCTGGGGCTAGGTCGACGAATCCTGGTTACGCTGATCGGCCAGCTTCTCAAGCACGCTGTCGCCGGTATGGTGGATTTCTTCATGCATCCAGTTGACCACCGGGAGGGCGCGATCAAGAAACTGCTCGGCCAGCTCGCGACGCTCGGGAAATTTCTCGGCCTGCTTCACCAGCACGCTGGCTATCGCCACCTCGCTTAGAATCCGGGTCAACCGTTTGGCGTGCAGCAGTCCAAAACCAAAATCGCGCCTGGCATCCCAGTCCGTGAAAAAAGCATGGGGCCACTCGGTCAGCTTCTTGTCAGTTACGTAGCTCCACTTGTCCTTAGCGATGCGAGCAAGAATGTGCTGTATAGCTCCGTAGCCCTTGCTTTGCAGGCCAGCCAGCTTGCGCTTCAGCGGGTCGAGCGCCGACAGGCTTTGGACACGCGACTGGGCCGATACGCGCAAAAACTCAGGCAGGTCCTTCATTGCCTTTTGCAATTGGTCCTTCAGCGCCATTAGTGACTGGATTTCGCTGGTGCCCTCATAGATGGTCGTCACATAGGCGTCACGTACATACTTTTCGATCAGGTAATCGGTGGTGTAGCCAACTCCGCCGTGAATCTGCAACGCCAGGCTCGATAGCTCAATCGCCTTCTCGCTGGCCTGAAACTTGACCAGCGGGGTTAACTCCCGGGCCTGCCACTTTATCTTCTTGATCCTTCGACGTAGTGCATGAAGTTCTTTGGAATCGGCGGGTGGCGCCAGCTGCAGCTTGATCTCCAGTTGATTATACAGGTCAGTCAGGTAGGCTGCCCTGAAGCCCAGCGCGCGCAAACCCTTGAGTTCGACTTCGATCTTCTCGAGGTAGTCGGCGATCATCTCGTGTTGGTCGATGCTCTGGCCCATCGACTCTCTCTCGGCGGAAAACTCGCGCGCCAATCGAAAAGCACCCTCAATCAGGCCGATACATTCAAAGCCCACGGTCAGTCGAGCGTTGTTCATTAGCATTAGCATCAACTCGAAGCCCTGACCTCGGTTGCCGATGAGTTCGGCCTCACTGTTGTCGTAGCTCAACGAGGCAGTCACCGAAGCGTGGATGCCGAGTTTCTCCTCCAGCCGGTCGATCTTGACGTTATTGATGGTATTGCCGTCACGCTGGATCTTTCGTGGCACCCAAAACAGCGACAAATTCTTGAGACCCTCGTCGCTGTCCTCGGTCTTGGCCAGGACTAGCTGGTGCTGACCGTGGCCCGAGGTAATGAAGATTTTTTGGCCGGTCAGTCGCCAGGTGCCGTCATCGCCCAGCACACCTTTGGTGCGAATGGCGCCCAGATCGCTGCCGGCATTTGGCTCGGTCATCACCATGCAACCAAACTGCTCACCGCCAGCTATTTCGGCTATGGCCTGGTCGAAGCGGGTCTTGAGCAGTCTCGAGCCATCGTGCTCGATAGAACCTTCCTTCAGCGAATAGGCCAGCAGACTCAGGGCAATGCCGACGTGCATGCCATAACGCCCAACCAGGGCAGTGTCGGCGCGACCTAACATCTCACTGACTACGAAATAGGTGGTAATCGGTGCGTTGAGGCCGCCAAGCGCGCGGGGCAGGTTTAGGCCGTACAAACCCATGTCGCGAAAGCCCTCGAAGATCCTGGTTGCTTCGTCCGGCATCACCACCTCGCCGTCGACCAGCTTAGGGTGGTGGTTGTCGAGCTTGCGTACTACGGATGGTGCTACCTCGGTAGCGACATACTTGCCCACGGTATCTAGCACGTCGAAGTAAAACTGCACCGCCTCATCGACGCTCTTGAAGCCTTCGGGATCCGTGAAGTCGCTTTCATACAGCGCCACTAACTCCGACCAGTCGAAGGCCTGCTCTACCTGAAATCGCAGATCCTCGTTATCCATATAGAAGTTAGTCGACATGTGCTACTCCCTTTCTAGGCCGGTGGTGATGACCAATCGCTTGCGAAATTCAGTCACTATCATCGGTGTGAACACACTGTCAAATCAGGCTATTTCAATTCTTTATTCTATAGTTTGATATGGATCAAATTTGGCAGGAAAATAAATTGAAAATGTTTAACCAATGGCTCCTCCGGGTAAGCCGCCTTTCGATTTGAAGTGGCGAACGGCAAAAAACGGCTGTGAGTTCAACTGGTCGATGCAACACATGCGTTAAACCTCTCTGCCGGTGTCTCGTACCCTAAGGTCTTT
>Ga0224506_10001434_pt1 | contig 17072 bp, 10 predicted proteins | sample SF_Jan12_sed_USG_2_FD_169108 | JGI IMG/M metagenome (GOLD analysis project Ga0224506, IMG submission 169108) | Sediment microbial communities from San Francisco Bay, California, United States - SF_Jan12_sed_USGS_8_1 | ecosystem: Environmental > Aquatic > Marine > Sediment | place: USA... | reverse complement strand
GACTAATCAAAGTATTGACCGAACCGAAGAAATTATTAAAGCGGCGGAAATTTTAAAGCGAAAGGTTGATGTTCCGGTTTTTGTATCAATCAAAGGACCGTTTTCATTAGCATCTTTCTTAGTCGGCATTGAGGAATTTCTAAAAAATTTGTTAGCGAATGAAGAAACAACAAGCAATACTATCAACACGGCATTAGAATTTCAGATAAAGTATCTTGAGAGGTTGCTTAAACTTGGAGTAAATATCTTTATCGGCGATCCGGTTGCATCTTCGAGTGTCATCTCACCCAAACTATTTGAACGATTTGCTTTTGAGCCACTTCTAAAATTAATTAAAAAAATTAAAGAGAAAGAATTAATCGCCGGCGTGCATGTTTGCGGTGATACCAAGCCAATAATTCCGATACTCGACGAACTCGGTGCCGATATTTTGAGTATCGAGGATATAACACCTAAAACCAGAACTTTAAAAATGGGTGGAGTTTCAACTGAGACAATATTTTCCGGCAACCAGACCAAAATTGAAGAAGAGATTAAACAAGCCCTAATTGAGTCATATCTCATTCTTGCCACTTCTTGTGATGTGCCAATGGAAACCGATTCGAAAAATATAAAGTTAATGATGGAGATTGCTGGTGCCTACAGTAACGATTAAAAATTTCGGTAAATTTTATATTAAAGGTCGAAAGACCCTTCTCGATTTTTTGGTTGATAAAAACATTCCGATTAATGCTTCTTGCGGCGGTAGAGGTCGTTGCGGTTTATGCCGTGTTAGAATTCAGAAACCGCCGCCGCCTAACGATATCGAAGCGTTACTTATTTCAGAAAAATTACTGAAAAATGACTATCGGCTTGCTTGTCAAAAGCAAACTAGTGAAGATATCGAATTATTTATGCCTAAGGTTAAAGCAAAGAAAACGGCAAAAAAGGAAGGTTTTGGATTAGCTTTGGATTTAGGGACGACTACAATTAAAGCTGGGCTGGTCGATTTGAAATCAGGAAAAATAAAAGACAAAACAACCGTCTTTAACCCCCAGAATAGTCTGGGTGGTGATGTGATGACGCGTATCAGTGCTGCAGTTGAAGGGAAGTATAAACAATTAAGAGAGTCGCTCCTATTCGGAATCGAGATAGCAAAAGAAAAAATCGGTATTGCTAAACCTATCTTTACCACAGTTGTTGGTAATCCGGTTATGCTATCTTTTTATCTTAATAAACCGGTTTCCGGTTTGAGTCGTTATCCATTTAGAAGCGCGATAAAAGAAAGCACGTTTCTAAAAAATCCAACACGTTACGTTTTCCCAATAATTGGCGGATTTGTCGGCGGGGATACGATTGGCGGTATTTTAGCCAGTAATAAATACCAAAGAGAAGGAATTTTTCTGTACATCGACCTTGGGACTAATGGCGAGATAGCAGTTGTTAAGAAAGATAAAATCGTTGCACTTTCAGCTGCTGCCGGACCAGCCTTCGAAGGAGTCGGCATCAGCAGTGGCAGCCTGGCAGTTGCTGGGGCGATTGACCGAATTACTTATAATAAAGGATTTCGTTTTCGTACAATAAATAATAAAAAACCAATTGGGATTTGTGCTTCGGGTTTAATTGACCTGCTTGCCTTACTGCTCAATCTGGGTTGGCTTCATGAGGATGGTCGGTTGATTAAAAAGATTGAAATTGATGGCTTCGGAATTAACCAGGAAGATATTAGAAAACTACAACTGGCAATTGGTGCAATTCATACTGGAATCGAAGTCCTTTTGGCGAAACTGGGAGTGAAGCCATCCGAAATTAAAGAAGCGATTCTTACCGGAGAATTCGGTTCTTCGCTCAATTTGGAATCATTAACCAAAACCGGACTTTTACCCAATGGGATAAAGCAACTTAGATTTGAGCCGGATTTACCATTGCAAGGGGCGATTATGGTTCTACTCGGTAATGATGCACTCGAGCGAGTGGAAAAGATTAAAAAGCTGAGTGAGCATCTGGAACTTGCCCTTGAACCCGATTTTCAAAAGAAATTTGTTTCTAATCTAAAATTAACATCATGGAGTTAATTGGTTATACCTGTTCTTATACTCCGGTCGAATTATTAGCCGCGACTGGTTTTAAACCATACCGTTTGCTCCATGGTAATGTCGGATTCATAACCCTAGGCGAGAAGTCGGTAAGAGTAGATGCTTGCCCATTAGTAAAATCCAATCTTGGCTACATCATGGCTAATCAGAAAAAATTCGCCGCGGTCGTCGGTTCTACTGGTTGCGATATGGCAAGAAGGATGTTCGATGTGCTTAAGGAATTGACTAACATCCCAGTTTATTTATTCAATAATCCCCGGACCGATAAACCTACGATTTTTTATGATGAGATTGACTGGTTGGCGGGTGAACTTGAATGCCTGTCAAACAAAAAAATTAATTCCGAGATACTAGGTACCGAAATTGACCGATGGGAAAATGCTCGAAACCGATATCGTCGACTTGACCAAAAAAGAGCTTCGAACCCATCATTAATTTCAACTGCCGATTTTCATCGGGCGGTAATGAACTATCATAAAGGCGAGATTGGCTCTGCAATTAATATAAACGAAAATCAATCTGATAAACCAAGAATTTATTTGCTGGGCAGTTCAATTCCCTATGAAGCTAACCAAATTCTCGAATTGCTGGAATTGGATTTGGCAATAGTCGGTGATTTTAATTGCGGCATTTCCCGGTTTTTAAATATAAATATTAAAGAAAAAAGTTTAAATGGTATCAAGGTGGCTTATTATAATCAGCCGCCCTGTATCTTTAAAAGACCAAACCAACCGTTTTATGAATTTATTGGCACTCAGATTAAAGAATTAGAGTGTAAGGGAATAATTGCCTGGACACTGGACTATTGTGACAGTTATGAGTTCGAACTAAAAAGAATCGGAAGGATTTTTGAACTTCCTGTGTTACGAATTAGAAGTGACCTTTCTTTTCAGAATCTTAGTCAACTTAAAACGAGGATTGGCGCTTTTGCCGAGATGCTGGCTTAAAGAATTTATGAAATCAACCTGGTTTGAAGTTGCAAGACCCCAGAAGATTGACTTGAACGATTGGAGTCAACATTTTAGATTGGTCAGGGACGAGCAGATTAAGGAATTTAATTACTATCACAATCCTGAATGGGGTATTTATCTTTCACCACCCGCCACTTTTATGGTCTACGGCGCAAGAGAACTTAAACGTCTGAAATTTGACAATTCACTGGCTAGCCTGAGAATGTGGGGTTTTGTCTTTAATGAATCAGAACGATTATTTAGAGCAAAACAGATGGGTAAGAGAGTCATTGCGACAATGGGTGACCTTGGAACCGTACCGGTGATTATTATGGCTTTTCCGAATTGCATCCCATTTTATCCAGAATGTATTTGGTGGACACCTTTCTTCAAAGAATCGACTGTTCTGCTTGATACAGCGACTGAACTGGGCATTCCTGAAGCCGCCTGTTTTTCCAAAGCCACTTTAGCCGCATTCCATAAAAAAGCTTATTTTCCAAAACCCGATTTAATTTTTGCCTCGACCGGTGCCTCCTGTGATGACTATTCTTGTATTATGCAACTGGTAAATGATTTGGGATATGAGATGCTCTGGCTTGAAATACCATTTCGCCGCCACAATGATGAGCAATATCCAGACCGGTTTGAAGAATATCTGATTAGTGAATATGAACGAGTATGGAATAAAATGGTTGAGCTGACTGTTATCAATGATAAAACCGGATTAATCCCAAGTATCAAAAAAGCAAATCGGTTAAGAAGTTTGGCTGAAAGAATTAAGCAATTAACCTACGAAGCACCAATCACGCCCTTGCCCGCACTTGAGTTGATGACCATCGAATTCGGTAATCTATATGGGTATGCCGATCTTGATGAGTGGCTGGATATTGTTGAGATGATTAATGAAACGGTTGCCAAAAGAGTTGAAAAGGGGATAGGAGTTCTCAAACAAAATGCAATACCGATCGCTTGGATTACGCCATCGGCCGATCCATTGCTTTTAAATCTGGTTGAGGATTGTGGTTTACGAATTGTTGGAACCGAATATGTTATTAACCAAGCTTTAGTACCGATTGAAGAAAATGTTGAACCATTTAGGGCTTTAGCCAGGTCCTTCATGAAGGCATCACTGATTGGTTCAACTCAAGAGCGTATCAAAAGAATCATTGAAGGAGTAAAAAACGAACGAATCAAGGGAGTGTTGGTCACCAATATGTTAGGTTGTTCTCATTGTGCAATGGAGACAAGACTCATTGAAAAGATGCTTAGCAAAGTACCAGTGCTTTCAATCGATGTGCCGGTACCATTTGGTATCACCGAGCAGTTAAGAACAAGAATTGCTGCGTTTGCGGAGACATTACGATGACCGAAATCTTAAATCCACGAGAGAGATTCGGCTTGCTGGTTATTGATGAGAAGCCAGACCGTTGTAATATTATCCCGCTTATTACATCACATGCCGCAACGGTGGCCGGAATTAAATTAAAAGAATATTACACCGATGGTGAAGCAATGGCAAAGGCACAAATCACAGCAATTGAAGAATATGAACATGATGCAATATCAATCTTCTCCGAAGTGGGGATCATTGCCGAAGCGATGGGTTCAGAATTTAACTATCCAGATGATGACCTGCCGGTGCTTCGGATTCCAGCCCTGACTAAATTTGACATCGACAAATTGAAAATTCCTGACCCGAATAAAGATAGCAGGCTGCCAGTTTACCTGGAAGCGATTGAATATGCTTATTCAGCAGTCGGTGATAAAATCCCGATTCTGGCTTATGTTCCAGCACCATTCACCACCGGTATGATGCTTTCTGACCCAAACCAGTTCCTATTGGATACAATCCGAAATCCTGAACAAATCAAAAAGATTATTGAAATCAGTCTTGAAGCGGCAATTGAATTCTCTTACGAAATAATCAATGCTGGAGGTCTCCCGATTCTGGTTGACCCATTGGCTTCGGGAAGTGTTATTAGTCCCAAGGCATATCAAGAATTTGCCCTGCCCGGTGAACAAGGTTTAATTAAATTTCTACATCGTTATGATTTTGATGTGATTCTTCATATTTGCGGCGATACGACTCCAATTCTTGATTTACTTCTTTTAACTGGCGCTGACTTAATTAGTCTGGATAAGGTCGAATTAAACCTGGCGATTGAGAGATTAGCCCCAAAAATGCGGATTATTGGCAATTTTAATACTACAAAGCTTGGTTTTGGTTCTCCGGATGGAATTGCTAGTCAAGTAAGAGAAATGGTTAAACACGGAATCAAGGCAGAAAAAGGCTATATTGCATCAACCGGCTGTGAGGTTCCGATAAGAGCGCCAACTGGAAATGTTAAGGTTTTTATTTCAGCTGCGAAGGAGGCAGGATGGTTCTTGGATTAGACATTGGTTCCTGTTATACCAAAGGTATATTATTTGATGGTGAAATTAAGAGTAAAGTAGTCGTAAAGACTTCATTCAAACCAAAATTGGCGATTGAAGCAGTAAATAAATTATTAACCGATTATGACCGAATCGCAGCTACTGGTTATGGTCGAGAATTGGTTATTAATCCTGATTTGGTAATTACTGAAATTACTGCTACAGCTCGAGGATGCATGTTTATAAATCCTTCGGTCCGAACGATTATCGATATCGGCGGGCAGGACAGTAAAGTGATAAAAGTTTTAAATGGTAAAGTTGAGCGTTTTGTGATGAATGACCGCTGCGCTGCCGGAACCGGCAATTTTATTGAGAAGATTGCCCAGTCTTTGGAATTGACACTTGAAGAATTTGGCAAACAGGCGTTAAAATCAAATCATCCAGAACAAATTGATTCTTTATGTGTGGTGATGGCAGAAACCGAAATCTTAAGCCTGGTCAGTGAAGGTAAAAAACTTGAGGATATCGCAGCTGGAGTTATTGATTCCCTGGTGCGAAGGATTGTTGGTATTGGTAGTCAGATTGGAATTGAAGAACCAATTATCTTCTGCGGGGGCGGGGCATTAAATCCAGGTTTAGTAAAAGCAATGAAAAGAATTTTGGGAAATCTAACCATTCCGGCCAATCCTCAATTCATCGGCGCACTCGGCGCCGCAGTATCTCTTAGTTGATAACTAAGGTATTCAAAGCCAAAGTATAAACATCTAAGTTAATATCGGTTGACCTATTTCAGAAACAACTTGTTATAACTCTATCTAAATAATTTCTGATGTTCATAAAAATCATGTGAAAATTTATAATTAATTGTGCATGCAGATAATTTTATAAGAAAACTCTCCGCATAAAGACGGTAATTGACTTCTGGTTTTGGGTATCTATAATCGCTTGATTCACCAGAAAATACACAGACTAAAAACTTGACATTTGAATTTTTTTAATTATAATTAAATATCCCGAAAGGGGAGGTAAATAAGGGAGGTATGATTATTATTAACAATTTAATAGCCACTATACCCATAAAAGTTTTGCAAATTTGCTGTTTCTTTTTTCAAAAAATTAAAAGGATTAGCAGTTACTCATCAGGGGTTAGCGAGCAAGTTTTTCTAATTAAATTTCAACCAGGAGAGAATTAAAAGTTTGTAAAGCTATATAGGTGATATGATGGCGGAAAATAAAAACCGAGAGAAACTAACAAACGAGTTATTGGATTGGCCTAAATGGTTCCCTCAAATAGGCGAAGTCGAATCGGATAAAAACCAAGATTATGAAGTATTAAAAAACTATGAGAAACAATATAGAAATCTATTCGAAACCGCACCGGATGGGATTATAGTGGTTAACACCGATGGTATTATTACATTATGCAATGATACTTTTGCCAAAATGATCGGTCTTACGAAAAATGATATTTTAGGTAAACATTTTTTGAAAATCCCGACCCTAAAGTCGAATGATGTTGAAAAATATTTTAATATTTTTAAGTCTATACTGAATAGGGAAACAACCAGTCCCATCGAGTTTTCCTGGATACATTCTGATAAAACCAGACATTCCGCCGAGGTGCGTTTTAATTTATTGGAAGAGGCGGGAATCATATTGGGTATCCAAGCAATCGCAAGAGACGTTACTGAACAAAAGATTAAATACGAACAAATCAGAATTGCAGTGGAACAGTTATATCAAGTGCAGAAACTGGAAACAATTGGTATGATGGCCGGTGGTATCGCTCACGATTTTAATAATCTACTGGCGGCAATTTTAGGCAATATATCCTTGGCGAAGATGATAATGACTCCTGAAGAAAAGGTGGCTAATATATTGACAAAAGCAGAGGAGGTTTCACTTCAAGCAAAAGAATTAATGCAGCAATTACTCACTTTGACTAAAAGTGGTAAGCCCGAAAAAAAGTTGATTTTTATTAAAAAATTAATAAAGGAAGCGACTGATTTAGCTTTAAGAGGATCAAATATTAACTACGAATTTTCAGCCCCGGCGTCAGTATTACCAGTTGAAATTGATGAAGGACGTCTTATTCAAATTATCAATAATATTATTATTCATTCTAAGAAAGGGATGCCGGAAGGTGGTACAATTAAAATTTGGGCAGAGAATGTTACGATTACAGAAAACGATAGTCAGAATTTAGAAAAAGGAATTTATGTTAAGATATCGATTAGAGACCAAGGAGCTGGCATAACCAATGAAAATCTTGAACAAATTTTTGCCCCATTTTTTACAACCGAATCGGATAGAGATTTTCTTGGATTAAAAATTGCTCATTTAATAGTTAATGAAAATGCTGGACATTTCGCGATTGAAACTAAAAAAGGAATCGGCACGACCTTTGATATTTATTTGCCGGCTTGCTTTAAGGAAATTCCGGTAAAAGATTCTGTAAAAGAAGATATCAAAAAAATATCCCTTGATAAGAGGTGTGGGAAAATTCTGGTGATGGATGATGAAGAAAATGTTCGGGTAACAGTTGGTTCAATTTTAAACCATTTTGGTTACACCGTTGAATTTGCTGGCAATGGCTTGGAAGCGATTGAAATTTATAAAAAAGCCAAGGAGTCTGGAAAACCATTTGATGCGGTTATTGCCGATTTAACAATCCGAGGGGGGGCGGGAGCTAAAGAAATAATTCAAGAACTTTTGAAAATCGACTCCAATGTGAAGACTCTTGTTACGAGCGGTTATTCGAACGATCCGTTAATCCGGGAACCAAGAAAGTATGGTTTTAGCGGTGTTGTTGTTAAACCCTATCAGGTTGAAGATGTGCTTGATGCATTGGGGCGAGTGCTAAATGAGAGAAATGAGAGTAAATAGGTTTTTATTAATTAGTCGATTTATATCAGGAATTCCTTTACCAAATAAACAGGAGCTGCGGTGAGATTATTTTTAAGAATTTTACAAAGGGGTTCAATCAGAACCAGGCTTGCTTTTGTGATTACAATGTTGATTGGCTTAATTTCGCTTTTCATATTCTTTTATTTTCCTTCTAAACTCGAGCGGCAACAACTCGAAACGATTGCCGCAAAAGCAAAAAGTATTTCGGATATGACTGCGTTTAGTATTAGTTCAGCCCTATTGTCTCAAGATACAAAGAGTATAAAAGAAGCCTTGGATGCTTCCAAACAGAATAGAAGTCTTGTTTATATTGCAGTGACCAACGACTCAAATCGAGTGATTGAGTCTTTTAAGGATTATAGTGCGTTTGATGGTGACATTGCCGGAACGGCCGGGAATTGGCAGACCCATATTGGGAGCCAGATTGGTGATATTTACCGGGTAACAACGACGATTAAGTCGGATAGCAAGGAAATCGGGAGACTCTTTTTAGGTTTTTCCTTAAAAGAATTGCGCAGAGAGATAAAGCGAAGCCAAACTACTATTGCCTTGGTCAGTCTTGTCCTCTTTCTGATCGGAATGATTTTCGTATTTGGTATCAGCACGGCGATAACTAATCCTTTACGCAATATTGTGAAAACGGTTGAGCGGATTGCCCAAGGTGATTTGGCTCAGAGGGCTCAAATTTCTTCGAATGACGAAGTCGGGCATTTGGCAAAATCGCTCAATCTAATGGCGGAGAATTTGCAGTCGGCTTATCAAGAATTAGAAGAAATGAATCGAACTTTAGAGAGAAGAGTTAACGAGCGAACCAAGGAATTACAACAGGAAATAAACGAACGCAGACAGACTGAAGTAGCGCTACGTGAGAGTGAAGAGAAATACCGGACAATATTTGAGGGTTCCCGGGATTCGATTTATATAACTACTCGAGACGGTAAAATCGTAAGCGTTAACGAGGCATTGTTAACAATGTTTGGCTTTGCCAGAGAAGAAGTTGACCAGCTGAATTCTCAAGAATTCTATGCCAACCCGGAAGACCGAATTAGGTTTCAAGAGGCGGTCGAAGAAAAAGGATATGTGAAAAACTTCGAAGTCAAATTACTGAAAAAGGATGGAACACCAATGGACTGTCTAATCACTGCTACGGCATGGCGTGACAAAGGCGGAACCCTTTTAGGATACCACGGTATAATGATTGATATCACCGAGCGTAAACGGCAAGAGGAAGAATTAAGATTACTTAAAAAGCAGATGGAATTTATTTTGGGCGTCACGAAAACAGGCTTGAATATTATCGATTCAGAGTTTAATGTCCGCTATGTAGATCCGGAGTGGGCAAAAATATACGGTGACTACAAGGGCAGGAAATGCTATGAGTACTTTGTGGGTAAAAATGAAGTATGCATGAATTGTGTAATCGCGCAAGCATTAAAGACCAAAATGATGGTTGTAAAAGAAGGAATTCTGCCAAAGGAGAATAACCGACCAATTCAGATAGTAACCGTACCGTTCCAAGATGAAAAAGGAGATTGGTTATTTGCCGAAGTGAATGTGGACCTAACTGAACGCAAGCGTGCCGAGAAAGCCTTGAAGGAAAGTGAAAGAAGATATCGTCAGTTAGTCGAACTTGCCCAGGAAGGTATTTGGTTAATTGACGCCAATGCCATCACGACATTTGTTAATCCTCGAATGGCTGAAATGTTAGGTTATACTGTGAAAGAAATGATTGGAAGACACCTGTTTTCATTCATGGACGAACAGGGTATTGAAATTTGTAAGTCGAATATCGAAAGGCGTAAAAAGGGTATTAGAGAACAGCACGATTTTGAATTTATTCGCAAAGATGGAAGTAGAATTTATACGAGTTTAGAAACAAATCCGGTTACCGATAACGATGGTAAATACCTAGGGGCATTAGCGGTGGTGGCTGACATTACCGAACGCAAATGCGCAGAAGATGCGCTACGCAAGGCTAACCGTTCCCTGAAAGTTCTCATCAGTTGTAACGAGGTGCTGGTTCGTGCTACCGAAGAAACAGACTTGCTAAATGAAATATGTCGGCTAATTGTAGAAATTGGTGGCTATCGTCTGGCTTGGGTAGGCTTCGCTGAGCAAGATGATGGAAAAACGGTGAAGCTGGTGGCAATGGCAGGACGCGAGGCTGATTATTTTAAGAACTTGAAAATTACTTGGGCTGATACTGAACATGGTCAAGGACCTTCCGGGACTGCGATTCGAACCGGTAAGCTTTGTGTTATTAAAAATATCGAGACTTTTCCTAATTACGTGCCTTGGCGGGCTCATGCGAACAAGCTTGGCTTCATATCAGCAATTGCCATTCCTCTGATTAATCAGAACAAGCCATTCGGAGTGCTGAATATCTATTCCAGCGAGCCGGATGCATTTAATGCCGAAGAAGTGAAATTGCTATCCGAACTGACGGATGATTTAGCGTATGGCATAGTCTCACTACGCACGCGCGCCGAGCAAAAACGGGCAGAAGCCGAGATAATAAAATTGAACGAGGAACTTGAACAAAGAGTAAAAGAAAGGACAGCAGAACTGGAACAGGCCTATGAGCAGTTAAGGCTTACGAGAGAACAGTTCTATCAAGCACAAAAGATGGAGTCGATTGGAATCCTGGCCGGAGGCATTGCCCATGATTTCAACAACCTGCTTGCCACGATAATGGGTAATATTTCTCTGGCAAAGATGATGACAAAACCTGAAGAAAAGATATTTCAAATATTGACCAGAGCCGAGAATGTATCATTGCGGGCTAAAGATTTGACCCAACAACTACTGACCTTTTCTAAGGGTGGAGCGCCGATGAAAAATGTTACTTTGGTATCCAAGATTTTAAAAGAGGCGGCAAATATTGCTTTACGAGGTTCTAAGGTCAGTTGCGAATTTTCGGTCACGGATGAAATCTGGCCGGTAGAAGTTGATGAGGGACAACTTATCCAGGGCATTAATAATATGATAATTAACGCTGACCAGGCGATGCCCAAAGGCGGTAAAATTAAGGTGTGGGCTGAGAACATTAAAATTAATGAAAAGAGTAGTTTACCATTAGAGGCCGGGAATTATGTGAAGATTGCGATTCAAGACCGAGGTGTCGGCATACCCGAAGAAAATCTTTCGAAAATATTTGACCCATTTTATAGCACAAAACCAAGAGGAACTGGGCTCGGGTTAACCACAGTTTATTCAATTATCAAGAAACACAATGGGCATATCGCTGTTGAATCGGAAATCGGGGTCGGCTCGACTTTCTATATCTATCTCCCGGCTGCCAATACAGGGATTTCGGTAAAGCGAGATGTATCCCAAAAATCGGAAGCGCAACTAATTGTTAAGAGCAAAGGAAAAATCCTGATAATGGATGATGAAAAGAGCGTTCTCGAAACAGTTGCAGCAATTTTGACACATTTCGGTTTTGCGACAGAATGTGCAAAAGACGGTTTGGAGACAATAAGCCTTTACCAAAAGGCTAAAGAATCAGGTCAACCATTCGATGTCGTGATAATGGATTTAACAATTAAAGGTGGAATGGGTGGCAAGGAAGCCATCAAAGAACTACTTAAAATCGACCCTCGGGTTAAGGCGATCGTTTCGAGCGGATACTTTAATGACCCGATAATGGCTGATTTTAGAAAATATGGTTTCAGCGGTGTGGTTGCCAAACCCTATAAGGCTGAGGATATTATCAAAACATTGAATCAAGTATTATCGGCGATTAATAAAAAATCTGAACCTTTAACAATTAGTAAAAATTAAGTTTTATAAGCTTTATTATCATCAGAAATTAAAATCAAAGTTTATAGAGAATTAATATAGTCCTAAGTAGCCAATAGCTTGACATAGGATTTACCATCAATAAAATTTATTAAGTTTTGGAGTTAAGGCGTGGGCTTTTCAAAATTCGTACGAATTAACTCCTTTAAACATTATTTTTAATATGATTTATGATAAAGAATACGATGTGATTGTTATCGGCGGTGGCCATGCTGGTATCGAAGCCGCTTTAGCCGCAGCGAAAATGGGTTGTTCCACTTTACTATTAACAACGAACTTGGATACAATTGGTCTAATGTCATGTAATCCGGCAATCGGCGGTATCGGTAAAGGTCAATTGGTAAAAGAGCTCGATGCATTAGGTGGCGAGATGGCAAAAGTGACCGACCAAACTGCAATCCAGTTCCGTCAACTCAACACCAAGAAAGGACAAGCGGTTCGTTCGTCGCGGGTTCAAACTGACCGGCAAAGTTATCGTCTAATGCTTCGAGAAGTTTGTGAACATCAGCAGAATTTAGAGTTGAGACAAGGGACTGTAGCGAAAATCATGGTTAAAGGTAAGAATCCGCTTAAGGCGAATGGGGTCAGGACTGAGTTAGGCGAAGAATTTGAAAGTAAAACGGTGATTCTTGCCCCAGGAACGTTTCTTAATGGTTTGATTCATATCGGGCTTCAAAGTTTTCCAGCAGGACGCATCAACGAAGCACCATCAAACCTTTTGGCTCAGCATTTAGTTGAATTGGGGTTTGAACTAAAACGTTTTAAGACTGGTACCCCAGCCCGGCTTGATGGCAGGACGATTGATTTTAATAAATTGGAACCACAATTTGGGGATGAGCCACCGACACCATTTTCCTTCTGGACAAAACAAAAGGTCAAAAATCTTATGCCTTGCTACATTACCTATACGAATTCAAAAACGCATAGAATCATTAAATCCGGACTCGACCGCTCGCCTTTATACACCGGAAAAATTAAAGGAACCGGTGTGAGGTATTGTCCATCAATCGAAGATAAAATCGTAAAATTTCCCGACCGCGACCGTCATCAAATTTTTATTGAACCAGAAGGAACCAGAACTGTTGAAGTTTATCCTAATGGGGTATCGACCAGTTTACCTTTAGACATTCAACTTAAGATGTTGCGGAGTATAAAAGGATTAGAAAAAGTTGAAATTTTCCGACCCGGTTATGCGGTTGAACACGATTTTTCTGACCCAACCCAATTGAAACCGAGCCTGGAAACGAAATTGGTTGATGGTTTGTTCTTTGCTGGTCAAATCAACGGCACAACTGGTTATGAAGAGGCAGCTGCCCAAGGACTAATCGCCGGAATTAATGCCGCATTAAAAGTCAAAGGAAAAGAACCGTTTATTCTAAGCCGTTCCGACGGTTATATCGGAGTTATGATTGACGATTTGGTAACCAAAGGGACTAATGAACCTTATCGAATGTTCACTTCAAGAGTCGAATATCGTTTGGTTCTACGTGAAGACAATGCTGACTTACGACTATCGCCAAAAGGTTATGCTTTGGGTCTTTTACCCGAAAGTTGCTTTAAAAAAGTTCAGAAGAAGGCAAGCCTTTTGAATTCGGCATCTGATTGGCTGTCGAAAACTCGAATTACACCTAACCGGCGGACTAATCAGATGCTTTCTGAATACAAATCTGCTTTGCTAAAACATCCAGTAACATTGGAAGAATTGTTACGTCGTCCCGAGATTGACTTTGAAAAATTGGTCACAATCGCAGGTTCTAAACCAGATATACCGGATAATTTAATCTGGAATCTTGAGATTGAGGTGAAATATAAAGGTTATATCGACCGTGCCAAACATCAGATTGAGAAATTTTCCGAATTGGAATCAATGAAGATTCCTGAGGATTTAGATTTTGATCGGGTAGCTGGATTATCCAACGAAGTTAAGGAGAAACTAAATAAATTTCGACCAATCTCATTAGGTCAAGCCCAGCGGATACCCGGAATTACACCTGCTGCAATTTTTGCCCTGATGGTCTTTCTCAAAAATTAAAGTGATTTTAATCTAACATTACAACTAATGGCTTTATTGACATATAAAAGAACTATGTTAATCTTTGCTAAAGAATATCAATGAAAACCAAACAAAATGCCCTGCTTTCTACTGTCCGTTCTATCGTGTTTGATAGCGGTGCTGACTTATTTGGGGTTGCCGATTTGACTGATGTTAAGACCGATGACTTTTTGTTGGATTCTAAACTTCTTGCTAAATTCCGATATGCTATAAGTATTGCTAAAAGACTGTCTGGGGCGGTTCTGGAAGAAATCGTTGACCATCCGACTAAACTCTATTTTCATCATTATCGAACCATAAATTTCTTTCTCGACCAATTAGCAACCAGAGTTGCCAGTGAGATTGAAAAAGCCGGATATTCGGCATTACCAATTCCAGCAGCACAAATCGTTGACTGGCAGAATCAAAAGGCTCATCTTTCCCATAAAAGAATTGCCGAGAAAGCTGGTTTAGGTTGGATTGGTAGAAACAATCTTTTAGTAACGCCTGAATATGGTGCTCAAATTCGATTAGTAACTATTTTAACTGATTTGCCGATCTCCCCCACTCCTTCCCTCTCCCCAAAGGTGGAGGAGTATAAAGGCGGGGAGTGTAGTGACTGTTATGAATGTATTAAAGTTTGTCCAGCTCAAGCCATTAAGGAACGGAAAGAAGATTTCGACCATCTCAAGTGTTTTGAGAAATTAAAAGAATTTCAGAAAAAAGGTTATTCCAGCCAACACATTTGCGGGGTGTGTGTTAAAGCCTGCAAGGGTAGAAAAAGGGTTTCTTAAAGAAATTAATTTATACCGACCAGCAGGAGGTTAAATAGCTTATATAAATTCCTGACTAATTACAACTAAAACAAACCTGCTATTTTACCCTCTTTATCAACATCAATCCGCTGGGCGTTAGGTATTTTGGCTAAGCCGGGCATAAGCATTATTTCACCGGCTAAAGGAACCAGGAAACCGGCACCGGCTGAAATATTTATGTCGGTAATGGTAATTTTAAAATTTTCGGGTCGACCATAAAGGGTTGGGTCATCAGAAAGAGAACGATTAGTCTTGGCAATGCAAACCGGCAATTTATCTAAACCGAGTTTTTCAATTCGTCTTATATCCTTTTCCGCTTTTGGTGTATAGACAACCCGATTTGCCCCGTAGATTTCAAAAGCAACCTTTTCAATCTTCTTTTCAATTGAATCGGTTAAGTCATAAATCGGTTGAGTCTCAGACTCTTCATTTTCGATTGTTTTAATTACGGTTTTGGCAAGCTCGATTCCGCCTTCTGCACCTTGTTCAAAAGCACGGACTTCAGCCCATTGGATATCCTGGTTTTTGCAGAATTCTTTAATAACCGCAATCTCTTCCTTAGTATCTGAAGCGAAAATATTAAGAGCAACTACAGGTGGAATCTTAAATTTTTTCACATTCTCGATATGTTTTGCCAGATTGGGTAAACCATTTTTCAGGTGTTCAATCGTGCCGGATTTTAAATCTTTTTCTTTTGCACCGCCGTGTAATTTTAATACTCTTATCGTGGCAACAATTACACCAACATCAACTTTAAATCCAGCAACCCGACAAACAATATCGACAAATTTTTCTGCACCCAAATCCGAGCCAAAGCCTGCTTCGGTTACAACATAATCGGACAATTTTAATGCCATTCTGGTGGCAACCACACTATTTGTGCCATGAGCGATATTGGCAAACGGACCGGCATGGATGAAAGCTGGCGTATGGTCAATGGTCTGAACCAGATTGGGTTTGAGCGCATCTTTTAAGAGTGCTGCCATTGAACCACAGGCACCTAAGCTGCCGGCTGATACCGGATTTCCCGCCATATCATAAGCAACCAGGATTCCACAAAGCATACCTTTAAGTTCCTGAAGCGAATTGGCTAAAGCTAATATTGCCATCACCTCACTGGCAGCTGTTATGATAAATCCATCTTCGCGAGCTGGTCCATTTGGTTTACCACCTAAACCGACTACGATGTTTCTCAAACTACGGTCGTTCATATCCATAGTCCGTTTGAACACAATTTCACGTTCATCGATTTTGAGTTGATTGCCAAAGTGGATGTGATTATCCAAAATTGCGGCTAAGAGATTATGGGCAGCTGATACGGCATGAATGTCACCGGTAAAATGCAGGTTGATATCTTCCATTGGTAAGACCTGGGCATATCCTCCACCAGCCGCACCGCCTTTTATGCCAAAGACTGGACCTAATGATGGCTCACGTAAAGTTACGATTGACCGCTTGCCCAATTTATTTAAAGCCATACTCAAACCGATTGAGACGGTGGTTTTACCTTCACCCAGGGCAGTAGGAGTGATGGCAGTAACTAAAATTAGTTTACCAGTCGGATTTGATTCTATTTTTTTGAAAAGTTGTAGAGAAATTTTTGCCTTATAGACACCGCAGGGCAGAACAAAGTCTTTATCAATCCCTAACTTTTCGGCAATTTCCATAATTGGGACTAATTCTGCTTCTTGAGCTATTTCAATATCCGTTTTCATAATCCACCTTGAAATGATTACGGCGATTAGGCATGTTTACATCCAAATTAAAAACCAAAAATAAAAAATGAAAAACACATTTTAAAAATATAAAAATGTGGCTATCCGAAATAAGATTTTTGCGTTTTAGTGTTTGTATTTTTGATATTTTGTATTTCATATTTGATTTTTTAAAGATGTCTCTATCGCTGTAATCATTCACAATTTTTGTCTTCTTAACCTTACCGAGTTGGTTACTACATTCACCGAGCTTGCTGCCATCGCAATTTCGGCAATCACCGGATGGAGTAGACCTAAGATTGCTAAAGGAATCGCAATCACATTGTAAAATAATGCCCAGAAGAGATTTTGTTTTATCTTCCTGAAGGTAGCCTTAGAAAGTTTAATTGCGGTGACTACACCGG
>Ga0224506_10001433_pt1 | contig 17073 bp, 16 predicted proteins | sample SF_Jan12_sed_USG_2_FD_169108 | JGI IMG/M metagenome (GOLD analysis project Ga0224506, IMG submission 169108) | Sediment microbial communities from San Francisco Bay, California, United States - SF_Jan12_sed_USGS_8_1 | ecosystem: Environmental > Aquatic > Marine > Sediment | place: USA... | reverse complement strand
GACTTCCAACGTATCACTGGTTTCAATACTACCGGCAAAAGCTGGTATTTCACCTAACAGGGTTTTGATAAAAGTAGTTTTGCCGCAGCCATTGTTACCCAACACACCAATCTTGTCGCCATTTTGGATGATGCCAGTAAATGGCAAATTCAACGGTTTATCATAACCGGTTTGCAGTTCATCCATTCTGGCTACTATTTTACTGCCCGTTGTAGCAACAGTCGCCTGAATTTTATTGTTACCCATTTGCCTGCGACGCTCAGCATGTTCTTGCCGCATTTTTTTCAAGGCTCTGACGCGCCCTTCATTTCTGGTTCTACGAGCTTTAATACCCTGTCGAATCCAGACCTCTTCGGCAGCCAGTTTTTTATCAAATTCTGAATTGGATTTTTCTTCATCCTGTAATTGGCGGTCTTTAATTTCTGTATAGGCCTGATAATTGCCGGGGAAGAATCGTATCTTACCGCGATCAAGCTCCATAATAATGTCGGCAACCTTGTTTACAAACTGTCGATCATGCGAAACAAATAGTAATGCGCCTTTAAAGGCAATTAACTGGTCTTCAAGCCATTGAATACTGGATAAGTCAAGGTGATTGGTAGGTTCATCAAGAATCAGCAAATCTGGCTCAAGTACCAACGCCTTTGCCAATGCAGCTCGTCTTCTCCATCCTCCAGACAAGTCGGACATTTTTATTTCACCATTCAAGCCCAATCGACTTAATGTCTGATTAACTCGAGTTTCAACTGTCCAGCCATCATGTACATTAATTTTGGATTCCAGATCCTGCAATTTGGAAGAATTAATATCTTCCATAATCAGTGTTTGATACTCTTCGACCCAATGAATGACATCTGCCAAACCAGATTCTACAAACTGTCTGATAGTTAAATTTGATTTTTCCGGTAATGCCTGAGGAAGAAATCCGATACGGTGATTACTGGAATGATTAATCACACCATCATCAGCTTTAATATCGCCATTGATAATTTTAAGTAGTGATGATTTCCCCGTTCCATTACGACCTACCAGACAAACCTTTTGTCTTGGCTCAACTGCAAAAGAAGCGTTATCCAACAATACCTGCGTACCATAAGAAAGTGATAATTTATCACCACGTATAATTGACATGTTTTAACCCAATAATGATCAGGCGTGCATCTTATCAAATTAAAAGCGAACATTGTTAAGAATTTTATCCATAAAAGGATACAGTTAACTTATAAATAAAAAAGGCACCCTGATGAGTACAGTCAGGATGCCTTTTCTGTGAGGGTGGTCGTTATTAAAGAATCATACGCCCTTTATTTTTTTCCAAAGTGCGATCTCCAATTCCTTTTACATTTGTTAATTCTGCAAAAGTTTTGAATTTACCATTTGTTTTGCGGTATTCAACTATTGCAGTGGCTTTTTTAATGCCTACACCAGTCAAAACTTCAGCCAATTCTTCAGCGCCAGCAGTATTAACATTTACTGTTTGCTGAATGGGTGCTTTTACACTGGTTTTTGTAGATACTGTTTTGCTTGCCTGAGCTGCATAAACAGAACCGTTAAATGCACCAAATGCCAAAACTGCTGATAAGATAATTGTAGATAATTTCATGTTATTTTCTCCTTGTTTAAAATTAAAATTTCCTTTGCCTTAATGGCAAAACAAATATAATCGAGAAAAAAACAAAAAACTAGATGACGGCAAGATTTTCAGAAATTTCGCACAAAACCGATAGCGGATTACTTGCCTGAGTTATGGGTCGACCTATCACCAGATAGCTGGAACCCGCCAAAATAGCTTTTTTTGGCGTCATAACACGCGACTGGTCATCTTTTGCACTTGTTGCTAATCTTATCCCTGGTGTCACAAGTTTAAAGCTGTTATTCAATATTTGACGCAATTGATGTGCTTCCTGTGCAGAACAGACGATACCATCTAATTGAGCTTTTTCTGCCATTTTAGCCAAATGAATAACCTGATCAGTTAAACCTCTCTGATAACCTATCTGATTGTATTGCTGATCATCCATGCTGGTTAAAATGGTAACTGCTGTAAGTAAAGGCCTTGCAGAACCGAACTTGGCAATTGCCTCTCTGGCTGCTTCCATCATTTTAATTCCACCGGAAGCGTGCACATTGGTCATCCACACACCAAAAGTTGCAGCTGCATGACAAGCTTTTGCAACTGTATTAGGTATATCATGAAACTTGAGATCGAGAAAAACCTGAAAATCTCTTTCCACAAGATAACTTACCCAGTTCGGGCCAAACAAGGTAAACATCTCCTTCCCAACTTTCACTTTGCATAATTTGGGATCAAGCTCTGCGACGAGAGATTTTGCCTTTTGCAAATTATCAAAATCAAGTGCGACAATTATTTTTGAATCTGCAGATGCAGAATTTACTAATTCAGAACTCGACACACTTATTCCCCTTCGATACCACGGATAGGTTTAACATTGCCCCATGATTTACAAGTCGGGCATTGCCAAAATAGCGTCTTGGCACTAAATCCACAATTCCCACACTGATACACTGGCTTGTTTTTAAGTAATTTGGTTACTACATCTTTCAACATTAGCAAACTGGGACGACCGCTCTCGCTTGAATGTTTTAAATGTAAATTAATTAATTCCAGCAAGCCTTTTATTGATGGATGTTTGATCATGGTATCAGCAAGATATTTAGCAGCAACGTGATCATTTTCTCTGGATTGCAGTTCAGTGGCATATTGTAATATCACACTTATACCTGCACCCTGCTCTATTGCTTCACGCAAAAAGGTTAATAACCCCTTGTGGTCACCAAGCTTATCAAAACAATCAAGAATGTTATCCAAGGCCGCAGGCAGAATATCAATATCATTTTTGATTAGATTTTTATAGGTACGTACTGCTTGCTTAAATTGCCCTGTAACATGGTAAATATTACCACTTAACAAAGTAGCGCGTGCACTTTGAGGCTCAATAACAAAGGCTTTTTTCAGGTAGGGCGTTGCCTGCTTGTATGCATGATCATTAATTTGTATTTCTGCCAATTCACAATAAAAATGTGCAATTTCCCTATTGTATGCCTTATGACCGCTTTGATGGAGTTGTTCGGCAATCTTGATAGCATTCTGCCAATCTTTAGTTTGTTGATATATTTGCAGCAACTGTTTAAAACTTGATGTTTTGTGATGAGAATCGAAGATTAATTCTTTAAAAATATTTTCAGCTCTTTCCAGCAGACCAGCGGCCATATAATCATAACCTAACGACATCAAAGCCTGTTTGCGATGCTCTGAACTGAGAGATGGTCTGGCAATCAGATTTTGATGAATTCTGATTGCCTTGTCTATTTCACCTCTTTTACGAAATAAATTTCCAAGCGCCAAATGCGTTTCAACTGTTTCCGAATCAACTTCCAGCATACTGACAAAGGTATCAATCGCCTTATCTGATTCTTCGTTTAACAGATAATTCAGGCCGGTAAAATATTTGCGAGAAAGCCCGAGATGTTGTTCACTATCAGATTCACTGGATAGTACTTTTCCCTTCCTATAACCAAAAAACCAGGCGATTGGTAGCAGTAATGAAAATATAATTAAAATGATATCCATAAAAATAGGAGCCTCTGCCTAATACTCATCCTTAATAGGCAATGATCTCAGGTTATTGAGTTCTTTTTTACTTTGCTCAAGTTTATTTTTGGTTAACTTAAGCTCAATTTTGATTTTGATTAAATTAGACAGGATGGAAAAAATACCAATTAAAAAACCCACAAACAGACAAGCCAGCATTACCCAATTGAGTTGCCAGTCCAGCTTGCCCAGAAAATAATTAACGCTGACCAGATCGTCATTTTGCGCAAAAAACAATGCTGAAAGGACAAAAATAACAAGAGACAATATTACGATTAGCGCTTTTTTCAAGTGAGTCTCCCACAAGACAATGGAAAAACCATTTTACCCCAAATTTGTACAGAAGCTACAACTATCAGAAAAAGGTCAAAGAACGATTGACAGGATCTCAATCAGGTTATTAACCACAGAGCCAGAAAAATTCTATTTTTCTGAATTTACTTTTGATCTCAGATCTTTACCAGGCTTAAAATGAGGAACGTGCTTCCCGTCAAGTTTAACTGCATCACCTGTTTTTGGATTACGTCCAACTCTTGGCTCTCTATAATGCAATGAAAAACTGCCGAAACCTCTAATTTCAATTCGTTCACCTTTAGCCAAAGATTGTGTCATGTGTTCGATCAAATTCTTTACAACAAGTTCTACATCTTTGAGAGAAAGTTGTGACTGCCGAGTGGCCAGTTTTTCGATTAATTCTGATTTTGTCATCAAGCCATTCCTATTCTTGCATTCATTTGAGCATACGATAGACAATTTTCACTTAAAAATCAAAAAAAAATGTCCAAAATCAATAGATTATGGACATTTTTTACTAAATTACATCAAATATTCTAGCGATCGAGTTGTTCTTTCAACAAATCGCCTAAAGTTGATGTTGCTGAATCGTCATTATCTTTACTATATTCAGCAATTGCAGAGGCTTCCTCTTGCTTGTTCTTGGCTTTAATTGATAATGTAATAACACGATTTTTCTTATCAACAGCTACGAACTTGGCTTCAACACTATCACCTTCCTTGAAGTGTTTTGATGCATCATCAACGCGCTCTTCATCGCTGATTTCTGCTGCACGTAGGTAACCTTCAACATTATCAGCCAGTTGAACTTTAACGCCTTTGGCATCAGCTTCAATAACAGTACCAGTAACAATGCTACCCTTGTTATTTTCAGCAAGATATTGAGCAAATGGATCAGAATCAACTTGCTTGATACCTAGTGAAATACGCTCACGCTCAGCATCAACAGAAAGTACAACGGCTTCAACTTCATCACCTTTGTTATAAGTTCTGACTGCATCTTCACCAGTTAATGTCCAGGAAATATCAGTCAAATGAACCAGGCCGTCTATACCGCCATCCAATCCGATAAAGATACCGAAGTCAGTGATAGATTTGATCTTGCCGGTAACACGGTCATTTTTGTTGTATTTGCCTGCAAACTCAGTCCAGGGATTAGCAACACATTGCTTCAGACCCAACGAAATACGACGACGTTCTTCATCGATGTCAAGAACCATAACTTCAACTTCATCACCCAAATTAACAACTTTGCTTGGATGAATATTCTTGTTAGTCCAATCCATTTCAGAAACGTGAACCAAACCTTCTACGCCTTCTTCAATCTCAACAAAACAACCGTAATCAGTCAAATTGGTCACTCGACCTTTCAAACGAGAATTTTCAGGGTAACGTTTAGCTAGCGCCAACCAGGGATCTTCACCCAATTGCTTCATACCTAATGAAACACGAGAGTGATCTTTGTCATATTTAAGTACTACAACGTCTATTTCATCGCCGACCTGAACTACTTCAGAAGGATGTTTAACACGTTTCCACGCCATATCTGTGATGTGAAGTAATCCGTCAACACCACCCAAATCAACAAAGGCACCGTAATCTGTTAGATTTTTGACAATACCCTTAACGTGAGCACCTTCTTCCAAACGCTCAAGCAATTCTGCTCTTTCTGCAGAACTTTCTGCTTCAATAACACCACGTCTTGAAACAACAACATTGTTTCTTTTTTGGTCAAGTTTAATAACCTTGAACTCCAACTCTTTACCTTCAAGGTGAGTTGTATCTCTGATTGGTCGGACATCAACCAGAGAGCCAGGCAAGAAAGCGCGTACATTTTTCACTTCAACGGTAAATCCGCCTTTCACTTTACCTGTAATAATACCCATGACTGTCTCATTAGCTTCACAAGCCTTCTCAAGATCCAACCATGTTTCAAATCTTTTTGCTTTTTCTCTCGACAACTGAGTCGCGCCGTAGCCATCTTCTATTGAATCAAGAGCCACATCGACTTCATCGCCGATATTAACTTCTACTTCGCCTTGCTCATTTAAAAATTGAGATAAAGGGATAACACCTTCTGATTTCAGGCCAGCATTAACGATAACAAATTCATTATCTATTTGAACTACTGTGCCTTTTACAATTGCGCCCGGGCGCATTTCGATTTCGTTAAAACTCTGTTCGAATAATTCTGCGAAATTTTCGCTCATATCAAGTTACCTTCAGTGACACGCGAACGTGTACAGTACAATAATAAATCCGCACAACTTCCTGTTGCATCGGGTTGATTAAAAAAGACAGCTGTCCATTGCTATCCACGTTTTGCTTTATAACGAATTGCTCATTCAACTACAAAAATCATAAAAGCATGAATTTGTAGAAATTCGGGAAGAAACAAGACTTGACTAATAATAGTCGTTTGAGAAAAAAACGCGAAAAAGAACTCGCCCCAAGGCCATCCCTTCTGTCATTGGTTGCGTCAAATATTCCTCTACTTTTCAATCGGTTAAACTAACATTTATCACGATAAAAAAGTTACAGTTTAAGTCTGTTTGACGAATAATCCAGAATCTGATCAAGTACAGCTTCGATACTCATATCTGAACTATCTATAACCAATGCATCTTGTGCTGGAACCAAAGGTGCAATTGCTCTATTTTTGTCACGCTCATCTCGTAGCTTGATGCTATCCAAAAGCGCGCGCATATTAGCACTAACCCCTTTGTTTTTCAACTGTTCATAGCGTCTTTTTGCACGACATTCAGCTGATGCAGTCAGAAAAATTTTCACTTTTGCCGCAGGAAAAACCACAGTTCCCATATCTCGGCCATCCGCTATCAAGCCAGGCTCTGAAGCAAAACTACGCTGTTTGGTTAATAAAGCTGCCCTCACAGCAGGAATTCTGGCCACATGTGAAGCTAATTGACCAGCTTCATCTGTTCGGATTTTTTTCGAAAGATTTTCATTATCCAGATAAGGATCGATTTCATTTGTCTCTGAATTGATACGGAACGAAATATTCATATTTTCTGCTGTTTCAGCAACTGCACCATGATCATCAAGAGAAACTCCATTTATTAACACTGCCTGACCAACAACTCTGTATATAGCGCCGCTATCCAACAGATGCCATCCTAACTTTTGTGACAATAATAAACTGATTGTTCCTTTGCCTGAACCTGACGGCCCATCAACGGTAATAATATTTTCCATGCTTTGATTATCTGGATTAGCCATATTTACTTTTGAACTTTCGCATAAATGCTTCGAGTTGCTGAACTCCTTCTACTGGCATTGAATTATAAATACTGGCTCGCATTCCGCCGATACTTCGATGACCTTCCAAACCAACCAGTTTAGCTTCTTTGGCTTCAGACAAAAATGTATTATTTAAATTGTCATCTTTCAGACGAAATGACACATTCATCAGTGATCTGTCTTTAGGGTTAATCAAATTAACATAAAAATCATCTTCATCAATACAGTTATAAAGTAATGATGACTTTTGGATTGAAAGCGCTTCCATTTTTGCAACGCCTCCTTCTTCCAGCAACCATTCAAACACCAGACCAGCCAGATACCATGCAAATGTCGGCGGCGTGTTAATCATTGAACCTTTTTTGTCCTGCTGTTCATAATTAAACAGTTTTGGCAGTGTGTCGAAATTCATACGCTCATACAATTCCCTTTTGATAATGACAATTGTCATACCGGCAGGTCCAATATTTTTCTGTGCACCAGCATAGATCATATCAAAATCATTAACATTGATGCTTTCTGCCAGAATACAGGAAGACATATCAGCAATTAACGCCCCATTTGTTTGAGGCATATGATTAAATTTGATCCCTTCAATAGTTTCATTTGGCGTGTAATGTGTGTAAACCGGTTTTTCACATCGATCCCATGTTTCAGGCTCTTTGAGAGTTCTAAGACCAGAAACATCATTGATTTGCAAAGCTTTTACATGATGTATATTGCCAAATCTGACGGCTTCATTGTAAGCCATATCAGACCATATCCCATTGGTTATATATTCCGCCTGTGCGCCTGAACTTAACAAACTCATCGGGATGTTGGAAAATTGATGTGATGCACCGCCATGCAAAAAAAGCACTGCGTGGCTTTCACCGATATTAAGCAGTTTTCTCAGATTTCTCTCGGCTCGGTCAGTACAATCCTGATACATTTGTGTGCGATGGCTTATTTCCATCACAGAAATACCCGTACCATTCCAGTCAAGTAACTCCGCCTGAGCTCTTTGCATTACTTTTTGAGGAAGTGCAGCAGGTCCTGCACAAAAATTATAGGTCACTTCATTATCTCTCTTTTAAAGATTCTCATGATAGAGACAAATCATTAATCTTTTGTATCACCTGCATTATCATTTGATTTTTCCGAATCAGAACTTAATTCGGTATCTTCATCAATATCTGTCTCAAGCTCGTCAATTCTTTGCAATCCTACAAGGGTTTCATCTTCTTGTAATCTGATCAAACGAACACCTTGAGTATTTCTGCCCATTGTTCTGATTTCATCGACTCGGGTTCTTACCAGAGTTCCGCCTTTACTGATCAACATAATTTCATCGCCATCCTTGACTCGAACTGCACTGATGGCCTTACCATTTCTTTCGCTTAAAGTAATGGAAATCACGCCCTGACCACCACGACCTCTTAATGGATGCTCATCCATTTCGGTTCTTTTACCATATCCATTTTCTGTGACTGTCAGTATCTGGCTATCAGAGTCTGCTCGCACCAGCGCTATAACCTTTTGGTCAATACCTATACGCATTCCTCTGACACCTCTGGCAGTTCTTCCCATTTGTCTGACATTATTTTCATCAAACCTTATGACTTTTCCGGCATCACTAAACAACATCAATTGGTCTTCACCATCTGTAATGACAGTACCTATCAATTGATCACCATCATCGAGTTTTAATGCAATAATGCCATTTGATCTGGGTCTGGAGAATTGCTCCAGAGAGGTTTTCTTGACTGTACCTTGCTCTGTTGCCATGAATACATACTTATCTTCTGCATAATCTCTTACCTGCAAAATGGAAGTGATTTTTTCATCTTCAGCAAGGGGTAAAATATTAACAATCGGTTTACCGCGAGAACCACGGCTAGCCAATGGTAATTCAAAAGTTCTTAGCCAATATACCTTACCGGTACTGGAGAAACAGAGAATAGTAGCATGGGTAGAAACTACCAATAATGTTTGAATAAAGTCTTCATCTTTCATTTTGGTAGCAGACTTACCTCTGCCACCTCTTCTTTGTGCTTCATAGGATGATAAAGGCTGATACTTGACATAACCTTCATGGGACAATGTAACTACAACGTCTTCCTCAGGAATGAGATCTTCAATCAAAAGATCTGCTGAACTGTTAGTAATTTCAGTTCTTCTGTCATCACCAAAATTTTCCTGAATTTGTAACAATTCTTCACGAATAACTTCCATTAGCTTTTCAGTGCTTGCAAGAATAGATAACAACTCACTGATCAAGGCTATCAAGCTTTTAAAATCATTAATTATTTTTTCGTGTTCCAGCCCTGTCAGCTTATGCAACCTTAAATCCAGTATCGCTTGTGCCTGTTCAGGTGACAGAAAGTACTGACCATCTTTTAATCCATATTGTTCTTCCAGCGTTTCTGGGCGACAAGCCTCTGCACCTGCAGCTTCGAGCATTCCTGTTACCTGAGCAGCATCCCAACCTCTGCCCATTAACTGTTGTTTTGCATCAGCAGGCGTTGAAGCTTTCTTGATTAACTCAATGATTTCATCAATATTGGCCAATGCTATGGCAAGACCTTCAAGAACATGTGCTTTTTCTCTGGCTTTTCTCAGTTCGAAAATAGTTCTACGTGTTACGACTTCTTTTCTGTGACGGATGAAAGCATCCAGCATTTCTTTGAGCGTAAAGAGTTTTGGCTGACCATTTTCAAGGGCAACCATGTTAATACCAAATACTGTTTGCATTTGAGATTGAGAGTAAAGGTTATTCATGATGACATCAGAGTTTTCACCACGTCTTAACTCAATCACCATGCGCATACCATCTTTGTCAGACTCATCTCTGAGTCCAGTGATACCATCTATTTTCTTTTCCTTGACCAACTCGGCAATTTTTTCAATCAACCTTGCTTTATTAACCTGATAAGGTAGCTCTGTGACAACAATTTGCTCCTTGCCATTTTTTTCATCAGTTTCTATATGATGGCGAGCTCTGACATAAATTCGTCCTTTACCAGTGGTATAAGCCTGAATAATACCTGCCCTGCCATTGATCATGCCTTGAGTCGGAAAATCTGGTCCGGGAATCATTTCCATCAGTTCATTGACATCAAGCTCGGGGTTATCCATCAATGCCAGACAGGCATTAATTACCTCATTTAAATTATGAGGAGGAATGTTGGTCGCCATTCCAACAGCAATACCGGCAGAACCATTAACAAGCAAATTTGGTACACGGGTTGGCAATACAATTGGCTCTCTTTCACTACCATCATAGTTTTCTGCCCAATCAACGGTTTCCTTATCAAGATCGGACAATAACTCATGCGCAAGCTTGGCCATTCGAACTTCTGTATAACGCATTGCCGCAGGAGAATCGCCATCTACAGAACCAAAGTTTCCTTGCCCATCAACTAACATGTAACGCAAAGAAAATGGCTGAGCCATACGAACAATAGTGTCATAAACTGCAGTATCACCATGTGGATGGTATTTACCAATTACGTCACCCACAACCCTTGCAGATTTTTTATAGGGTTTATTGAAATCGTTGCCCAGTTCATTCATCGCGTAAAGGACACGTCTGTGAACAGGCTTAAGACCATCTCTCACATCTGGTAACGCTCTGCCAACTATGACACTCATAGCGTAATCCAGATAGGAAACTTTTAATTCATCTTCAATATTGATTGGTAGAACTTCTTTAGCAAAATCACCCATAAAAAGGTATCATCCCTTACTAGTTTCAGCCATTTTTCATGATGTTTTAAAGCTCATATATTAATGAGCCGAAATCGCAACATCAAAAGTGGTTTTAATGGTTAAAAATCAAACAATTATGTCGCAGCATTTTAACATAAAAAGCCTTCAAAGTACGCTAAAATTTTGCAATTTAAAGCCCATTTAAATAAAAAATCAGTGAAAATCTCAAATACACCCGTTTAGACAAAATAAATGATTAATAACGGCGTTTGTCCGATTAAAACTGCCTGCAAATTCAATAGCAGCGAATAAAAAACTGATTAAATAAAGAAATAATCGAGGAATAACTTTTTAGCCTAACAGAAAAGCGCTAAAATGTACTTCATTAAAACACATTTACTGAAAACCGAGAGATTTTTTTCATGCAAGATTCAAATACAGGACAGATTTTGGCAGCAGATTGGGTAATCCCCATGACTGAAGATAACCAATGGATGGATAATAATGCTGTCGTTATCCTGAATGATGAAATTGTCGATTTACTGAATACTCAGGAAGCTAAAAACAAATATCCGGATTACGATGTCATTGATTTGCCCGGCCATGTAATCATGCCAGGTTTTGTCAACTCTCATTGTCATGCTGCCATGAACCTGTTACGAGGCTTCTCCGATGATCTGCCTCTTAAACAGTGGCTGGAAGATGCTATATGGCCTGCCGAAGGTAAATTTGTCAGCAATGAATTTGTCTATGAAGGCACTCAACTCGCCATAGCAGAGCTGATACGCTCTGGAACTACATGCTTCCAGGATATGTACTTTATGCCAAAACACGCTGCAAATGCAGCCGTTGAAGCGGGTATCAGAGCCGTAATCGGATTTTCAGTGATGGAGTTTCCTACCAGTTGGGCAAAGGACTCTCAGGAATATATCGATAAAGGCATGGCTGTCTTTCACGATTACAACCACCCGCTAATAGATTTTAATTTTGCCCCTCATGCGCCATATACAGTTGCAAAAGAAACTTTCGAGAAACTGGTTTTACTGTCTGAAGAACACAACATGTCCATTCAGGTACATGTTCACGAAACTGACTTTGAAGTTGAATCTTTTGAAAAAGAACATGGTGTTCGACCAATCACTCGCTTAAAAGAAATTGGTCTTTTAACACCAAAATTAAATGCTGTTCACATGACACAGCTTAACGATCAGGAGATTCAATGGTTTGCTGAAGCCGGTTCGCATGTAATCCATTGTCCCCAGTCTAATATGAAATTGGCCAGTGGCATCTGCCCTACTCAAAAATTGATTGAAGCAGGTGTCAATGTTGCTATTGGAACTGATGGCGCAGCCAGCAATAATGATCTTGATATGTTAGATGAAACCAAAAGCGCAGCACTGGTTGCCAAACTGGATGAATTAAATCCAACCGCAATGAATGCCTATCAGGCGCTCTATGCTGCTACCATGGGAGGAGCCAAAGCGCTTGGCAAGGGCGATAAGATTGGTTCTATTACAAAAGGAAAACTGGCTGATTTGATTGCCATCGATTTAAACAGAATTGAAACTCAACCGTTATACAACCCGATATCCCAGATTGTCTATGCAGCGTCCCGTGATCAAATTACTCACCTTTGGGTTAACGGTAAAATGTTGATGAAAAACCGTGAATTATTAACCATAGACAGCAATAAAATTATGCAACAGACATTAATATGGCGTGATAAAATTGCGGCTATTAAAGTCTGATATGTTTTTGTAACTGATTACTAAAATACGAGCAAGATAATGAAAGAAAACATAAATGTAGATCAATCCGAGATTCAAAAATTCGCCGAGCTGGCTTCACGATGGTGGGATAGCGAGAGTGAGTTTAAACCTTTACATGAAATTAACCCGTTAAGATTGAACTACATTGAAAAAAAATCAGATGGTCTTGCTGGCAAAAAAATTCTGGATGTTGGTTGTGGTGGTGGCATTCTGTCTGAATCAATGGCTGTAAAAGGCGCAGATGTAACCGGAATCGATATGGGCGAAGCACCTTTGTCAGTAGCAAGATTACATCAACTGGAAACCGGATGCGAAGTTGATTACCAGCAAATAACAGTTGAGGAAATGGCAAAAAAACACCCTGCCTCATTTGATATAGTTACCTGCATGGAGATGATGGAGCATGTTCCTGATCCCGGTTCTGTAATTTCGGCTTGCGCCAGGCTCGTTAAGCCTGATGGTCACGTATTCTTTTCAACCATTAACAGAACACCAAAAGCGTTTTTACTGGCTATAGTAGGTGCTGAATATATTTTGCAAATGTTACCCAAAGGAACTCACGAATACGCAAAGTTTATTAAACCAAGCGAAATAGCAAACTGGTCTCGAAGCGCCAATCTTGAAATCAAGGATATGATAGGTATGCACTACAATCCTCTTACCAAGGTTTACAAACTTGATCAGGGTCTGGATGTTAATTTTCTGTGTCATTTAAAACCATTTTAAAGACATAATTCATAAAAGCATTTTATCCTTTTAACTCAGCCATGATAAAATGCTCAACCTGAACCTGTACCTTTCAGTCATTTTCCAATAGTGAGAAGTAAAATGTCCCAAAACCAAAAGCCATTAAGCTACAAGGATGCTGGTGTCGATATCGAAGCTGGCAATCAATTGGTTGAAAAAATAAAGTCTGTCTCCAAGGCTACCAAAAGAAAAGAAGTTGTTTCCAATTTAGGTGGATTTGGTGCCATGTTTGCCTTGCCTACAGGTTATAAGGAGCCAATATTGGTGTCTGGCACTGATGGCGTTGGCACAAAGTTACGTCTGGCTATAGATAGTGGCATACACGATAAGGTTGGTATTGATCTGGTTGCAATGTGCGTTAATGATCTGATTGTGCAGGGCGCGGAGCCTTTATTTTTTCTCGATTATTACGCAACAGGAAAGCTGGATGTTGATACTGCTGTTGATGTGGTCACAGGTATTGGTGAAGGCTGCAAACAATCAAATTGCTCACTAATAGGCGGTGAAACTGCTGAAATGCCAGGTATGTACGAAGGTGACGATTATGATTTGGCCGGATTTTGCGTCGGTATTGTTGAAAAATCAAAAATCATAGATGGCACAAAAGTATCTGTTGGCGACAAGCTGATCGCTTTGGCATCAAGCGGGCCACATTCAAACGGATACTCTCTGATCCGAAAAATTATCGAGGTATCCAACGCTGATATTCATCAACACTTCGAAGCAGATAAGACACTCGCGGAATGTTTGCTTGAACCTACTCGAATATATGTTAAATCTATACTCGAACTCATCAACAAGGTTTCTGTCAAAGCAATTTCTCACATTACTGGCGGTGGCTTGCTGGAAAATATTCCACGCGTCATACCCGAAAATGCATGTGCTCAGATTAACCAATCAAGCTGGAATATGCCTGAAATTTTTAAATGGCTTCAATCAAACGGCAATGTTGATCAAATGGAAATGTACCGTACTTTCAACTGTGGTATCGGAATGGTGTTGGTTGTTTCACCAGAAGATGCCGAAAGCACACTAAATATCTTGCAAGATTTGGGAGAAAATGCCTGGTTATTAGGTGATATCGTGGAAACCAAAGATTCACAACAGGTCACATTTATCTAGGCTGTTTTAGTAATGAAGAAAAAACTGGCAATCCTAATCTCTGGCAGTGGTTCGAATCTTCAGTCTTTTATTGATGCAATATCTGAAAATTCCTTGCAAGCTGAAATCGCTCTTGTCCTCAGCAATAATGCGGATGCTTATGGTTTGGAAAGAGCAAAACTGGCCGGTATCAAAAATCTGGTTATTTCACACACCGATTATGAAAGCAGAGAATCCTTTGACGAAGCTCTGGCTGAAGAAATAAAAAAGCATTCAATTGATTTCATAATATTGGCCGGTTTTATGCGAATTCTGTCTCCTGACTTTATAAATCAATTCAAAGATAAAATATTGAACATTCATCCGTCTTTGCTGCCTAAATACCCGGGTTTACATACTCACAGACGCGCTATTGAAAATGCTGATGAGTATCATGGCACCAGTATTCATCTGGTAAATGAAGAGCTTGATGGTGGACCGCTAATCGCCCAAGCTCATCTGAAACTCAATATTCAAAATGATGAAGCTGAGGTCATGAAAGCAGTACAAAAGCTGGAACATCAATTGTATCCTGCTGTAGTTAACTTGTTAGTTCAGGACAAAATCAGGATAAAGGCAGATGGCATTTATTATGACAATAAAAAGATCGACAAACCACTTTTGCTCGGCAAAGAAATCATTTGATTTTAAAAAGCAATTTTCATTTCTTCTATTTTTACTAATAGCGACCTTCCCTTTTGGTCTTCAGGCTGAAACGTTTCAGGTTGAAAATGAATGGTCTTTTCTTAAACCTTACACTGCCAAATTCACTATATATCAGGATGACGACAAGGTTGGAAACTTAACCCAATCTCTCACGCTGGATAGCATAACTGAAAATAAAGACCAACAGACCTCCAAAACAAATCAAATTCAATGGCAATTTAATACATCTACCAAAATCAAAAAATGGTTTGTTTCTTTAAACTATCAGGAACACAGTTTGTTCACCATTGAGAAGAATAATCTTTTGCCACTCTTCTTTAATTCAAACAAATCAGTTACATTCAAAGATGATCAGGTAATATCTCAACAATTCGATTGGAAAAACAAAAAAGAAACCGGTTATAAAAACAAACGCAAATGGTCTGTTGATTTAGCCATGAATACTTACGACACACTTGGTCATTTAATTAAATTACGTCAGGATTTAAATGCGGGTTTAACAACACCGTTGACTTACACTATCAGTCAGAATGGCAAGCAGAAGCAATATGATTACCAGCTTGTTGGTGAAGAAATAATAGAAACGGAAACAACTAAATTTACGACTATAAAGCTAAAAAGAGCGGATAAGAAAGAGAAAGATTTTTATATCTGGCTGGACAAAAACAATCTTTTTATGCCTGTTCAAATGCAACAGGTTGAAGAAGATGATTCCGTTACTATCAAACTGGAAAAACTCATACTTCCTCAACCCTGAAGATTATTTACAGTCTCTATTTTTCTTGCTCAAAAAGATTTAATACCTTTTTTTCCAGACTGTACATTCCGGCGCTTTTACCTTCGGAAATGGCATCTGAATTATTTTTCTTGTCAATGTACTTTGCCTTAACCGCAAACAATGCGCCAACACGATTGCTACTTGCACAATGCACCAGAGTTTTGCCACTATTTTCTTTTAACAAGTCATTCAGAATGGTCGCATTTTCTACTGAAATATCATTGAAACTGGCAACAGGAATGACCGTATATTTTAAACCCAGCTTTTTTGCTTCTTCAGCTTCATTAAAGCCGTCAAATTCACCAACAGGCCTTAAGTTGATGATGTTCGTTACGCCCTGCTCTTTTAGCGCTTTCAAATCTTTAATTGAAGGCTGACCGCCGGTTACTACATTTTGAAAAGGATTAGCTTTGTTTTTCATACTGAGTTGTTCAAGGTTGATTTCATCAGCGAATGTATTCGTTGAGAAAAAGCCGACAATGATTAATATTAGTACTTTCAACTTATTGTTCATCTTCATACTCCGGTTTAATTGTTTGTATTTCATTTGCAGCAATCAGAGATACAGTTTGATTGACTTGGGAAAAGGTAACAACCAGCTCACCTTTATAAACCTCTTTCAGAACTTTTTCCACCCATAAACTAACATCATAATTTTGGTCAATATCATTTAATTGACTGATTACATAGCTCTCAGCAACTCCTTTTAGCGCTTCTTCTGAAAGTTCCTGATAGGGAATTAACATGTTATATATAATGCCTTAATGGATCTGAACGTAGATTATATTTTAATGCATAACTATATTAAAAATGGCGCGCCATGAGCGATTCGAACGCCCGACCTACAGGTTCGAAGCCTGTTGCTCTATCCAGCTGAGCTAATGGCGCATGGATAAGGCGCATAATCTAACGCAATGCAGCGTAACTCTCAAGTTATTTTCACTAAAATTATTTTATTACTTATTTTTTAACAGTTAATAGCAGTGACAAAGTTAAACAAGAATATTTTCTTGCAGGTCTTTTATGAGATAATCATACATTATTCACTGATAATTAAACCATGACGACTGAAAAGCTTGATCTGAGAAAAATCAAAAACAATATATGTAAAATAGCTG
>Ga0224506_10001432_pt1 | contig 17074 bp, 12 predicted proteins | sample SF_Jan12_sed_USG_2_FD_169108 | JGI IMG/M metagenome (GOLD analysis project Ga0224506, IMG submission 169108) | Sediment microbial communities from San Francisco Bay, California, United States - SF_Jan12_sed_USGS_8_1 | ecosystem: Environmental > Aquatic > Marine > Sediment | place: USA... | reverse complement strand
GGGCTGGATGGGCACCATCCAGCATCATTTCCTGAGTGCCGTCGTGCCGACGCCGGACGTCGACTACAAGTACGACATCGGCGTTACCGGCGATGTGGCGACAAGCAGCGTCATTCGCCGCAGCCTCGCAACGGTTGCCCCGGGCAGCAGTGAGACCTTTACAACGACGGTGTTCGTCGGACCGAAACTGCAGGAACAGCTGGAGGAGATCGACAAGAGCCTCAAGCTGACGGTCGACTACGGCTGGCTGACGATTATTTCGCAGCCGCTGTTCTGGCTGCTGAGCGTCGTCTACGGCTTCGTCAGGAACTGGGGCGTGGCGATCATTATCGTGACCTTCCTGATCAAGCTCGCGTTCTACAAGCTGACCGAGTCGAGCGGACGCTCGATGGCCAAGATGCGCCAGATTCAACCGCGCATGAAGGCGCTGCAGGATCGTTACAAGGACGACAAGCAGGGGCTCAGCCAGGCCATGATGGAGCTCTACAAGCGCGAGAAGGTCAACCCGGCTGCAGGCTGTTTGCCGATCCTGATCCAGATGCCGTTTTTCCTCGCGTTCTACTGGGTGTTGCTCGAAAGCGTCGAAATGCGCCAGGCACCGTTTGCACTCTGGATAACCGACCTGTCGACCCGCGATCCCTACTTCATCCTGCCGCTCATCATGGGCGTGGCCATGTTCGGCCAGCAGAAGCTGAACCCGGCTCCGGCCGACCCGGTGCAGGCCAAGGTGATGCAGATCATGCCGGTCATGTTCACGGTCTTCTTTGCGTTCTTCCCGTCAGGCCTTGTGCTTTACTGGGTAACGAACACCCTGCTGTCGATCGCGCAGCAGTGGAAGGTCAACAAGGTCGTCGAGGCCGAGTCGAAAGCACAAAAGGGCAGCAAGAAGGGCAGTTCGTCGCGACGTGAATGACGACACGATAGTTGCACCGGCAACGCCGCCGGGGGTGGGGGGTGTCGGCATCGTACGTATCTCCGGACCCGAAACGCTGCGAATCGCCCGTGCCGTCCTGGGCAGCCTGCCCGAACCACGCACCGCAACGTACCGGTCGTTTCGAAACCGTGCCGGCGAGAAGCTCGACTCGGGGCTTGCCCTCTACTTTCCCGCGCCAGCCTCATTTACCGGCGAGGCCGTTCTCGAGCTGCACGGCCATGGCGGGCCGGTCGTCATCGCGCTGCTGGTCGATGCCGTTGTCGAGCTCGGCGCACGCATGGCCGAGCCGGGCGAATTTTCCAGGCGGGCGTTCCTGAACGGCAAGCTCGACCTGGTCCAGGCGGAAGCGATTGCCGACCTGATCGGCAGTGGCACGGCGCAGGCGGCACGCGCCGCATTGAGGTCCCTGTCCGGCGCCTTTTCAAAGCGGGTCGACGCGCTTGCCGAGCAACTCGTTCGTTTGCGGATGCACGTCGAGGCGGCGATCGACTTTCCCGAAGAAGAGATCGATTTCCTCGCCGACGACGCGCTCGTCGAGCGCCTCGAGGAATGCGCGACAGCGTTTGCCGTGTTGCAGGCCGAGGCGAAGCAGGGGCGTGTCCTGCGGGACGGCTTCCAGGTGGTCATCGTCGGCAAACCGAACGCCGGCAAGTCGAGCCTTTTGAATCTGCTCAGCGGACAGGAGGCCGCCATCGTCACCGAGGTGGCCGGAACCACCCGCGATGTGCTGCGCGAACAGATCGACATCAACGGCCTTGCCGTCGAGCTGGTCGATACGGCCGGCCTGCGTAACGACCCGGACCGCATCGAGGCCGAGGGCATCCGTCGCGCCCGGGAAGCGCTCGGCAGCGCCGACGCGGTGCTCTGGATCCAGGATGCCACGGACAAGACACAGGAGGCGCCGACAGAGCGCCTTCCGGAAGGGGTGCCGGTCACCATCGTCCACAACAAGATCGACCTGAGCGGCGATGCCCCGGGGCTGGTGCGTGGCGAGGTCTTCCTTTCGGCCGAAACCGGGGCCGGCATTGACGCGCTGCGCCAGTGTATTCGCCGCCTTGCCGGTTACGAGGATCGCGGAGAGGGGGCATTCACGGCGCGCCGGCGGCACCTCGAGGCGCTGCAGCGCGCGGCAACGCACTTCGCAAGCGGCCGCAGGGCCCTGGAGGAGACCCGCGCCGGCGAATTGCTGGCCGAGGAGCTGCGCCTGTCCCAGCAGGCATTGGGCGAAATTGTGGGCGCCGTCACAGCGGATGACCTTCTGGGGCGGATATTCTCCGACTTCTGTATCGGCAAATAGGCCGGGTCTTTACATCATGAAAGGATCAGCCGCCCATCAGGGCAGGCGGCGTAACAATCTTCAACGTATGTATCCCGAATTGGCGGGCCGCCGGAAACGGCGGGTTCTTTACCAGCCGAACAACCAAGTCGGCAAGGAGTAAGCATGTATAAGAAACTACTGGGCATAGCGCTCATTTTCTCGTTCACCTCGGCGGTTGCTGACGACCTCAGCTACAACTTCGTCGAGCTCGGGTACGTGAAAGCCGAACTGGACGACGACCTCGCCGGCTTCGACGTGGACGGTGACGGCTTCGGCATCCGTGGCTCGTTCGAGATCAACGAGGCGTTTTTCGTTGCCCTCGATTATTCGGCCCTGGGCTTCGATTTCGGCGTTGACCTCGATCAGCTGTCTGCCGGCGTTGGCTACCACGGCGCCATGACCAGCGGTGCGGACTTCTTCGCCGTGCTGTCCTATCTGCGTGCCGAGGTCTCGGCAAGCGGATTCGGCTCGGCCGATGAAGACGGTTTCGGCGCCACGGTAGGCGTGCGCGGCATGCTCACCGACAAGGTGGAGCTGAACGGTCGTATCGGGTACGCGGACCTTGGCGATGGTGCCGACGGCACATCGTTCGGTGCCGGGGCGCTCTACAGCTTCACCGACGCCTTCGCGCTCGGTTTCGACATCGAGATCGACGAAGACGTGACGGTTTATGGTCTCGGCGGGCGGTTCTACTTCGGTAACTAAGGCCGGAAACGCGGCTCGGTTATCGTCATTTCGGTAACCGGGCCGTACTTCGCCACGTCATCGCGAATGCGTTGCGCATCGCCGACGATGACAAACACCAGCGCATTCCGATCGGGATAGACCTCCGCAATCGCTTGCGCCACCGACGCCTGCGTTGCGCCCGCGAGCGCCGCCCCGTACGCGTCGATGTAACTCCGGTCCAGCCCGTTTTGTTCGATGAACGCGAGCATGCTCGCGAGGCCGGAGCCCGTTTCGAGGCGAGGCGGGAATTGCCCCATGATGTAATTGCGGGACGACACGAGCATATCGTCGTCCAGGCCGTCGTCGTGCAGGCGGCCCAGTACGCTGATCGCCAGGTCGATCGCCTCGGTCGTCTTTGAGGTTTCAGTGAATGACTTGATCATGACCGACCCCGGCTGCGAGCGGCGGTCTACCGACGACGACGCGTTGTAGGTCAGGCCGGTATTTACGCGCAACTCGGTTACCAGCATCGACGTAAAGCGGCCGCCGAACACCGTATTCGCAAGATTGATTTCCGCGCGCCGCGGGTAATCGATGGCAACGCCCGTGTCGCCGAACCAGAAATAGGTTTGCGTTGCGCCCGGCTTGTCGACGAGCAGCACGCGCGGACCCGGCGCGGTTTCGGGTGCCGGCACGACAAGCCGCTCGCCGGCGGCCGGTTCCCAGTTGCCGAAGACGGCCGAGAGGCGCGCCTTGATAGCGGCAAGGTCGAAGTCGCCGACGGCCGAGATGATGAGCCTGTCGCCGCCAAAGTGATTGTTGTAGTGGTCGACCAGGTCGTCGTGGGCGATCGCCGCAAGGGATGTTTCGCTACCGATCGTCGGGCTGCCGTACGGGTGTTCACCGAACAGGAAGCCATTTGCGTAGTAGGGCATCAGGTCGTTCGGGTTGGCGTCCTTTGCCGCCTTGATCAGGCCGACGGCGCGGTCACGTTCCTTGGCAAACTCGTCGGCCGAGAGCGCGGGCTTACGCAACAAGTCCGACACCAGCTCGATCATGAGCTCGGCATCGCGGGACAGGAACTCGGCACTGACGGCAACCGCCTCGACCTCGGCATTGACGCTCAACTGGCCGCCGACACGCGCAACGGCTTCGGCAAACTCCGCGCCATCACGATCGCCCGCGCCCTTTTGCATCACAGCCGCGAGCAACTCCGTGAGGCCCGCCTTGTCGGCAGGGTCGGTGACACTGCCACCGCGGACCACGGCGCGCATCCCGATGAGCGGCACATCGTGTTTTTCGCTCAGCAGCAAGACCGTCCCGTTCGCAAGCTCAATGCGCTCGTAATCGGGCAAGGCGAGGCGGGCCGGGTGAGCGAGGCCGGCGACCAGCAACAGGAGAACGCAAAGGGCAGGCTTCATTCCTCATCCTCCGGCGCACGCAATACCCCGACAGTCATGTTGTTGCGACTGAAGACTTTGGCCGCAACGGCCTTGAGGTCGGCCGGCGTGGTGGACGCGAGTCGCTCGGGAACGGCGAACAGGTTTTCGTAATCGCCCGTAAACACCTCGTAATTGCCGAGCGCCGATGCCTTGCCGTTGATCGTTTGCAGGCCGCGCCAGAATGACGCGATGCGCAGGTTGCGCGCCTTGGTCATCTCTGCCGCCGTAACGCCGTTCGTGACAACCTCGTCGAGCAGGTCGAGCAGCAAGTCTGTCGCGGCTTCCGGGTCGGCACCGGGCGCGAGCGTCATCGCGAAATATGCGAGGCCGGGATCGAAACCGCCTGACTGCCAGGCACCGATATCGAGCGCGATCTGCGCGTCTTCGACGAGTGCCTGGTAAAGGCGCGACGAATTGCCCTCGGCGAGAATCGCAAGCAAGAGCTCGAGGTGCAGAGTCTCCGGGTCGGCTTCCGCACCCGCATGAAAGGCGATGTGGACCAGCGGCGTTTGTGCGCTGGTTTCGATGAGCAGGCGGCGCGTGCCCTGCTGCGCCGGTTCCACCGTGGTGATCTCGGGCGGTGGGTGCTGCCTGGGTATCGGTGACAGGTACTGGTCGGCCAGCAGGTAGATTTCCTCGGGCGTCACGTCGCCCGAAAAAATCATCGTCAGGTTGTTGGGCGCGTAATAGGTCTTGAAGAAATCCTCGAGATCGCGCTGTGTCCAGTTCTCGATGTCGGACGGCCAGCCAATGACCGGGTTCTGGTAGGGATGTGCGACATACGCCGTGGCGCGCACCTGTTCGTACAACCGCCCGTCATTGTCGTTGTCGACTCTCAGGCGGCGCTCGGAGTAGACCGTGGTGCGCTCCGTTTCCACGACGTCCGGGTCGATCGCGAGGTTCTTCAGCCGGTCGCTTTCGAGCTCGAGAATCTTCTCCAGCGCGGAACGCGGGAACCAGTCCATGTAGACCGTGACGTCGTTGCTCGTATAGGCGTTATTGGCGCCGCCAGCGGCCTCCATCTCCTCGTCGAACTCGCCTTGCTCGCGCTTCTTCGTGCCGTTGAACATCATGTGCTCGAAAAAATGCGCGATACCCGTGATGCCCGGGTATTCGTTGCGTCCGCCCGCCCGCACGAAGTTGTACATGACGACGTTGGGAATATCGTGATCCGGCCAGACGATAATCTCGAGGCCGTTTGGCAGGTTGAACGACGTGATCTCGCGCGGGACCTCTGCCTTGGCCGAGAAGTCGAACACGGGCTTCAGCGGTATTTCCTCGAGAACCAGCGGCGGTGGCGGCTCGAACTCGGGCAGCAGTTGTTCGCCAATGACGGCAGCAATGCCAAGGACCGCGAGCACGGCGACCGCCGCATTGAGCTTCTGCCCGGTCTTGTAGACGATCGACTGGGTCTGGTCGACGTCGACAGCCCGCTTGAGGCCGACCGGTGTGATCTCGTAGGTCCATGCGAAGATCAGCGCGACCGGGAAGCCGATCGCCAGCAGCAGGAGCATATAGTCGCTGACCCAGGCCGAAAGGCCGAGGCTGTCGACCATGTGGCCGATGATCCAGACGAGCAGCCAGCTCGCAACTGCATAGAGCAGAGCGACCTTGATGACGTTGCGTCGCCGCAGTTCGGAGAACAGGGACATGGCCGGTATTCTAGCCGAGCAGGCCCTCCCTCCGATACAGCCGTGCGCATACCCACGTCAGGACAATCCCGATGACGAGCGTGCTGATGACGGAAATCGCGACGTGCAGGCCGTTGATGGGCTCGTTCTTGACCATGTCCACGAGCAGCAGGTGCTGGCTCAGGGACGGGATGAACATGAACTCCGTGCGCGGGCGCAGCGTCAGGATGCTGACGATGAGAATGGGCATCGTCGGCGCAATCAGGACGACGCTGAGCCACGTTTGCGCTTCGCGGTAGCTCTTTGTAAAGGACGCCACCAGCGTCATCAGCGCGGCGCCGACGAGGATGAACGGCAGGAAGATCGCGAGCGCCGCAAGCACGACGCCCGGGCCGAAATTCGGCGTCATACCAAGCTGTTCGAGCGGCATGAAATTCAGCGAGAAGTAAAACGCGGTCAGGCTCAGCATGAGCGACAAGGTCATGAACAGGCAGGTTGCCGCGATCTTGCCGAAGATAAGCTGGTCGCGCGTTACGGGCAGCGACAACAGGGGCTCGAGAGAGCCGCGCTCGCGCTCACCGGCGGTGGTGTCGATCGCCAGGTACATGCCACCCATGAGCGCCGCGAAGACAAAGAAATAGCTCATCATCCCCAGCAGCATCGCGGAGCGCCCGCTGGGCGTGGACACGTCGATCTCATCGACAATCAGCGGCTGCAGGGCTCGCGGATTGATGCCGCGCGCGACAACCCGCGTTCCGGCCAGCGTCTGGTTGTACGCGTACAAAGAATTCCGCACGCGCCGCGCATCGCGGTCCGCATCGGAATTCGCCTGGTCCGAGACCAGCTCGATGCGCGCCGGAACCATGCCGGCGAGCTGCTCGCCGAACGCCTCGGGAATGACAAGAACTACGTCGTGCTCGCCCGTCTTCACGGCATCCATGGCCGCTGCCGTATCGGCGGGGCCGTCGATCGCATCGATATTCTGGCTGTACAGGAACGCCACGAGGTTCGGCGCATATTCCTGGCCGATGACGGGCAGCTCGAGCGTCGTCTCGGCGTCGTCCAGCGAGCGCTCGATGGACAAGTTGATGACGAACGCGAACAACACCGGACCGAAGATTGGTCCCATGAGCAGGGCGGACCCCAGCGTGCGCCGGTCGCGAAAGTTGTCGAGGACTTCCTTGAGAAATACCGTGAGCAATGTGCGCATTACTCCGGCCCCACCATGTGTATGGCCTTGACGAAAGCGTCCTCGATGTCGTCACAGCCCGTGCGTTCACGGATACCGTCGATCGAGTCGTCTATCGCCACGCGGCCGTGAGCGATAATGCAGATGTCGTCGCACAGCGCGGCAACCTCCTGCATGACATGACTCGAAAACAGGACGCAGCGGCCGTCGTCCTTCAGCTTGAGAATGATCTCGCGCAACGACCGCGTCGCCATGACGTCGAGACCATTGGATGGTTCGTCAAGAAGGATGTTCTGCGGGTTGTGCACGAGTGCCCGCGCCAGCGAGACCTTGGTGCGCTGACCCTGCGAAAAGCCCTTGGTGCGGCGCTCCGCGAACTCGCCGATCTCCAGCAGCTTTACGATCTGGTCGACACGGTCGTCGACCTCCGCCTTGTCGAGACCGCACAGACGGGCGAAGTAGGCGATGTTCTCGCGCGCGGTCAGGTGCGGGTACAGGCCGGCACCGTGCGGTAGCGCGCCAATCTTTTCGCGCGCGGCCAGGCTGTCGGTGACGACGTCCGCGCCATCGATATCGGCGCTGCCGCCGTCCGGCTTCAATACCGTGTACAAGACACGCAGGGTTGTCGACTTCCCGGCCCCGTTCGGTCCGAGCAACCCCGTGATCTTGCCGTCCGGGGCGTTGAAGCTGACGCCGCGAACGGCATGCACCTTGCCGAAGGATTTGTGGATGTCCCGCACCGTAATCACGGTGCCGGCCCCGAGAAGTCGAGAAAGAACGGCATGACGAAACTGCGCTCGAGGCACTTTTCATCGATCGCGCCGGGATCCGCGGCCGCGACGAAATCGGCAACCAGCTCGCTGGTGCAACCGACGGCAATCTGCCCGTGACCCTGGTGCTTGCCGACCAGGGGGCGAAAGTTGGTGAGATCGGTTGCGGCGAGATCGGCGTACCGCGGCGGCGTAATGGGGTCGGCATCGCCCGACAACAACAGGACCGGCAGGTCCGTGGCGAGAGGCGTCTTGAAATCATCGTCGATCGGCCCGGCGGGCCATATCTCGCACATTGCCTCGAGCGCTTCGAGCTGGAAAGAGCCCATGTAACTGGCTTCGATGCCGCTGTAATCGATCGTTGCCCGGTCGAGGAACGGCATGTCCTCGGTACACATCACGGCGTTGTGCATGCCGAGCGCCAGCGCGTCGGACATCTCAAGTGCCGTCATCATGTATTGCGCGCCGAGCGGCACCCAGTTGCCGGTGCCGGCCTCGTGAATGAATAACGGCAGCAGCGCGATGGTGGCCGGGTTGTAGGCCAGCAGGCGAACCGCGCCTGCGAAATGCGCTTCGCCGAACGACAGCACCTCGGCTCGCCCCGTATTCGGGTGCGGGACGCTGATCGCCACGGGCGCTTCCCGTAATGCGGCGACAAGGCGTGCGAAGGTTGCATCGATGTCGGGAAACCGCGCATTGCAGTCAGCGTCCGCGGCGCAGCGAGCGAGAATGTTGTCGACAGCCTTCTGGCTTTCCGTCGCGATTTCGGGGCCGAGCGACACTTGCGGCGGGACCACGCCGTCGATCACGAGCGTGCGGGTCGAGTCCGGGTAGCGCCTCGCGAAGTGCTGCGCAACGCGCGTGCCGTAAGAGACACCGTAGAGGTTCAGTTGCGAATAGCCGAGGGCCCGGCGCACGGCCTCGAGGTCGGTGACGGCGACGCTGGTCGTGAAGTAGCGTGGGTCGTGTGGCAGCGCGTCCAGGCAGTCGTTGATGTAGCGGAGGGTGTCGTCGAGCGAAAACTCCGACTCGAAGAGGAGCGCGTCGTCGTCGATCGGGCAATCCATGCGCGATGACTCACCCGTGCCGCGCTGGTCGACGAGCACGATGTCGCGATTGCGTCGCAGCGGTTCGAAGGCGCCCCGGTAGGCCGCATAGAACTCCACCGAACCCTGGCCCGGCCCGCCCGCAATCGGCACGACCGGGTCGGTTTCGGGACTCAGGTTCAGGGCCGGTACGACGGCAATGCGCAATTCGATGTCCGGCGAGTCCGGGTCGTCCGGATTCTCGGGCCGCAACAGCGTGCCGCAGCGCGCCTTGATACCTCCGAAACCGGGGCCGGCACTGATACGGCACTCCTCGAGCACCAGCGCCTGGGCGCCGGCACCGCCGGACAGCGAGAGCAGGGCGAGGGCGGTGATGAGCAATCGGGCGGGTTTGCAGGTCATCGACGATCCGCGGTGTGGACGAACGGCGTATCTTGGACAAACCCCTGAAGATAGTAAAGTTCGAGTGGCAACGCGGGGTTACAGCGACTAGAATCCCGCCCCCGACAGCCTGAAACTGGTTAAAGTTTGATCAATGACTGAAGTGGTTGACGTCATCGTCGTTGGCGGCGGACACGCCGGTACGGAAGCCTCTCTGGCCGCCGCGCGCGCGGGTGCCCGGACGCTGCTCGTGACGCATCGCTTCGACACGCTGGGGCAGATGAGCTGCAACCCGGCCATCGGTGGCATCGGCAAGGGCCACCTTACCAGGGAGATCGACGCGCTGGGCGGCGCGATGGCTCGCGCGGCAGACGCGGCGGGCATCCAGTTTCGTACGCTCAACGCGTCCAAGGGCCCGGCGGTTCGTGCGACGCGGGCGCAGGCCGATCGGGAGCTGTACCGGGCGGCCATCCAGGCCATTGTCCGCGGCCAAACGAACCTCGAGGTCATCGAAGCGGCCGTTGACGACCTCGTCGTCGAGGGCGGCCGCGCGGTCGGTGTCGTCACCCACGCCGGAGCGATACACCGCTCCCGGACCGTGGTACTGACCGCCGGTACGTTTCTCGGCGGTCGCATCCTCATCGGCAGGACGGAAAAGGCCGGCGGGAGGATTGGCGATGAGCCGTCGAACAGGCTGGCGTCGCGCCTGCGTGAGCTGCCGTTCAATGTCGCCCGGCTGAAAACCGGAACGCCGCCGCGGCTCGACGGCAAGACGCTCAACTACGCACTCATGCAGGAGCAGCCCGGCGACGACCCGGTGCCCGTGTTTTCGTTCATCGGCGAGCGGCGGCAGCACCCGCAACAGGTCTCCTGCTTCATCACCAAGACAACCGAACGGACACACGACATCATCCGTGGTTCGCTGGATGAATCCCCCATGTACTCGGGCCTGATCGAGGGCGTCGGTCCGCGTTACTGCCCGTCCATCGAGGACAAGGTCGTGCGTTTCGCCGACAAGTCCTCGCACCAGATCTTCGTCGAGCCGGAAGGGCTGACGACCGACATCGTTTATCCGAACGGCATCTCGACCAGCCTGCCCGCCGCCACGCAGGAGCGCTTCGTGCATTCTATCGTCGGTTTCGAAAAGGCCGTGATCACGCAGCCGGGTTACGCGATCGAGTACGACTATTTCGACCCGCGCGACCTCAGGCCGACGCTCGAAACCAAGCACCTGCAGGGGCTGTATTTCGCCGGGCAGATCAACGGCACGACCGGCTACGAGGAGGCGGGCGCCCAGGGATTGCTGGCCGGCGTGAATGCCGCGCGCAACGCGCACGAACTGGACGAGTGGTTCCCCGAACGGCACGAGGCTTACCTGGGCGTGCTCATCGACGACCTGCTGACGCGCGGGGTGTCCGAGCCGTACCGCATGTTTACGAGCCGTGCCGAATACCGCCTGCTGCTGCGCGAGGACAACGCGGACCTCAGGCTGACGCCGCGCGGTCGCGAGCTGGGCCTTGTGGACGACGGCCGCTGGAGCGCGTTCGAAGCCAAGCGCGAGGGCGTCGAGCGGGAACACGCGCGCCTCGAAAACATCGTCGTCAAGACCGCGGGTGTCAGGGCGAATGCCTTGTTGAAGCGACCCGGGCAGCGCTATGCCGATATCGTCGGCCTGCCCGGCGTGGGCACGAGCGAGGCGCTCGCGACGATGAGCGACGAACAGCGCGAGCAGGTCGAGCTGCAGCTCGAGGTGCAGGCGAAGTACGCCGGCTACATCGATCGCCAGGAACGCGAAATCGAGAAACACGCCCGGCAGGAGTCGCTGCGGCTGCCGGAAGACATCGACTATACGAACGTCGACGGCCTGTCCAACGAGGCGCGGCAGAAGCTGGTTGCAGCGCGGCCAGCGACGCTCGGCCAGGCCTCCCGCCTCGAGGGCATGACGCCGTCGGCGGTCTCGCTGATCCTGATTCATCTGAAGAAACGGCAGCTGAAGATCAGCGCCTAGCGCCCGCCGGCACACGGGATGCGCATGGGCAATGCGGCCCAGAAACAGCCCGGGCCCTGCCAAAAGTTGAGACGTGCCCCGAAGAAAGCTGGCCGCACTCAGGTATGCTTTGCGTATGAAAACGCTACGAGCTCTTGGCCTCCTGATCGCGCTTGCTGTCGGCGCAGCCTGCGGCGGCGAAGACCCGGCCGGCCCGCCCGGTACGCTGCAGCGCGGCCTCTCGAGCGATCCTGAAACGCTCGACCAGCACAAAGCGCGCAGCATCCAGGCCGCCGACGTCATTCGTGACCTTGGCGAAGGCCTGGTCGGCTACTCGGCGACGGGGGAGCTCATCCCGGCTGCGGCGGAGCGCTGGGAGGTGTCCAAGGACGGCCTCAAGTACACGTTTTACCTGCGCGAGGGCTTGCGCTGGTCGAACGGCGAGGCGCTGACGGCCGATCATTTCGTGGCCGGCATGCGCCGGCTGGTCGATCCGTCGACCGCGGCCTTCTACGCGGCCATGCTCGCCGACCTCGAGAACGCGGCGGGCATTACGTCCGGGGACATACCGGTTTCCATGCTGGGCGTCGAGGCGCCGGATGACAGGACCGTGGTCCTGCGCCTCGTGCAACAGACGCCCTACCTGGTCAGCCTGCTGACGCACCCGAGCACCTTTCCGATACACCCCGAAACGCTCGCCGAGCACGGCGATGGTTTCGCGCGGCCCGGCAAGCTCGTGTCCAACGGCGCGTACACGCTCGACGCCTGGGTCCCGGGCTCGGCGATCTCGCTCAAGCGCAACGAGCACTACTGGAACAACGCGGCGACGGCGATCGATGCGGTGAACTATCACGTGATGGTGCAGGACAACTCGGAGCTCAACCGTTACCGCGCCGGCGAGCTGCACGTAACGAGCACGGTGCCGCCGGACAGCTTCGCGCAGATACGCAAAGACTACGGCGAGCAGTTGCGTGTTGCGCCGTATCTCGGCGTGGTTTACTTCGGGTACAACCTGACCAAGCCGCCATTCAAAGACAACGCGGCATTGCGCCAGGCGCTGTCCATGGCGGTCGATCGCGAACAGATCGCCCTCCGGGTAACGGGTCGCGGCGAAGCGCCGGCCTATAGCTGGGTACCGCAAGGCGTGAACAATTACGAACCCCCGCTATCGGGCTTCGCCGCGCTCGGCAAAGAAGAGCGCGAGCAGGTTGCTCGCCGCCTCTACAAAGAGGCGGGGTATGGACCGGACAAGCCTTTGCGCATCGAGTTGCGTTACAACACCAACGACACAAACAGAAAGATCGCGGTCGCCGTGCAGTCGATGTGGCGCGAAATCCTGGGCGTGGAGGCAACCCTGGTCAACGAAGAATTCCAGGTATTGCTTGCCAACATGAAGGATGCGGAGATCACGCAGGTCTTTCGTTCGAGCTGGACGGGCGACTACAACGACGCGCACACGTTCCTGAGCGTGCTGCAAAGCGGCAGCGCCGCGAATATGCCGCGCTACACAAGCGAGGAGTTCGATTCGCTGATGGCGCTCGCCGCCAGGCAGGTGGACCTGGAGCAGCGCAAGCTGTACCTCGAGGAAGCCGAGCGCGTCATGCTTGCCGACTACCCGGTCATTCCCCTCTACTTTTTCGTCTCGAAGCATCTCGTCAGCCCCCAAATCGAGGGCTGGGGAGACAATGTTCTTGATTACCATTACTCTCAGCAGCTGAGTTTCAAAGCGGCCCAATAGCCCCGGATCGAAAACTTGCTGCGATACACGTTGCTCCGCATCCTGGGAGCGATACCGACACTGTTGTTGGTCATTGCCCTCGCGTTCCTGATGGTGCATGCCGCACCGGGCGGGCCGTTTGACGACGAACGCGTGTTGCCCGCGGACATCGAAGCCAATATCCAGGCCCACTATCACCTTGACGAGCCGCTCCCGCAGCAGTTCCTGCGCTACCTGTCCGGGCTTTTGCGCGGCGACCTCGGCCCGTCGTATCGCTACCACGGTCGCTCGGTCGGCAGCCTGATCGGGGAGGCCTTCCCGTATTCCCTGCAGCTCGGTGCCATGGCCATGGCGCTGGCGCTCGTCATCGGCATCGGTGCGGGCACCGCCGCCGCATTGCGGCAGGGCACGGTGTTCGACAAGGTCGTGATGGGCTTCGCGATGACCGGCATCTCCATCCCCGTTTTCGTGATTGCACCGGCGCTGGTCCTGCTGCTCGCCGTGAAGTTGCAGTGGTTGCCTGCGGGATGGAGCGGCGTGACCGGCATGAGCCGCTATGTCCTTCCGGTTACCACCCTCGCCTTGCCGCAGATCGCTTACATCGCGCGGCTCACGCGCGCGAGCATGATGGACGTGTTGAGCCGCGACTTTATCCGTACGGCGTACGCCCAGGGCCTGGGTACCGCCACCGTGGTTCGTGTGCACGCAATGAAGCCGGCAATGTTGCCCGTGCTGTCCTACATGGGTCCGGCGATTGCCGCGATCCTGACAGGCTCTGTCGTTGTCGAACAGATCTTCGCCATTCCGGGGCTGGGCGAGTCGTTCGTGCGCGGGGCGCTGAACCGCGACTACACCCTGGTGCTCGGCATCGTGGTCTTTTACGCATCACTGATCGTGTTCCTGAACCTGCTTGTCGACATTCTCTATGGCGCGATCGATCCGCGAGTTCGTTACCGATGAGCGGCAACCGCAGCATCCGCATTACCGGCAGCCTCCTGCTGACCGTCGCCATCGTCGCGCTGGTCGGACCATGGGCCAGCCCGTACGACTACGCGACCACGAACCTCGAGAACATACTGGCGGCGCCGTCGCTTCGTGACATGCACCTCTTCGGTACGGATGACCTCGGGCGCGACCTGTTCGTGCGCACGATGCTGGGAATTCGCGTGACCCTGCTCGTCGCCATCGTTGCGAGCCTGGTCAGCCTGGTCATCGGCGTCACCTACGGCGCGCTGGCGGGCTTTGTCGGCGGGCGCGTGGATGCGGCAATGATGCGGCTCGTCGATACCCTGTATGCGCTGCCGTTTATCTTCTTCGTGATCCTGCTGATGGTCGCTTTCGAGCGGAACTTCCTGCTGATCTTTGTCGCCATCGGGGCGATCAACTGGCTCGACATGGCGCGTATCGTCCGGGGGCAGACGCTGAGCCTGCGCGAGCGCGAGTTCGTCGAGGCCGCGCGGCTGACCGGCGTAAGCACGCTGCGTATCGTATTTCGTCACATTGCCCCCAACCTGGTGGGCATCGTGGTCGTGTACGTCACGCTCACGATTCCGCAGGCGATCCTGGTCGAATCTTTCCTGAGCTACCTCGGGCTCGGTGTGCAGGAACCGCAGACCTCCCTCGGCGCGCTCGTCGACGCGGGCGTCAAACACATGGAAGGCGCACCCTGGGTGTTGCTCGTGCCCGCATCGCTCCTGGCCCTGACGCTGCTTTGCTTCAACTTCCTGGGCGACGGACTCCGGGATCTTTTTGACGCGAGGCACACGTCGTGAGCCTGCTCGATGTGCAGGGCCTGACGATTCGTTACGGCGAAGAAGCGGTTGTCGACGGCGTCGACCTGTACATCGAGCGCGGTGAGTCGGTCGGTCTTGTCGGCGAGTCGGGTTCCGGCAAGACGCAATCGGCGCTTGCGATCCTCGGCCTCCTGCCAAAGCACGCGCTGATCAGCGGCAGCATCGAGTTTGACGGGCAACAGATTCTCGGGGCGAGCGATGCGGTCCTCAACACATTGCGCGCACGCCGCATCGGTGTCGTGTTCCAGGACCCGATGCAGGCGCTGAACCCCTACCTGCGCATCGGCACCCAGTTGCGGCAAATACCCCTCGCTCATGGACTCGCAAACAAGAAGGATGTCGATGCCCGGGTGATCGAGATGCTGGCCAGCGTCGGCCTGCCCGACCCGGAGCGGCAGTCGCGCGCCTATCCGCACGAGTTGTCGGGCGGCATGCGGCAACGCGTCGTGCTGGCCTCGGCGCTCATCGCCGAACCGGACCTCCTGATCGCGGACGAGCCGACGACCGCACTGGACGTGACCGTGCAGGCACAGATTCTCGACCTGCTCGAGGATCTCCGGGACAACACGGCCCTGCTGCTGATCACCCACGACCTGGGCATCATCGCGGGCTACTGCGAGCACACGGTGGTGCTCGACGGGGGCCGGCTCGTCGAGCAGGGGCCGACAACGTCGGTCTTCGCGGCGCCAGGCCACGCGCACACCAGGCAGCTCCTGGCCGCGGCGCCGCGCGTGGATCGCGGTGAGGTGCCGGTCGCCGCCAAGGGCAGCACGATCCTGAGTGTCGGCGATGCGGAGGTCCAGTACCGGGATCTGACGGCGGTCAGGGGCGTCAGCTTCTCGCTCCGGCGAGGCGAGACGGTCGCCATCGTCGGCGAATCGGGTTCCGGCAAATCAAGCCTCGTGCGCGCCATGCTGGGCCTGGTGCCGATGTCGTCCGGGCGCGTGGTGTATGCGGGTGCGCCCCTCGACGAGACCGTGGAGCGTCGTGCGAAGTCCGCGCGACGCGACCTGCAGCTTGTATTCCAGGATCCGGCGAGTGCCCTGAACCCACAAATGCGCGTGCTGGCGATCGTCGAGGAGCCGCTGCGCGTGCATGAGCCGCAGCTGGGTGCGACCGAAAGACGACAGCGCGTTGTAGCCATGCTGGACGACGTCGGGTTGGGCGAGAAATACCTGCGCCGCTTCCCGCACGAACTGTCAGGCGGACAGGCGCAGCGTGTCGCAATCGCGCGTGCGCTGATACTCGCGCCCAAGGTGCTGGTCTGCGACGAGGCGCTCGCCGCGCTCGACGGGTCGGTACGCAAGCAGGTGCTCGAGATGCTGCGCAGCGTGCAGGAGGACACTGGCCTGTCGATCGTCTTTATCTCGCACGACCTGGCGGTGGTGCGCAGCATCAGTCATCGCGTGCTCGTGATGTATCTCGGCAGGCTGGTGGAAGCGGCTGACGCCAAAACGTTGTTCGCGTCGCCAAGGCATCCGTACACGCGGGCACTGCTCGATTCGATCCCGGTACCGGATCCGGTGGTCAGGCCGAAGCGCGCGCCGCTGCGCGGCGAGGTGCCATCGCCGGTCAACCCGCCGGCCGGTTGCGTGTTCCACCCGCGCTGCGCCCGCGCCGGGGACGGCTGCAACTCAAAAGCGCCTGTCCTGCGAGATATTGCCGGCACACGCGTCGCGTGCCACTACCCGGAGAGCTAGCGCATCCCGCCGAACGGAATCGGGATCGGCGCACCGTTGACCGTCAGCAGGCCTTTTCTCATCTCTGCCTTCAGCTCGTAGGTGTCGCCGCGTTTGACGAGGTAGCCGCCGCCGATGATCATGGCCGCACCCGGCTGCTCCTCGAGCAGCAGCTGCATGACCGCGTCGGAAATGGCGATGTCGATGCTGGCCTCGGTCGTCATGAGCAATGACGTCCAGGCGAAGTCCGCCGGATCTCTCGCTGCGAAACTGAAGTTTGCCCGGGAGGTAATCGTGCCTTCCGGCAGAGTGAAGTCGAAGCGCTCGAGATTCATCTCGAAGCCGGACGCGAATAGTCCCAGGAGGTCTTTTTCAGCCGCTTCATAAAGCGCCATCGGGTCCTGCGCCGACTTCGCCCTTTCCGCGCTTTGCTGCACCCGGCCGAGCAACTCGGCATCGGCGCCAAGCAGTTCGAACACCATATCGATCTTCATGTCGCCAGCCCGGGGGAGGTTCTGCAT